>Ga0187827_10008326_pt1 | contig 11285 bp, 8 predicted proteins | sample ETNtaG_39_FD_167969 | JGI IMG/M metagenome (GOLD analysis project Ga0187827, IMG submission 167969) | Marine microbial and viral communities from oxygen minimum zone, Eastern Pacific Ocean - ETNP2014_SV_150_PacBio MetaG (Illumina Assembly) | ecosystem: Environmental > Aquatic > Marine > Hypoxic... | reverse complement strand
TGCAATTGATCAACCACAAAATTCATTTCATCTAATGGGGCACGATATTCAGGCATAAAGCAGTCCTTAAGGGAGTTCTAAACAATTGAATGCTATTCTAACGACTGCTAGCAAGGAAACAAAAAAACATTACCAATGCTGACTCGTGAGTTTCATATATAACTCGCTAGTACGCTCCTCATATTTAATTTGCCATACGGATGACAAGATGCAGGCAGGTGGGTATCATGCCAATCATCATTTACTAGGAGATACAGCGTGGAACACGGATACTATTTACAAGATCTAAGCTTAGGTATGACGTCTAGTTACGACAAACAAATAACGGCCACTGACATTGACACTTTTGCCCAGTTAACAGGCGATACCAATCCTATTCACTTGGATGAAAACTATGCAGCGCAGACAGCTTTTAAGCAGCGTATTGCCCATGGCATGCTAAGCGGTGGCCTCATTTCAACCGTACTGGGCACTCAGTTGCCTGGTCCAGGTTGCATATATCTTGAACAGCAATTCCGCTTCAAAGCACCCGTTATGATCGGTGACACAGTGACGGCTCAAGTATGTATTGAAGAAATAGACACAAGGCGTCGCCGAGTGAAACTAAAAACTGAATGTTTGGTTAATGGCAAGGTCGTGACCACCGGTTCAGCGGTCATGATGGTAGATAATAAGCCAAGCTAGACTCATTAATGTCAATGGGACAGGTTTAGGACTGCCCCAGTGAATAGGCAATTATAACTTGGCTGTTAGTCGGCGAATTTCTTCTTCGCGAGCAATTAAAACTCGCTGCAACTCATTAAGTTTAGTTGATGCTGCATTGAAATCCGTGTCTTTGTCTTTCATTAGGTTGCGTAATTCCGTTTCGCGTCGGGAGTTATCAGATTTATCAAGCAAACTGCGTTTTTTGGTTTCTTTGATTTCTGATTCCCGCTGCTGCAGCTCGTCTTCAAGTCGCTTAATACGGTTGTTAGTCGCGAGTATTTTCGTATTAGAAGCAGACACACTGCGCGATTGGTTGGTCATTTCTCCCCGGAAGCGTTTTAGCTCCTCATCTTGGGAACGAATTTGCCGACTTTGTGTATCAATGGTTACATCATTACGTGCAATTTGTGCTTGCATATCCTGTAGGCGCCCATTCATAGCCGTTTCCTTTTTACCCCACTCATCACGCAACTTGTCCAACTGGTGGCGGTAGTAACTTAATTTACTCGTCGATTTATTGGTCGCTTCTTGATGCCGTAGAATTTCTTCTTTCATGCGTTGATCAAGCTGTTTTTTGGCTTCGTCGCGACTACTGCCTGCTTGTTCTGCCTCCGCCCTAGCATGCGCCAACAGCCGTTCCAAATCACCAACGCTGGACTCTGTGGACTGCAAGTTGGAACGCAACATAGCCCTCTCTGCCTCTAGGCTCTTAATACTGTTATCGCGGTCAGCCAACTGATTGCGCATGCGTTGATTGGAATCTTCAAGGGCCTCAATTTGTGTGCGTGACAGATACAACTCGTCTTCATTACTTAAATCCTTTTCACTACGATTAGCATCGACTAGTTGGCGACTGCTTAATTCCAGCTCAAGGCGCGCATCCTTTAGTGCGTTATCCCATATCATTTGCACTGACTGGTAGACCGTATCAGGCACTTCGGGACGCTGCATATCATCGTGTAAGCTATGCCGGAAAGGCACTTGGCTTTCTACCTCCAACCACCAGCGCTCTAACTCAGCTTGTAAATCATCGGTGGGTTCTATTTGTAGAATGGCGGCAATTTTAGTAACAGTGACCTTGTGGCCTTCCATCATCAAGCTATAGGCTTCCTTGTGCACACTGCTAGCATTAAACTGGTGTTCCATAATAACTCTAAATCCTTGATAACAACGGGCAGTACGTATACCTACCCGTGACTTATAAATTGGCTGTCCCCTACGAACAACTATACCATTAGCTATTCGTAGTCCTTATTATATTACGCGGGAACCATCTGGCGTAACACATATTTTTGTATTTTACCCGTTGCCGTTTTGGGCAGAGGAGTAAACACCACGTGCTTAGGCACCTTGAAGCGAGCCATATTATCACGACAAAAATCAATTATAGCCTGCTCAGTCACCTCATGCCCTTCTTTTAGACATACAAAAGCACAGGGAGTTTCGCCCCATTTCTCATCTGCACGAGCCACTACGGCAGCCTCCAGAACGGCAGGATGACGATACAAAACATCTTCAATTTCAATGGAGGAAATATTTTCGCCACCAGAAATGATTATATCCTTGGCCCGATCCTTGATTTCCATATACCCGTCTTCATGCCAAACAGCCAAGTCACCCGTATGAAACCACCCGCCAGCAAAAGCTTCTTGTGTCGCCTTAGGGTTCTTTAAGTACCCTTTCATAACCATGTTGCCTCGTAAACAAATTTCGCCAATAGTTTCACCATCTTTAGGTACTGGCTGCATGGTCTCTGGATCAACAATAGCATGATCTTCTTGGTTAGGTGTACGTACCCCTTGGCGCGCTTTCACGGCCGCCCGTTCAGGCTTTGATAGCTGATCCCATCTCTCTCCTTGCCACTCACAAATAACACAGGCCCCATAGGTCTCTGTTAAGCCATAGACATGGGTTATATCAAAGCCCAACCCTTCCATGGCCTGAATGACAGCTGCCGGCGGCGCAGCACCAGCTGTCATCACCTTAACCTGATGGGTTATACCCTGCTTGTCTTTCTCATCCGCATTATTGATCATATTAAGTACAATCGGAGCCCCACCAAAATGAGTTACTCGCTCACGTTTAACTAAATCAAGCAGCAAATCAGGGCGAACATGTCGGATAAAAACATTGGCACCGGCCATTAATGCTGTTGACCAGGGAAAGCACCAGCCATTGCAATGAAACATGGGCACAATAGTCATAAATACAGGGTATTTATTCATATCCCAAGCCAAAGCCATATTGATGGCTGTCAGATAAGCACCGCGGTGATGATAAACCACGCCTTTAGGGTTGCCAGTTGTACCCGAGGTATAATTTAAACTTATGGCTTGCCATTCATCCTCGGGCATGGACCAAGCAAAGTGTTCGCTACCTGATGCCAATAAATCCTCATAACTCACACTACCAATGAGCTGCCCACCCGTGTAAGTAGGATCATCTATATCAATAACCAGAGGTTTGACCTGAGCAATTTTTAGGGCTTGCTCTACTGTGCTTGAGAACTCCCTATCAACCATCACTACTTTGGTTTCAGCATGATCAAAAATAAAAGCAATAGTTTCGGCATCCAAACGTGTATTTATAGCATTTAAAACGGCGCCAGACATGGGGATGCTGTAATGGCATTCAAACAACTCTGGGCCATTATGAGCAATGACCGATACCGTATCTCCAAGACCAATTCCACGCTGAGTTAGAGCATCAGCCATAGCCACACAGCGTTGATAAGTTTGTAACCAAGTACGGCGCACATCACCATAAATTTGTGCCATCGCTGTTGGATAAACGTCCGCTGCTCGTTGCAACATGGATAGGGGTGATAGGGCCTGGAAATTAGCCGGGGTTTGACCCAGGTCGGAGTTATACATATAGAAAAATCTCTTATAATAAGTAAAAAATTACGGATCGTCGTTGATCGCATTATCTAAGCAATTTAGTACATATTACAAGTGGTTTTTTTTGTTATCAATTACTGAGCTTGCAACCTGTGCACAGCATCATGCAATGCTTGATCATAAGGTGCACATACGTTTATGGCCTTGCCCGTAGAGGGATCCGTTAAATGCAATTCGGATGCATGCAAAAATAGCCGCTTCAGACCTAGCTGGCGTTGTTGTTGATTGATACTTAGTAACCCATATTTTTCATCACCCACTATAGGATGACCAACATGTCGGCAATGTACACGAATTTGATGGGTTCGCCCGGTCACGGGCTTCACTTGGATTAAGGCTACGTTACCAAACTGTTGTAACAACTGACAGCGTGTCACACTAGGTTTTCCTTGATCATCAACCTTGACCATGCGCTCACCCGATTTTAAATTATACCGTAATAAAGGTGCCTTTATTTGCTTACATGAACGTGGCCATTGACCAGACACCAATGCGTGATAAACCTTGTCAATACCGCCAGGATTGCGCAACTGTTCGTGAATGGCGCGCAGAGTAGCGCGCTTTTTAGCCACCATGACACAACCCGAAGTATCGCGATCTAAACGATGCACCAGCTCCAAGAATGGGTATTGCGGGTATACTTGTCGTAGGCTTTCAATCATCCCCAAATGAATACCACTTCCCCCATGAACAGCCAAGCCACTTGGCTTATTAATGACCATGAGACCATCACTTTCATACAACACCGCGGCTTGCAAAATATTTGCAAAGTCCTGTCCAACTGGCGCAATTTCATTTGCTTCTGGCAATTTCACCGGCGGTATACGCACTATGTCACCAGCACACAATTTATATTCTGGTTTAACGCGGCCTTTGTTGACCCGAACCTCACCCTTACGCACGATGCGGTATATCAAGTTTTTTGGTGCACCTTTGAGCTGACCAATCAAGAAATTATCCAAACGTTGGCCCTGCCGATCATCGCTGATTGTTTCTAAACGTACTTTATTAAGCGGCATTTCGCCCCTTGCACGTTGTGTATCACGCTGCGGCTCCACTTTTTCAGGCTTTTTCCCAACAGGAATAGGTTTTTTTTTCACAAATGATTTACGTGCCGGCATGCAGACCACAAATTTGATTGCTTGGTATGGCTGCAAATGGTACCATATCCGCCACTGAAACTGGCTATCTATTTGTATTGGCAGACAAAAGTCTGCAGACGGCCGGAGCGAAGGACATAGCCATGCGCATCAGTTGAGATTTCGGGCCTATAGCTGGCCTTAGATAACCGTCAATGCAGTTATCTAGAATATTAAGCTGTAACCAGGAACTACCTGAGTTATTAAATTAAACCGACCTGTTTAACCCGGTTACGGCGAATTAATTTACGTTTGGTGTTTAAGTGTAGAAGCACCCTACCCAAGGATTGGTCAGAAAGTTTTGTTAGTAAGCTACGCGCTACTAAATCATGGGCTAAGCAAAGCAACATATGCCCATTAAAAACAACCTGGCCTATAAACTTAGCTGAGCGCCCTAATGGGCTGCGTGCTTATCCGTGATGGTATGGTTTCCTGCACTGTTGGAACTGCTGGCCTTATTGAGAAATTCCAATTGGGCTGCGTCTCCGCAAAGATCGCGGTTTATACCGTTATTGGCCCGTAAAAAAAGGCCGTGGCGCATCCTGTGCACCCGTAAATATATTAATTCCCGTAGGGTAAATAGGTTTTCAGATGTTTGAAAACCATGAAAAGAATGTTAATCAATGCAACTAATTCTGAAGAGTTGCGCGTTGCTCTGGTCGATGGCCAGCGCCTATATGATCTGGATATTGAATCCGGTGCCCGTGAACAAAAAAAAGCCAATATCTATCGCGGTAAAATAACCCGCGTAGAGCCTAGCCTAGAAGCGGCCTTTGTCGACTATGGTGCAGAACGCCATGGCTTTTTACCTATCAAAGAAATTTCTCGCCAGTATTTTAAGGAAACGGCACCAGGATCTGGTCGCCCAGGCATCCGCCAATTGGTAGAAGAAGGCCAAGAAATTATTGTTCAGGTTGATAAAGAAGAACGTGGTAATAAGGGTGCCGCCCTAACCACCTTTATTAGCTTGGCCGGTCGCTATCTTGTACTCATGCCTAACAACCCTCGTGCCGGTGGTATTTCTCGCCGCATCGAAGGCGAAGAACGTGCGCAGCTGCGTGACGTAATGAGCCAATTGCAAGTTCCGGACGAGTCTGGTGTAATCGTTCGGACAGCAGGTATTGGCCGTAGCACAGAAGAACTGCAATGGGATTTAGATTACCTGCAGCAACTCTGGGACTCCATCACTTACGCTTCAGCACAACACCCTGCTCCTTTCCTCATCTATCAGGAAAGCAACGTTATCATCCGCGCCATGCGAGACTACTTGCGTCAAGATATTGGTGAAGTGCTGATTGATGAAGAGAAAGTCTACCAAGACGTACTTAACTTCGTCCAACAGGTAATGCCTAGCTATCAAAACAAGATCAAGCTATACCAGCAAGATATCCCCCTGTTTAACCGTTTCCAGATCGAGTCTCAAATAGAGACAGCTTTCCAACGTGAGGTTGTTTTACCCTCTGGTGGTGCCATTGTCATCGACCCAACAGAAGCTTTGGTATCTATCGACATTAACTCAGCTCGGGCTACCAAAGGCAGCGATATCGAAGAAACTGCCCTTAATACCAACCTGGAAGCAGCGGAAGAAGTAGCCCGCCAATTACGCCTGCGCGATATGGGTGGCTTGGTGGTTATCGACTTTATCGATATGGGCCCTATGCGCAACCAGAGGGCAGTTGAAAATCGCCTACGCGATGCTTTGAAACTTGATCGAGCACGCGTACAGGTAGGCCGTATTTCTCGTTTTGGTTTAATGGAAATGTCGCGCCAGCGCTTGCGCCCTTCTTTAGGCGAAACCTCTGGTATCGTCTGCCCTCGTTGCAGTGGTCAAGGCACTATTCGTGACGTATCTTCTCTAGCACTGTCTATCATTCGCTTAATTAATGAAGAAGCCAGTAAAGAGCGCTCAGCCGAAATTCGAGCGGTATTGCCTGTAAATATGGCCACCTACCTACTCAATGAAAAACGTGATCAACTGTTGGAAATTGAAAAGAGTAACGATGTTCGTGTGCTGGTAATTCCGAACCCACAAATGGATACACCTCACTTTGAAGTTAGCCGTTTGCGGGACGATAACGAATCCGTAATTATTGGCGAAAACAGCTTTGACATTGAAGTTGAAAGCCATCAATTTGATGCCGAAGAGTTTAACAAGCACTCCCAAGTGCCTGTCGAAAAGGCCGCGGTGAAGTCCGTGCAGCCAGCCCAACCAGCTCCCACTCCAGCCGCTTCGGCGCCTGCCCAAGCATTACGCACAGAGAGCGAAGACAAAACATCTGGCCTGGGCGGTCGTATTGTTCGGGCCTTAGGCAGTTTGTTTGGCGGCACGCCGCAAACGAAAGAAGAAGCCACCCCTGAAGCGCAAGAGCAAAAGCCTAGTAACACTCGGAACAATCAACGCAATAAGCGCCGCAACAATAATGATGACCGCGGGGGTAATCGTAACAATCGTCGTAATGAGCGTAAGCGCACTTCCAGTAAGGAACCACGAGTTAAGGTTGATACCGAAGCTAACGGTAAAGACAAGGAAACGACTAACGAAGAAAGGCGTAACAACCGCCGTAGCGACAACCGCAACGACAACCGTAACGACAATCGCAAGAATGGCCGCAATCGAAATAGCCAAAAGAAAGAACGTGCTCCAGAGTTAGACGATCAACAAGTTAATATTGAATCAGTACCAGAAGAAGCTTATGAATCGGCTAGCAACCGTACCCGAGAGCAAAAGCGCCGTCGTGACCGCAGTGCCAAGCGTAGTGGACGTAATAACAACACGACCACAGACGAAGCCAAGAGCCTCGATCAAGTTACCGAAAAGGATGTGAACGAAGCTAGCCAAGAAGCTACGCAAACCACCACAACTGAAGGTGAAGCAGTAGAAAAACCAGCTAGCAAGAGCACACGAAATCGTCGCAGCCCTCGTAACCGTAAGCCTAAAACTCAGGCAGAAACAGGTAACACAGCTATCGAAAGTGCTGATAATGAAACGACCTCTGTCGAGTCTGTAGCGGTTACTTCCACGGCTGCGAATATCGAAACTGTTTCCCCTATTCAAGCAGAAGTTGAGGAATCCGTAGTCGAAGAAGCTAAAACAAAAAGTAGCAAAAATCCAGATGCCTCAAACACTGCGGTAGAAACAGAAGACTCGGCAATAACGACGCAAGCACAAGCCACGAAAGCGCCAAGCAAAGCCAAAGCGGCTAAAGTGAAAACCACAAAACCGCAGACCAAAGTGGCGCCAGTAGAGACGCAGGCTAAAGCAGAAGAAACTGAGTCTTCAACCAAAGAAGAACCAGCACAAACAACTGCTGCACCTGTCGCGGAGGAGGAGCCTCCTAAACGTCGCCAGCGTCGCCGTGCTGCCAATGACCCTCGCGAAAAGAGACGTCAAGCAAAGGCTCAGCAGGAAACGCAAGCTCAAGAAGCTGAAGTAGCCAGTCAGCCAGCCGCAGCACAGCCTGATGTTGCTGAATCTGCTAATGCCAAGGCTACAAAAGCCGTTCGGCAAGAAGCGCCCGAGGCAACAGCCACTGAAGAAGTGAAGTCAGAAATAACGGGAGCGTAACTAGTTACTCTTTAGGAAGCTGCTGCAACCAACAAGCTGTTGGAAGCTATGCTCCTATTAGACTAACCCAGTTAGTGATCGTCCAATAAAAAATCCACCTAAAGAGGTGGATTTTTTATTGCCTATTATCCTGTATTCGCTCAAATACAGGATAATAGCGACATAAATAGTAAGGTATAAAATTCGACAGATGTTAAATAAATATCTCGCCGGTACTAGAAAAGATACGCGGCTCTATTTGTAGCTCCACACTATAGTGTGCCAAGACATCCATCTTTATTTGATGAGCCAAATCTAATAACGTCTGGCCTGTAGACTTGTTGGCTTTATCAGGCTGGCGAACTAATACCAAGGCTTGACGCTGGTGAACACCGACGCCATCTCTATTAAACCCTTTCCATCCACGCTGATCAATTAGCCATCCAGCAGCCAGTTTTACATCGCCATTAGGCATCGAATAGGTCACTATATCAGGGTAGTTTTGACGTAACTTGGCCGCTTGCATCACCGACACGACTGGATTTTTAAAAAAACTACCTACATTCGGTATGATGTATGGGTCTGGTAATTTACTAGCGCGAATATGCTTCACGGCCTCTCGCACTTGAGAGGGTGTCGCTTGCATAGCGTCACAAGCATAGTGTTTTTCAATATAAGCAGCCATATCACCATAGTTGACCTGCACCTTTGCCTTGCGGCTTAGAACAAAGGTCACACTGATAATTATCCAGCTAAGTTGGCGTTTAAAAATGCTGTCTCTATAACCTAACTCACACTGGGCAACCGATAAATAGAAGTGTTTGCCTGTTTCAAAATCATACACCTCGACCTCATGCAACACCTCAGACAAATCAGCTCCGTATGCACCAATATTTTGCACAGGTGCCGCGCCTACCAAACCCGGTATTAATGATAAATTTTGCAACCCATAAGCTTGCTGCTCGATGCTCCAAGCAACAAATTGGTCCCAGTTTTCTCCAGCACCCACTTGCACATAACAACAAGTGTCATCCTTATCTTGCTCTGGAAAATGCAGTTCGTTAGGGAGTAACCACTGCTTTCCTTTGATAGCCATATGCATCACCAGACCTTGTAGATCTTCGGTCAATACAATATTAGAACCACCACTTAATAAGAACCAATTAATCCCTCTCTGGTTAACATACTGACGTGAATGAAGGAGATCGTCCATCTGTGTAATATGACAAAAATACTGAGCTGCCACCGGCAGTGTTAAGGTATTGTATGCCTGTAAACTGACGTTATTTTGTGGGCACCAAGACAGTGCGAAAGGATCACTCATTAGCATCTACCTGACAATAGAGTTCATGCAAATTACTACAAGCATGTTGTAACAAAGACAGAACCTGATCAAATCCTTCGGCCCCTCCATAATAGGGATCAGGAACCTGACTCATTGGCGCACTGGGGTAATCTAGCATCATTACCAATTTTGCCGTAGCATCTGCAGGCTTAATAGCCTGCAGGTTAGACAAATTACTATTATCCATAGCAACAAGTAAATCAAAATCATAAAAGTCATTAGCACTAACCTGACGAGCTCGCAGATCATCAAGCATAATGCCTTTGGCTTGTGCCGCTTGACACATACGCGGGTCTGGCCCTTTACCTATATGGTATGCGGCGGTACCGGCCGAATCACAGACAAACATGCTTTGGGTACCTTGCAGTTGACAAAGGTGTCTAAAAATACCCTCCGCGGCTGGCGATCGGCAAATATTTCCCAAACAAACAAACAGAACCTTAATCATAAGCTACAGCTTATTCACCCAGATTGGCTAGTTCGTCACTACTTAATTCACGCGCTTCGGTTTCAAGCAATACAGGAATCCCCTCGCGGACTGGATAGGCCAGCTTACTAACTTTGCACACTAACTCGTTGCTAGCTTCATTGTATTCCAGTCCAGCATGACTAACTGGGCATGCCAATACTTCTAATAATTTTTTATCCATGATGTTTCTTTGTTCCATCCAAATGCAATTTATTTAGTAATGCCTCGATGACTGATTCAGGTAACTCAAGCCCTTGCTCTGTATATAACCAATGCTGGTCCTGAGAACTGGTTAGGGACTTGCATTTTACCCTATCCTTGGCCGTCATAATAAGCGTCGTATCACGAAAAGGCGCAAGATCTTCATCCTTAAAACGATGGTGATCAGTAAAGGCTTTACCCTCAACAAGCAAACCCTGTGTTTGTAAGTCAGCAAAAAAACGTTCTGGGTTGCCAATACCAGCTAAGGCATTGACCTTACTTCCGGATGTTGGCCAACTAACATCCTGATCGTCAAAGACCCGTTTTAATGCCACCAAATGAGGCCGCAGAGAATAAGTGGGAGTGGATGTAACCGGCAAGGTCGTGGCGGCCTGATCGGTTAATGCAGCCGTTGTCAATATAGCATCAACTTCATGCAGCCTTTGCTTTGGTTCTCGCAGTGGTCCCATGGGCAAGCACTGGCCGTTGCCCAAACCACGCTGACCATCAATTAATAGCCACTCGCAATCCCCTTTTATCTTAGTATTCTGCAGCCCATCATCACTAATGAGTATATCTAAATCGAATTGCTCCACCAGCAATTTCATAGCGGCTTGACGGTCACTACCTACCACGACAGGAGCATCCGTGCTCATTGTTAACAATAGCGGCTCATCACCTACCCAATCAGCATTGTCTCTTTCGGTTACAAGATGAGGGCCTTTACCAACTTGTCCCCCATAACCGCGGCTGATAATGCCACAACGAATACCTTGACGATGGAGCTGATGCACTAGGGCTTGAACAACGGGAGTTTTACCGGTACCACCTAAACTGATATTCCCCACTACCAATAAAGGTAAAGGGTTTGTCTGGTTAGTACTTGTCGCGGCCACCAGTAGGCGTCGTATCACGCGATACAAAATACTAAGGGGCCATAAAAACCATAACCACCATGCGCTTTGATACCACGCTTTTATCA
>Ga0187827_10008324_pt1 | contig 11288 bp, 13 predicted proteins | sample ETNtaG_39_FD_167969 | JGI IMG/M metagenome (GOLD analysis project Ga0187827, IMG submission 167969) | Marine microbial and viral communities from oxygen minimum zone, Eastern Pacific Ocean - ETNP2014_SV_150_PacBio MetaG (Illumina Assembly) | ecosystem: Environmental > Aquatic > Marine > Hypoxic... | reverse complement strand
GTTAGATGTTAGGTTGAAAGGTTGCCACGCTTTATAAAACTTCCGATCAAATACAATTTTCACGTTGTGGCCTGCACCACGCAAAACGGTTATTAAATATTCGACGCCAAGGGTTGGAAAAGATCCTAATTCACAAAAAAAAGCGCACTTCATTAGTTCATTATCCGATAAGTCGAATTGACTGTATAAGTTTAATTGAGGAAATTATATAGCAATAACCACTAGTCTCTTTTGCGCTTTTCCTTGGTAGTGTTACAATATCTATACAAAAGATTTACGATTTCGTGGTAACCAAGTGGTAACGGAGTGGTAACGGTTTTGTAATTAAAAGACTTGTCTAGAATCGTTGCTATTGCTATGATTCTGACGATTATGAAAGTTGGAAATGGAGACACAGAAAATAATCATTACCGGGGGTGCTACAAGAATTGGGGCAGCAATAGCTGAGGATTTAGCTAATGACAAAAATCAAATTACAATCCATTACAATAAATCAAAAAAAAAAGCTGAACAATTAAGAAACACTTTAGAAAGAAAAGGTTCAAAAATTTTTTTAATCAAGGCTGATTTAAACAAAATTTCCGAATTAAACAAAATAATTAATTTTGCAAATGTAAAGATGAAAGGTGTCAATTGTTTAATTAATAATGCTTCTTTGTTTGAGAATGATAACGTTAAAAATTTTTCAATTAAGAGATGGAACAAACATTTAAATATTAACTTGAGAGCTCCGGTAATTTTAATTAAACAATTTTCAAAACTGGTCCCCAAGAATGTTGGGGCAAACATAATTAATATAATCGACCAAAGAGTTTTTAAACTAACTCCTTTTTTTTTATCTTATACTTTAAGTAAGACTGGGCTTTATACTTTAACAAAAACTTCTGCAATGAGTTTGGCTCCAAATATAAGAGTAAATGGCATTGCACCTGGGCCTACAATAAAAAATAGAAGACAATCAATAAAACATTTTAAGAAACAGTATCTTTCTACCTTATTAAAGAAACGCGTAAATACAAAGGAGATTTGTTCTGCAATTAAATTCTTAATTATAAATAAATCGATTACTGGACAAGTAATTGCTATAGATAGTGGACAAAATTTAAATTGGAAAACGCCTGATATTATTGGAACAAAAGAATGACTAAAAAGAAATTTAGATTATTAGCCTTTGATAAAAATGAAAATTTAAAATTTTCTTGTAAAAGAAAAATAATTATTACAGATTTTCTATTAAATATTTTTATTGGTTACCGCAGTAATGAAAAAATTAATAAACAAAATGTTAAATTTAACATTGAGCTTGATCATGTAAATCCAAAACATCTAAATGATAAAGATATAAAGTCGATATTCAATTATGAAAAAGTTACAAAAATAATTAAATACTTAACTAAAAGCAAACATTATAATTTTCTTGAAAGTCTTGCAGATGATATCTTTAAAGAGTTGTTCAAAGACAAAAGAATTAATAAAATTAGATTAAAAATTGAAAAACTGGACGCTATTAAAAGAACTGCTTCAGTGGGAATTGAAATAACAAAAAAACGTATTAATGTTTAGTTTCAATAAAGGAAAAAATTTAATAAGAAAAAAAATTACTCTAATTTCAAAAAATCCTGGTGTTTATAGGATGTTGGGTAAAAAAAACGAAATCTTATACGTTGGTAAAGCCAAAAATTTACCTAACAGATTAAAAAATTATATCTGTGAAAAAAATCTCCCAATAAGAACAGAAAGAATGCTATCTCAAACGAAAAATATTGAAATCACAACAACATCTAATGAAAGTGAAGCACTATTATTAGAAGCAAATTTAATTAAAAAACATAAGCCAAAATTTAATATTTTACTTAGAGATGATAAATCCTTTCCTTATATTTTTATAAGTATAAACGAAAAATGGCCTCAACTGACAAAGCATAGAGGAAAAAAAACTCGAGAAGGAAGCTATTTTGGTCCCTTTGCTTCAGTAGGTTCTGCAAACTGGACCATTAAAACACTTCAAAAAATTTTTTTACTCAGAGTTTGTGATGATGGTACTTTTAAAAATAGACAAAGACCTTGCGTCTTATATCAAATTAAAAGATGTTCTGCTCCTTGTATGGGATATGTAAATCCTAAATCTTATAAAAAACTAGTAGATGGCAGTATTAAATTTATTTCAGGAAAAAACAGAAATATACAGAAAAATTTATCAAAACAAATGGACGAGGCTAGCAATGAACTTGATTATGAAAAAGCCGCTGTCCTGAGAGATAGAATAAAAGCTTTAACTCAAATTCAGTCATCTCAAAATGTAAATGCAACAAATTTGTCTGAAGCAGATGTAATTGCGGCATATAAAGAGTCAGGCAAAAGTTGTATTCAAATATTTTTTTTTAGATCAAAACAAAATTGGGGTAACCAATCATTTTTTCCAAAACATGATCCTGATGAAGATTTATCTAAAATACTTTCTTCATTCATAATGCAGTTTTATGAAAATAAAAATGCACCAAAATTAATAATAATTAATAAAAAAATTAATGATCAAAAATTAATTGAGAGAACCTTGGAACTTAGAGAAAATAAATCTGTATCAATCAAAATAGCAAGAAAAGTTAATGAACTTAAAATTTCAACTATGGCAGAAAAAAATGCCAAAGAAGCGCTGACAAGAAAAGTTTATGAAACTGAAAGCAATAGAAATTTGTTTGAAGAACTCTCTAATAAGTTTTTTCTAAAATCAAACATAAACTTGATTGAAGTTTATGATAATAGTCATATTCAAGGAAGTAATAGCGTTGGAGCCTTGATTACTTTTGGCTCAGAAGGATTTATTAAAAAAAGATACCGAAAATTTAATATAAAATCAGAAAACATACAAAATGATGATTGTGCAATGTTAAAAGAAGTTTTATTTAGAAGATTTTTTAAAGCTATCAAAGATACAAAAAATGCCTTGTCTTTACCTGATCTTGTTTTAATTGATGGTGGCAAAGGACAATGTTCAGTTGCAAAAAAAACAATCAATGAGCTTGGATTATATGATATTCCCATCATTGCTATAGCAAAAGGAAAATTTAGGAACAGTGGAAATGAAACTTTTTTCTTTGAAAATAAAACTTTTAAATTTAGTAGAAATGATCCTATCTTATTTTTTTTACAAAGACTACGAGATGAAGCTCACAGATTTGCCGTAAGTGCCCACAGAGATAAAAGAACAAAGGGAATGAGAAAATCTTTGCTTGATCAAATTGGTGGAATTGGAAAAATAAGAAAAAAAACTTTGTTAAATTATTTTGGTTCTGCAAGAGCAGTTGAATCAGCTAGTTTAGATGAATTAAAATCTGTTGATGGAATAGAACTATCTATCGCAAAAAAAATACACAATTTTTTCCACAGCTAATATTATGAAAATCAAAATACCAAATATTCTAACAATAGGTCGTATTATTATTGTACCATTTTTTGTAATCTCCTTTTTTCTTCCAGGTTTTTACGGAGAAATAATTCCTTTTTTATTATTTTTATTAGCAAGCTTTACTGATTTCTTAGATGGATTATTGGCAAGATTATACAGAGAAGAATCGAAACTAGGAGAATTATTAGATCCGATTGCAGATAAGATAATTGTATCTGCGGCATTAATTTTACTTGTAATGAACGAAACTATTCAAAATTATGAAGTGATTGCCGCTATTGTCATTCTAATCAGAGAAATTTTAATTTCTGGATTAAGAGAATTTCTTTCAGATGTACAAGTTAAAATTCCAGTATCTAGCTTGGCAAAGAGCAAAACCTTTATACAAATGTTTTCAATTGCAATTTTATTAACTGGGGAAACTGGAAATAAAATTATAAATTTCGAAGATTATGATGCTCAGACGATAGGAATAATTCTTCTATGGCTATCTGCATTTTTAACTTTGTATACAGGTTATGATTATGTTCGTAAGGGTATTGAACATATTATTTCAGAAGACGAAAAAAATTAAGCTGCAGTCTTCTTTTGAACTAAAGCTTGATAGCTTTCGGAAAGGTCTTTTATAACATTGCAGACGTTAAATTTGTATTTGTCAATTTGAGATACTGGAGTAACCTCTGCTGCCGTTCCTGTTAAGAAACACCCTGAAAAACTGGACATTTCATCTGGCTTAATTTTTCTTTCAATTATTTTTATTCCTTTTGATTTTGCTATGTCAATTACACACCTTCTTGTTATTCCATCCAAAAATGAATCTGGTATTGGTGTATGAATTTCATTTTTTTCATTTTTAAAAAAAATATTTGCTCCAGTTGATTCTGCAATATTATCTTCATGATCTAACATGAGAGAATCTGTAAAACCTTTGCTCTCAGCTTCGTGTTTGGAAAGTGTGCATATCATATACAAACCCGATGATTTGGTATCCCAAGGTACGGAATTTGGATTTGGTCTTCTCCAAGAAGAAATATTTAATTTTATACCTTTTAATTTAAGCTCTGGATCAAAATACGATCCCCACTCCCAAGTTGCAATAGCCACATGAATTGTATTTTTTTGAGCAGAAATAGCCATCATTTCACTACCTCTCCATATAAGCGGTCTCACATATCCATTTTTCACTTTTTGCACTAATACCATTTCTTTACAAGCCTGGTTGATTTCTTTTTGACTATAAGGAATCTTGATCTGCATTCTGTTGGCTGAATAAAATAATCTCTTTGTATGTTCTTCAAGTTTAAAAATTTCACCATCATAAACTCTTTCACCCTCAAAAACACAGCTTGCATAATGCAGGCCATGATTCAAAATATGAACCTTGGCATCTGTCCATTCAACTTTTTCTCCATTAAACCATATCTTTCCAGATCTATTATCGAAAGGTAATAAGTCCATTTTTGCATTTATATCTATATTCATTTTCAAGAAAAATTTTATTCAAAAAAGTATCTATCTTAATATATTATGTCAATATAACTTACCAATAAAATGAAAGAGCTTTTATATTTAAAAGACGAACAAATCAAAGATTTAATTGAACAATTATTTTATGCTTATAGAGAAACTTTTGCAGATCCTAAAAAAATTTTAAAGAAACACTCTTTTGGAATTGCTCATCAAAAAGTTATTCATTTAATAGAAAGGTATGAGGGAATAACTGTCTCTGGTTTGCTAAGAAAATTAAAAATTACCAAACAAAGTTTAAATAGAGTTTTAAAAGATTTAAATAAAAATAAAAAAATAATTATGAAAAAAGGTGAAGTTGACTTAAGACATAGGCATATTTTATTAAATGAGAGTGGCAAAAAGCTTTCGAATGAAATTTTTGTTGAACAAAAAAAAAGAATTTATCATGCCTTAAAAAATTCAAATTCAGAAGCTGTTATAAAATTTAAAGAAGTTTTAGAAAAAATTATAAATGGATAAATACTTAGCACATATTCTGGTAGTTGACGATGATGATAGAATTAGAGAATTGGTTAAACAATATCTTTTAGAAAATAAATATTTAATCACCACAGCAAAGGATGCTTTTGATGCAAAAAATAAAATAGCAATAATTAAATTTGATCTTATAGTATTAGACATAATGATGCCTAAAAAAAGTGGTCTAGAGTTGACTTCTGAAATAAAAAAAGAGATCGATCTACCAATTATTCTTTTGACAGCAAAGGGAGAAACAAGTGAAAGAGTGATGGGACTAGAATTCGGCGCGGATGATTATTTGAGCAAACCTTTTGAGCCAAAAGAGTTACTTTTAAGAATAAAAAATATTTTAAACAAAACCTTACAAAAAAATAACATAAACAAAATATCAATCGGAAATTCAAATCTTAACTTAAGTAAACTCACTATTAATAGAGGTGGCAAAAAATATAAAATTAATAACACTGAAAAACTAATATTAGAAAAAATGATTCGATCTTCTGGTAAAATTTTTTCAAGAGAAGAGATGGGCAAATTAATTAACATTAATAAAGAAAGGTCCGTAGACGTAATAATTACAAGACTAAGACAAAAAATTGAAACCGATTCTAAAAACCCTCAATATCTACAAACAATAAGGGGATCTGGCTATGTTTTATGGATTGAATAAATTTATAAAAGAATTTCTTCCAAAAAGATTATTTTATAGATCTTTATTAATTGTCGCCGCTCCAATAATTCTATTGCAGTTAACAATTACTATAGTTTTTTTTGACAGTCTTTGGATTAAATCTAACACAGGAATGACAAGATCGTTGGTTAGTGAAATTGTAACCATTATAGATGTCTACAATAATGAAAATGAAGAAAATAAAAAAATAATAACCGACTTATATAATCAAAATTTCAATTTTTCTGTAAGATTTATAGAAGAAGAAAACCTTCCAAAAATTCAAGGAGCGAGATGGTTTAGTCCAATGGATAGAACGCTGAGAAGAGAACTAAAATCTCAGTTTATTGATTATTGGTTTGATTCTGCCACCTACAAAAGAGTTGTTGATTTAAGAATAAAATTTAATAACGGAATTTTGCAAATCTTTTTTCCAAAAGAAAGAATAGCTCCTTCATCAGCTAGAATTTTTGCCTTATGGATTACACTACCGGCATTTTTATTAATTTTGATTGCAATATTATTTCTTAGAAATCAAACAAGACCGATTGTAAATCTAGCGAAAGCTGCAGAGCGATTTGGAAAAGGTGATTATACAGAAGAGTTTAGACCTTCGGGCGCCCTGGAAATACGACAAGCAGGCCATGAATTTGATAGAATGCGAAAGAGAATCACTAGACACTTAAACCAAAGATCTGAAATGTTATCTGGCATTAGCCACGATCTAAGAACACCACTAACAAGACTTAAATTACAACTTTCATTTCTTAAAGATAAAGTAATTTCAAAAAAAATGGCTAATGATGTTGATGACATGGAAAAAATGCTTAATGATTATCTTCAATTTGCAAGTTCACAAATAAATGAAAAAACAGAATCATTTGAGTTTGATCTGCTTCTTAAAGAAATAATTTCACGTTATGAACATAATAAAATTAATTTATCAATAAATGATAAAGTTACTTTTAATGGTAGGTTTAATTCTATCAAACGCTGTATCAATAATCTTTTAAACAATGCAGTATTATTTGGAAAAGAAATAAATGTTACTCTAAGAAAAACAATGAACAATGTTGTTATTTTTATTGATGATGATGGGCCGGGTATCCCTGAACATGAAAAAGAAAACGTTCTTAAACCTTTTTACCGAATGGATGAAAGCCGCAGCCAAAATAAATCTGGAGTTGGATTAGGACTTTCTATTTCTTATGATATTATTAGATCTCATGGTGGCGATATGCTGCTTGAAACAAGCCCACAAAAAGGATTGAGGGTTAAGATTTCTTTGCCTTCTTAATTTTTTTTCTTTTTTTAAGTTTACCAAATTCCTTTTGAATTTTATCTAATCTAGCCTTTTGTACTTCGAATTCATCTCTAGTCACTAAATTAAATTTATTAATAATGCTTTCTTTTTTATAGTTTAATGAGTTTTTAATTTCTTCACCAATGTCTTTTGAAGTAATTAAGCCTTCTTCAATTAATTTAGCCAATCTATCTATTAATATTTTTGATTTGGACATATATATTTCCTTAATTTAATATATTTTATTGCAAAATAACAAAAGATTTTTTTATATAAATTACTAATGTTCACTCACAATTTTGATCCCGTGCTAATTGATTTATATATCATTGAGGTAAGGTGGTACTCTTTGGCCTATATTTTTGGAATTTTAGTTGGGTGGATCTATGCTAAAAAAATAATCAAACACTTAAAAACCAATAGTGGTTTAAATTATTTAAATATTAAAGATTTTGACGACTTCATACCATATTTGGTTATTGGAATCATATTGGGTGGAAGATTGGGTTATGTTTTAATTTATAATTTCGATTATTATATAAAAAATCTACATGAAATTTTTTATGTTTGGAATGGCGGAATGTCATTTCATGGCGGATTAATAGGCATCATTATAGCAACAATTATTTTTACAAGAATAAGAAAAATATATACTTTCATTTATCTAGACATTATTTCATGTGTCACTCCAATTGGATTATTTTTAGGTAGAATTGCAAATTTTATTAATGGAGAACTATATGGCAAAACAACTGATTTGCCGTGGGGTGTAATATTTCCAAATGCGGAAACTTTTGCTAGACATCCTTCTCAAATATACGAGGCGATATCAGAAGGATTATTACTATTTATTATATTAAATTTTTTAGCTTTTAGAAGAAAATTAATTTTTAAACAGGGATTAATATCAATTTATTTTTTATTCTTCTACTCAGTTTTTAGATTTTTTTCCGAAATTTTTAGAGAACCCGATGAGCAATTGGGTTATTTAATTTATTTTTTAACAATGGGTCAGTTATTAAGTTTAATTATGATTCTTTTTGGAGTTGTGATTTATTATAAAATAAAATGAATGTTATTTCGCAAATTTTTAAAAATAAAAAAAGTTTGCCTCTAAATACTTTTATAGACAGAGCACTCTACAATAAAAAATATGGCTATTATTCAAAAAAAAATCCAATAGGTGCTAAGGGTGACTTTATAACTGCCCCATTGATTTCAGAACTTTTTGGAGAAATGGTGGCTATATGGTGTATCGCTTTTTGGGAGAAACTTAGAAAACCCAAAAATATTAACATAGTTGAACTTGGTCCCGGTGAAGGTTCCCTCTGTATGACATTAATCAAAGTTTTTTCACGATTCAAAATATTTAACAATGCTTTTGAAATAAAGCTTTTAGAAAAAAGTAAATTTCTCAGGAAAATACAAAAAAAAAAAATTACTTCTAAAAAAGTTAAATGGATAAAAAACATTGAAGAAATTAAAAATGGACCAACAATAATTATTGCAAATGAATTTTTTGATGCGCTTCCGATTAAACAATTCGTGTTAAAAAAGGGAATTTGGCATGAAAGATATGTAAAGTGTAAAAATGATGAAAAACTCATTTTTTATGATAAAAAAGCTAATCTAAATAATATAAAACATTTTGCTCGATTAAGTTTAACAAAAAATCAAAAATTTATCGAATTTCCTATTGAAGCGATAAAATATTTAACATCAATCTCAAAAATAATTAAAAAACACGACGGAGGAATGATTTGCTTTGATTATGGTTATAAGAAAATTAAGATGTCAGATTCGCTTCAATCGGTAAAAAAACATGACTATTCAAAGATTCTTTTAAATGTTGGAAACTCAGATATAACTCATCATATTAATTTTAATTTATTTTCAAAAATAATAAGAAACCTTGATCTTCACCTTGAAGGAATTGTAGAACAAGGAATATTTCTACAAAAAATGGGAATAATTCACAGAGCAAATATATTGACTAAAAATGTTAACTTCAATGTGAAAGCTGATGTTTATTATAGACTAAAAAGATTAATAAGTCGAAATGAAATGGGAAAAATATTTAAAGTAATATTTTTTAATAAAAAAGGAATGAAGTTTAATTTAGGTTTTAAATAATGTTTTTTTCTAAACGTTTGAAAAATATTTCAAATTTAAAACATTGTTTTTTTTCAAGAAAAAATGGAGTTTCCAAAGGAATTTACAATAGCTTAAACTGCAGTATAAATTCCAAAGATAATAAAGAAAATGTAATTCAAAATATAAATATTGTAAGTAAAAAATTAAATTGTGAAAAAAAACCAATTGTTACTTTAAATCAGAATCATGGCAATAAAGTTGTATGTTTTAATAATCGGAAAAATGTAAAAAATAAAATAATTGGGGATGCCATTGTTACAACCCTCAAAAATGTTGGTATAAGCGTACTTACTGCCGATTGTGTACCGATATTATTTTACAATCCCAAAAAAAAAATTATTGGATGTGTACACGCTGGCTGGAAAGGCGCATTAAATGGAATTATTGAAAATACTGTAGGTAGATTTCTAGAACTAAACTCTAACACAAAAGATTTAGTGGCTGCAATCGGTCCTTGTATAAATCATCACCACTATGAAGTTGGTCATGATTTTTACAAAAAATTTGTTGATCAAAATAAAAATAATCGACAATTTTTTGTTGTTTTAAATGATAAAAAATATTTATTTAATATAAGAAGTTATGTTAATGCAAAATTAATTAGACTTGGTATCAATAATATCGATCACATTGAAATGGATACTTTTTCAAATAATGAAAATTTTTTTAGTTATAGAAGGTCAAAAAAAAATGATGATAAAGACTATGGAAGATGTATTTCTGTCATAATCATGACTTAATCGATAGCTATAAAATGGTTTAAAAAGATCTTTTAAAAATGTATAAGTTAATTATTACATGAAGGTTCTCTCAGGTACTAGTAACATAAAGCTTAGCAAGGAAATTGCAAAACTTCTTAAAGTTAAGCTTGTTAACACCAATATCATTAGATTTGCTGATGGTGAGGTATATGTTGAAATTAACGAAAATATTAGAGGAAATAGTATTTTTGTTGTTCAATCTTCTTCTAATCCAGCTAATGACAATTTGATGGAGCTACTTGTTTGTATAGATGCTTTAAGAAGATCTTCTGCAAAAAATATTACTGCGGTTATCCCTTATTTTGGTTATGCAAGACAAGATAGAAAGGTGGTGCCAAGAACTGCAATATCTGCAAAGTTAGTTTCAAATTTGATTACAAATGCCGGAGCAAATAGAGTATTAACTCTTGATTTGCATGCTGGTCAAATTCAAGGTTTTTTTGATATTCCGGTAGATAACTTGTTTTCTACACCTATATTCGCAAGAGATATAAAAAAAAATATTAATACAAAAAATTTAATTTGTATTTCCCCAGATGTTGGTGGGGTTGAAAGAGCAAGAGCTTTGGGAAGAAGAGTTAATTCAAGTATAGCCATCGTAGATAAAAGAAGACCTGAGCCCGGCAAATCTGAAGTTATGAATGTGGTTGGTCATGTTAAAGGTAAAACATGTATAATAGTTGATGATATAATAGACTCGGGAGGTACCATTGTTAATGCTGCTAAGGCTCTTAAAGATAAAGGTGCTGAAGATGTTTATGCTTATATTACTCATGCCGTTTTAAGTGGTAATGCAGTTGATAAAATTAAAAAATCTCAAGTAAAGAAATTGGTAATCACTGACTCAATTGACAATTCAAAAAAATTAAAAAAAAACAGTAAAATTCAAGTTGTATCAATCTCTTCTGTGATGGCCGAAGCAATAAAACGTATTTCTAATTCAACTTCTGTTTCAAGTCTATTTAAATAATTTTCTTGTTTTATTTCTATTGATAAGTTAAAAAA
>Ga0187827_10008323_pt1 | contig 11290 bp, 10 predicted proteins | sample ETNtaG_39_FD_167969 | JGI IMG/M metagenome (GOLD analysis project Ga0187827, IMG submission 167969) | Marine microbial and viral communities from oxygen minimum zone, Eastern Pacific Ocean - ETNP2014_SV_150_PacBio MetaG (Illumina Assembly) | ecosystem: Environmental > Aquatic > Marine > Hypoxic... | reverse complement strand
CACATATATTTGCGAGTTGCTCAGAGCTCGTGATATTGAGAGTAAATTTCATTAACTATATTTTACTGCTTTGTAAAGAAAACAACAATAAGTTATGCTAATTATTGCGCTAATTGATTTATCATATTGTTCATGAAGAGAGTCTTAACTTTGATTAGGTTATTGTGTTTTTGTCTGACATTGGTTTGGTCAAACTCTTCTCTGGCTGAGCTTAATCACTGTGTGGTGCTTTTATATCATCAGTTTTCTGATGCCGGACCTAAATCCACCAGTATTTCTCCATTACTATTTGAAGAACATTTGAAATATCTACAGACAAATGATTTTCAAGTGCTTCCCCTAAAAAACGTCATTGAAAGATTAAGAATGCAACTATCTTTGCCAGATAATTGTGTCAGTTTGACAGCAGATGATGGTTATTTGTCAATCTATGAAAGCGCATATCCATTACTGGTTAAATACAAAACTCCAATGTCAGTTTTTGTTTCTACAGAAGCTATTGACAAGCAATACCCCTCAATCATGTCTTGGGAACAGCTTCGTGAAATGTCCTCACTCGTTGATGTATATAATCATAGCGTCACCCATCAACACTTGAATGATAAAACTAAAGAAGTATTGTTAAATGAAATCACTTCAGCACAGCTCAGGTTAAAAAATGAGTTATTTCAAGAGATAAAGTTTTTTGCTTATCCGTATGGTGAGTTTGATGAAAAAGTATACAAGTTAATTGAGGAACTTGGTTACACAGGTTTTGGTCAGCACTCTGGCGCAATCGGAACTAAGAGCGATTTTATTAACCTACCAAGATTCCCTATGGCTTCGAGTTACGCCGAAATGGATAGTTTTGTTTTGAAAATTAATACTTTACCGATGCCTGTCAAAAATGAAGAGCCAAAATTTATGGCTATTTCAGGAAATAGTAAACCGACCCTTAGAATAGACTTTTCTCGAGCACTAACAAAAAACGAGAAATATCAGTTTGCCTGCCATGTTTCGGGACAGGAAATGCCTGATTTAACTTGGCTCAACTCTGATAGCGTTATTGTTCAAGCTAAAGAACCGTTACCACAAGGTAGGAGTCGCTACAATTGCACTATGCCTTCGAAAGAAAAAGGAAAATATTACTGGTACTCCAAGGTTTGGCTCAGTGCAGTAAATTAGACCAGTTCACCCTTAAGAGAGTTAGCGAAGCCACCAGTAATTTTTACTGAAACTATCTGACCAATCAGACTCTCGTTGCCGTTGAAGTGAGTTGTGCGCATATTTTCTGTTCGACCTGAGAGCGTGAGGCCTTTTTTTGAATAACCTTCAACAAGGACTTTTTGTATACTACCAATCATCGATTCAGAAATCTTTTCAGTGTTCTTATTGAGTTTATCTTGGACTGCTGCAAGCCTAAGTTTCTTTTCTGTTTCGTCAACATTGTCGGATAGACTTGCTGCAATAGTACCGGGACGTTTAGAATAGATAAAACTGAATGATTTATCAAATCCTATCTCATCAATAATCTTCAGTGTATCGTTAAAATCTTCTTCTGTTTCGCCTGGAAATCCAATAATAAAATCAGAGGATAGCGAAATATCAGGTCGGATTTCTTTTAATTTTCTTATTTTTGATTTATATTCAATAGCGGTGTGACCACGCTTCATTAAATTAAGTATCTTGTCCGAACCACTTTGAATAGGTAGATGCACATGTGATACAAGTTCTGGAACCTCAGCATAGGCTTTAATTAAGCGCTCATTAAACTCGACTGGATGAGAAGTTGTATAGCGGATACGTTCGATACCATCTACTTGAGCTACGATGGTGATAAGAAGTGCTAAGTCAGCAGTCTCACCGTCATCCATCAGCCCCCTATAAGCGTTAACATTTTGACCTAAAAGATTTACCTCTATGACGCCTTGTTTGGCTAACTCCTCTACTTCATGAATCACATCATCAAATGGCCGAGAAATTTCTTCTCCGCGAGTATATGGCACTACACAAAAAGTGCAGTATTTACTGCATCCTTCCATCACTGAAACGAAGGCTGATGTACTGTCACAATGCGGATCTGGCAAGTGATCAAATTTTTCAATTTCTGGAAAAGAAATATCAATACTTACCTGTCTATTATCAAGAGCCTCGTTGAGCATATTTGGCAATCTGTGCAATGTTTGTGGTCCAAAGATTAGGTCAACATATGGAGCTCTTTCAAGTATCAGTTCACCTTCTTGAGAAGCAACACAGCCACCAACCCCAATTACTAGGTTTGGTTTGTTAATTTTTAATTTTTTCCATCGACCTAGTTGGTGAAATAACTTTTCTTCAGCCTTTTCACGAATAGAACAAGTATTGACTAGAATGACGTCAGCATCTTCAGCCTCATCGGTGAGTTCTAGGCTATGGGAATTCTTAAGCACGTCTGTCATTTTGCTAGAGTCGTACTCGTTCATCTGACACCCGAAGGTGCGAATGTGTAACTTGGAAATACCCATTATTCAGGTTTTTGAATATGCAATGTTTGCGTTGGATATGCTATTTCTGCACCGTGCTCGGCAATAATGTCGGCCACATCAAGCAATAGTCTGCCCTTAATCTTCTTAAATTCAGAGGAATCAGTGACTGAACTGAAAGCCCAAATCACAAAATCAAGTGAAGATGCATTGAACAAATCAAAATATACACGACAAGGTTCTTCGTGATCAATATGTTCATGGTCAGCCAACATTTTCTCAACCTTTTCAATAATGCTTTGCATTTGATCAATATCGTCATAACGGATACCGATAATTTCGTGAATTTGACGATTCGTCATGCGCGATGGTGTCTCAATTGGAATGGTCGCAAAAATACCGTTAGGGACATAAACAGGGTTTTTGTTAAAAGTACGAAGACGAGTCATTCGCCATCCTATCTTTTCAACCACTCCTTCTATACTTTTATCCGTTGTTCGAATCCAATCTCCGGTAGAAAAGGGCTTGTCCATTTGGATCATTAGTCCGCCAAAAACGTTGGCGAGCATATCTTTGGCAGCAAAACCAACTACAATACCGCCGACACCACCGAGAGTCAGAATGGATGACACTGAATAACCGAAGTATTGGGCAACACCAAGAATAATTGCGAAAACAAAAACTATTTTTATAAGTCGTGTAAATAGCCTAATCGAATCCTTGTCGACATTACCTTCTTTTTCCAGCATAAATTTTTCAATACCAGATATAAGTCTAAGTATTCCCCAGGCTAGTATGAAGATTGGAGTGATATCAATATATCCAATTATCTTACCAAGCGCTGGAAAATCGCCCCTGAGTTGCAGCATTGAAAAATATATCCAGCCATACCAGACTAGAACTTTTAAGGGGGCAGATAGGGCATCAATAAAGTAGTCATCTATCTGTGTTTTTGTTGAGTCTAAATGCTTTGATAATTTATTGAGTGTAAAACTCAGCCCAATATGGACAACAATTGCCAGAAACAACAGAACCCCTGACATTTGGATTGGGGTTATATTTTGCACAAATTCATTCATGAAGATATTTTAACGGATTAATAGTGTCTGAGTATTTTTTCATTTCAAAATAGAATGGCTTTTTACCGGTTTTAGCAATCAACTCCCCCTTTTCTACATGGTCACCTTCACGAACGTAATATTCTTGGTTTTGGGTATAAGTGCTATAGAAACCGAAGGCATGCTTGATAATAACCATCTTACCGAGACTCTTTAATTTGTCACCGCTATATACAACTGTTCCAGCTCTAATTGCGTAGACTTCTTGGCCTGCTTGGGTATCAAAAGTAAGGCCTAGATGTTTATCATTTTCAGAAAAGTCTTTCAGTATTTTGGCTTTAACAGGCCAAACCCAGCTTCCAGTATTACTGTCTGAGGCTATAACTTTTGTTGATAAGTCAGAATTGGATATGTTGAATGACTTATCAACCACACTAACTTGTCCAGGATCATTTGTAAGACAACCGGACAAAAGCAAACAAAAAGCTAAAGTTAAGTTCCTAGTATGCATACCATAATCCTAGAATTACAACAAATATCAGCAAGTATCCCAATCTATCAATGTATTTATTTAACCATGCATCGCACTGCTTGCCAAACTTTCTTACCAGAAAGGCAATTAAAAAGTATCTCGCACTGCGTGCTATCAAAGATATCAAAATGAAAGGAAGTAATGGCATAGACAACATGCCAGCACTAATGGTAAAGATTTTGTAAGGTACAGGGCTAAATCCTGCTACCAAGATAATCCAAACTCCATATTTGTCAAACCATTCCTCAGCAACTTGGAGTGACGAAAGCTGATTCATTTTTGCCAGTAATGGTGTGATATGCTCTAGAGCATAAATACCTAAGTAGAAGCCGACAAGAGCTCCTACGACTGAACTGATTGTGCAAAAAAAAGCAAAGAAATATGCTTTATTGATGTTTTTGAGTGACATGGATGCCAATAAGAAATCTTGAACTGGGTAAGGAAATATAAAAGATTCTAAGAAGCTTATTGAGCCCAGCCAGGCAATAGCATATCGACTTGAAGACCATTCAAGTACTTTATTGTAGAGGGCATTGAAAGGTCTCATATAGAGATTGAAGTCTATTTTGTATTTATTAGCATTGGAAAACCTAGCCGTTCTCTAGATTCAAGATAGGCTTTTGCAACTTTTTGACTCATCGACCTTACTCTACGAATAAATCTAGCGCGGTCAGTAACGCTGATTGCGTGCCTTGCGTCCAGAAGATTAAACAAATGAGATGCTTTCATTGTCTGTTCGTATGCCGGATATGGCAACTCTTTTTCAATTAATTTGGAGTTCATGGCTTCGGCTTCATCGAATTGTCTGAACAATACATCGGTATCGGCAATTTCAAAATTGTACTTTGATTGCTCAACTTCATTTTGGTGAAAGACGTCGCCATATGTTAGTCCGTCATTATTCCATTTGAGATCAAAAACACTATCAACACCTTGAAGATACATCGCGAGTCTCTCTAAACCATAGGTTAATTCTCCAGAGATTGGTTTGCATGGCAACCCTCCAACCTGCTGAAAGTAAGTGAATTGACTTATTTCCATACCATTAAGCCATACTTCCCAGCCAAGCCCCCATGCCCCCAAAGTGGGCGACTCCCAGTTATCTTCTACAAAACGTACGTCATGTACTTTAAGGTCTATGCCAATCGCAGATAATGACTCTAGATAGACATCCTGAAACTCGCTAGGAGAGGGTTTTAACAAAACTTGAAATTGATAATAGTGCTGTAATCGATTTGGATTTTCACCATAACGACCGTCACTAGGGCGACGAGAAGGCTGCACATAAGCTGCCTTCCATGGCTCTGGACCGATTGCACGTAGAAATGTAGCAGTATGAAAAGTACCAGCACCAATCTCCATATCAAAAGGTTGAAGAATGGCACAACCTTTTGTAGCCCAATAATCCTGTAATTTAAGAATTAAGTTTTGGAAAGATTTACTTGTGTCTAATTCTGACAAGGACATGTAGATTGAGTGAGAAATAATAAAATTTTACCGCATCAGTTGTCATAGTTGAGTTTTTTACTTGTATTAATAAGCCCAATAAATTAAAAAGGCATTGAATCGAGAGGCCAAAAATATAGAAGGGCAGGAATACTAACCAATGTTATAACAATCTCAAGTGGCAGGCCAAGTTTCCAATAGTCACCAAAACGATAACCTCCAGGACCCATCACAAGGGTATTATTTTGATGCCCAATAGGTGTTAAGAATGCGCAAGATGCACCAATAGCAACAGCCATTAAGAATGTATCAGGATTGACACTCAATGTTTTCGCAATTTCGACACTAATTGGAGCTGCCACAAGAACTGTGGCAACGTTATTTAGAACTGCGCTTAGTAACATAGTGATAATTAACATAAGGATTAAAATTGTTACAGGTGAGGCGCCATAAGATAAATAAATAAGGGCATTCGATAATGTCTCAGCACCGCCACTACTTTGCAAAGCCTCGCCAATTGGAATCATAGCGCCAAGCAGTACAATTACTGACCAATTTATCGAACGATATACATCAATCTTAGGAATAACGTTAGTGCCGATATAGAAAATAACAACTAACGAAAGCGCAACAGGAAGATCAACATAACCAAGACTAGATGCAATGATTGCGATTAAGAATGATGTTATAGCTAGTGATGCCTTTTTGCGATGAGGGATTTGCAAGTCACGTTTTTCAAGGGCCAGGCATTCCATCCATTTCACAGCATTTTCGAGGTGTGCGCTATCACCATGTAAAAGCAAAACATCGCCAGGTTGAATTTTGGTATTCCTGACTTGATGAATAATAGATTTTCCACCCCGTGAAATTCCCAAAAGGGAAACTTGTCTAAGTTTCAGAAGACTTAATTGAGTGGCATTTCTTCCAATAGATCTAGAAAAGGGTGGTACGACAACTTCCATAAGAGAGGTATGTTTAAATTCAAAATCTGACTCAGCATCACTAATATAGTGAGTTTTTGTTTGCTTCATGAATTCATCAATACCTTGAACCGAACCTTCGAGAATAAGTAAATCACCCTTATGGATAATAAAATTTCTAATAAAGCCTTCACCCTCAAGTCTCTCGTTATCTCTAATTAATCCAAGAATTGCAACATCTACTCCTTCGCAAATTTCGTCTAAATATGATAAGTAATTGTCAATAATCGGAGAATCTTCCGTAACCAGTACGTTAGAAACATATTCTCTTAATTCATCATCAGTTGCATCAGAAGTTGAATTAATACTTTTAGGCATCAGTCGCCAGCCAAAAATAGCTATAAAAATTACCCCAGCCGTAGCAACAACCAAGCCAACAGCAGTAAAGTCAAACATAGAGTATGGAGCGCCAAGAACATCTGTTCTATAGGTCGCAATAACAACATTTGAGGCAGTACCGATCATAGTGACCATGCCGCCTAATATTGATGTAAATGCTAGAGCCATAAGTGTTGCAGAGGGTTTTCTTTTAGCTTTTTTGTTTAGTTGTGTATCTGCAGGCATCAAAATTGCTAAGGCGGCTACATTATTGACAATACTTGAAAGGGCAGCAGAAATACCACCCATCAAAGCGATATGAGTTTTTACACCACTAGTAAGATTTGAAAGGCTTGAACTGATAATTTCAACTGCTCCAGAACGGACCAAGCCTCTACTAATTATAAGTACAAGTGCAATAATGACAACGGCAGGGTGACCAAAACCTGAGAAAACGTTTTGAGTCGGTATGACCCCAACAACGGCTCCAGAAATGAGCGCTATAAATGCAACAAGGTCGTATCTAATTCTGCCCCAAATAAATAAAAATAAGGTAGCAGATATTAGTAAAAAAACGATTGATTGATCGCTCATATTTATAAATTAACCTAGCCTTTATTTACTAGTTCATTATATAGAATTGATACTAATTATTAGGCAAACTTAATTGAACAAATCACAATAGATCGATATCTAATATAATGAATGATTATTTAATTTGATTATTATTTATGCATGTCAACGGGTAGTAAAAAAATTGTTGTTGTAGGTATAGTTAGTAATGCATTGGTAACAATCATTAAGTTTATTTCTGCATTTGTTTCTTTATCAGCATCAATGATGAATGAAGCAATTCACTCGTTGATGGATACACTTAATCAGGTTTTTTTACTGTTTGGTTTAATAGCAGCCCAAAAACAGCCCGATCAAGATTATGCGTTTGGCCACCATCAGAAAAAATTCATTTGGAACTTGTGGTCTGCTATTGGTCTCTTTTCAATTGGCTCAGGGTTAGGTCTTTATCACGCTTATCACTCATACATTACCATGGGAGACGTTGAAACTAAAGTCAATTCTATTAATATCTTTAGTATTAATGTTAGCGGGGTAATGTTGGCCTATATTGTCTTGGTTATTTCTTTTATTATTGAAGGTAATGCCTGGAGAGTTGCATTTAATGAATATAGGCAAAGAACCAAAGATGTTGAAATCTCCCTTTTGCAATATGTTTCAGAGGCCAAAGACCCGACACTTGTCGCTATGATTCTTGAAGACAGTATTGCTATGTTTGGTATTTTCCTCGCCATAATTGGCATAACACTTTCTTATCTGAGTGGAAATCCTTTTTGGGATATTCTGTTCTCTTCATTGATAGCCATATTGCTTGGGATTGCGGCAATATTTTTAGGTCGGGTAAATATGATTTATTTGTCTGATATTCGTCACCAAGAGATTGAAAATAATTTTATTAAGATTTGTTCTGAGCATGATGAAATTGAATTATGTCATGACGTTAAATCGATTGTGATGGACGAAAACAATATTATTCTTGTGGCTGAATTAGAAGTTAGGGAAGAGGCTTTGTTAGATAATATTAAGGTAGATATAGAGCAAGAAAAATTAAAAATTGCAGAAGATGACATAATACGTGATGAAAAGTCAGCAGTTTTTGCAACAGTTCGAAGGATTGATCATATTATTGAAAATATAACAAAACAGTTACAAGAAGAATATCCACAGGTCCAATCAGTGACAATAGAAGTTGGAATGTATCAGAATTAATATAAATGCGGGGAAATCCCGCATTTATATTTCAAAGGAATGACTAATATTTGTATGCCTCTGGTTTAAATGGTCCATCTTTTGGGGTATTAATATATTTTGCCTGAGCATCTGTCATTTTTGTAAGCACGCCTCCAAAGCCCCCAACCATGCCTGCAGCAACTTCCTCATCAAGTTTCTTGGGTAGTAATTCTACAGTAATATTAGTTGGCTTTTGATTTTCGGGAAGGTCTGCAAATTTTTGATCAAAAAGATACATTTGAGCTAAAACTTGGTTTGCGAAAGAACCATCCATAACGCGAGAAGGGTGACCTGTAGCATTGCCTAAATTTACAAGACGACCTTCAGATAGCAGAATCAAATAATCACTTTTGTCAGAAGATCTAAAAATTCTATGGACCTGAGGTTTGATTTCGTCCCACTGCCAGTTATCTCGCATATATTTTGTGTCGATTTCATTATCGAAATGACCAATATTGCAGACCACAGATCCAGCCTTAAGGGTTTCCAGCATATCTGAGTCACAGACGTTTATATTGCCGGTGGTTGTAACTATCAAGTCAGTGGTAGATAACAATTCTTTGTTAATACCATTTTTTGATCCAGTATTAATACCGTCTTTATATGGTGATACTACTTCAAAACCGTCCATGCAGGCTTGCATAGCACAGATAGGATCGATTTCACTTACCTTAACTATCATGCCTTCTTGGCGTAGAGATTGTGACGATCCTTTGCCAACATCACCGTAGCCGATTACAAGTGCTTTTTTCCCTGCCATTAAAATATCAGTTCCACGTTTAATAGCATCATTTAATGAATGTCTGCAGCCATACTTATTATCATTTTTTGATTTAGTCACGGCATCATTAACATTGATTGCAGGGACTTTTAGTTCGCCATTAGCAATCATTTCAAGTAAACGGTGAACGCCAGTTGTTGTTTCTTCACTAATACCATGAATCTTGTTAAGCATATCGGGGTACTTTTCATGTAGCATTTGTGTCAAATCGCCGCCATCATCAAGCACTATGTTGGCGTCCCAAGGTTCGTTGTTTTGAAGGATAGTTTGCTCTATACACCACAAAAACTCTTCCTCAGTTTCGCCCTTCCAGGCAAATACTGGTATATCTTTCGCTACCATTGCGGCGGCAGCATGATCTTGGGTCGAAAAAATATTACAAGATGACCAACGAATCTGTGCTCCAAGGGCAACGAGAGTTTCCATAAGAACAGCAGTTTGAATGGTCATATGAATACAGCCCAGTATTTTTGCACCTTGTAATGGTTTTTGGTTGCTATACTTTGAACGAAGAGCCATTAAGGCAGGCATTTCGGACTCTGCTAGTTCGATCTCTTTACGACCATAGTCAGCTAAACCAATATCGGCAACCTTGTAGTCGTTATTATCTATAGTTGAATTGCTCATTATCTTTCCTTTAAATTGAAAAAAAATGAGCGTCGTTTTGATTGCCAAGCCTGTTAGGTAAACCTAATGCAACGCTCCTTGGCAAGAATGTGATTATACCAAAATTAATTTTAAAATCTACTTTAGAAGATGGGAACGGTCTGTCTTTTCCCAGGTAATTGAATCCTCAGTTCTTCCAAAGTGACCGTAGCTGGCAGTTTGTTGATAGATAGGTCGCTTAAGATCCAACATAGCAATCAGTCCTTTTGGACGCAGATCAAAATGTTCTCGTATTAACTTTACTATTTCTTGGTTTGAAATCTTTCCAGTACCAAATGTATCAACGCTGATACTAGTTGGCTCTGCAACACCAATTGCATAAGAAACTTGTATTTCACAACGATCTGCAATTCCAGCGGCTACAATATTTTTAGCAACATAACGTGTGGCATAGGCTGCACTTCTATCAACCTTTGAAGGGTCTTTTCCAGAGAAGGCTCCGCCTCCATGACGAGCCATACCGCCATATGTATCTACAATAATCTTCCTGCCTGTAAGGCCAGCATCACCAACAGGTCCGCCAATTTCAAAGTTTCCAGTTGGATTGATGTGATATTGTGTTTTCGCTGTTAGCCATTTTTCCGGTAGTATTGGCTTTATTATTTCTTCTTTGACTGCCTCTTTAAGTTCGGAAAGTAAGACATCCTTGTCATGTTGGGTAGAAAGTACCACAGCATCAATACCAACAATTTTATTACCATCATAAATACAAGAAACTTGAGATTTTGCATCAGGCCTTAGCCATGGAATTTTTCCATTTTTCATTAACTCGGCTTGACGCTTGACAAGTTGATGAGCTAGCATAATTGGCGCTGGCATAAGTTCTTCAGTTGAGTTTTCAGCATAACCAAACATAAGACCTTGATCTCCTGCTCCCTGCTCACGGTTACCCGTTTCAGTTACTCCTATATCAATATCCCCTGATTGCCCACCGAGAATATTTATTATTGAACAGCTATTGCCATTAAAACCATATTCTTCTTTGTCATAACCTATATCAAGAATAGTTTTACGCACTACATCGATATAATCAATTTTAGATTTAGTAGTAATTTCACCAGCCAAAATAACTTGGTTATCTTTAACTAGGGTTTCGACAGCAACTCTTGAGTCTTTGTCGTCTTTTAGTGCAGCATCAAGTATGGCATCAGAGATTTGGTCACAAACTTTATCCGGGTGACCAGCAGAAACAGATTCAGAAGTAAATATCATGGCAATTAATCCTTTTAATAAAAAAACCAACAAAAAATAAACCGGGTTTTATA
>Ga0187827_10008320_pt1 | contig 11295 bp, 14 predicted proteins | sample ETNtaG_39_FD_167969 | JGI IMG/M metagenome (GOLD analysis project Ga0187827, IMG submission 167969) | Marine microbial and viral communities from oxygen minimum zone, Eastern Pacific Ocean - ETNP2014_SV_150_PacBio MetaG (Illumina Assembly) | ecosystem: Environmental > Aquatic > Marine > Hypoxic... | reverse complement strand
CAACTTTCATAATATCAAGTTCGCTTTCAAACATCTTGAGAACAGCAGCTGCAGTTGCAGTGCAAATCGCTGCTGATGCACCAAGACCTGCGCTTTGTGGAATTTCAGAATTAATCTCAATACCAAGACCTTGATCTTTGTGCCCACATTTTGCAAGAGCAAGGCGTGCAGCTTTTGTAATTGGTTCTTTTGGTCGTTCAGAAGAAGGAAGTTCAATTGTAGTCTCTACATTCTTAGACTGCACTACGATTTTTGGTTCATCGAGCTCACAAATTGTAACGTATGCTCGTTTCTCAATTGCAGTAGCAATGCCAAGCTCGCCAAAAACCATAGCGTGCTCACCAAAGAGTATTACTTTACCTGGGGCAGAAGCTGTTATCATTGTATATATCACTTCGAATAGCTCTCAGTTCCATAAAGTCCTATTTAAGTTTTCTCAAACAATTTCAGTAAAGAAAATATGGGATGCTCCAGCATCTACAAGCGCTTTGCTGATTTTTTGCACATTATCCTCAGCCAACGCTATGATGTGGCCGCCTCTTCCTGCACCAGCGAGTTTAGCTCCTGTTGCTCCTGCCTCGCGCGCAGATTCAACAAGCAAATCAAGTTCAGGACTTGAAACATCAATTTGTTTTAGAAGTTCGTGATTTTCATTCATTAATCTGCCAAGCTCTGAAACATTTCCTTTTTCTATAACATCGCGTACCCGATGAACAATAGGAATTATCTCACTGAAAATTGTATCATACTTATCTTTGTCGCTTGCTCTTGCTTTTTTCACATCAGAAACAACTTCCTTTGTTGAACTGCGAACTCCGGTGTCAGCAATTATAATAGGAATTTTGTTAGCAACCTTTAGTGGTTCAAGACGAGTTTTTTTACCACTCTTAAAGTAAACCGGTTTTTCGTGAATAATTACTGCAGGGTCAATACCACTTGGATCCCCATGATAAATCACTTCAGTTTTGAAAGCTAGATCATACAAATCTTTATTTGAAATTTTCTTTTTGAAATAATTTGAAAGCGCGCGGATAATTGCAACAGCAACAGCAGCACTACTCCCCAAACCAGATGCTGGAAGAATTGAAGAATCAATTGTAATGTGAATATTCTGCTTCTTTAGAAGATTGAAAAATTTCAAAGTGTTTAGAACTGTTTCTTGAAGTCCAAAACCAGTTTCATTTTTATTTAAAGGATTTTTCAAGATTTCATATTCAGTATTAAAATTTCGAGATGAAATTACTAATGTCTCAGCTGGTTGAATAAAAACATCAGCATGTAATGCTGTAACAGGGACTGCTATCGCAGGATGACCATACACAACAGAGTGTTCTCCGAAAAGTATTATTTTTCCACATGCTGAACCAGTTGGATTCTTCATCTAAACCCCCACTTGACAATATCGTCAAAGCTTGATAAGTGAGCTTTAAGACCCATGCTTTTAACTTTTGCGCATAGCTCTGCAGAATTTGACATAACACATTTTATTCCAAACTTTTCAAGAGGAGCAAGGCTCGGACATGCATCAGTTGCAACATAACATCCAGCTTTCTTTATAGAATCCTCATGCCCATCAAGTTCTAAATCAGCGCGAATTTTTTCAGCAGTGTAAATCCAAAACTTCGCAGATTTCTGAAGTTTCTTCCCTTTCAGAATTCTTGCAATTTTTTGGAAATCAGAATTTGAAAAATGAGGACAACCAAGAGCAACGAAATCTGGATCTTCAGCAGAGAATTCCTGGAAAACTGTATCGATTTCATCAAATCCAACTTCAATTTTTTCGGCGTCAATTTTATTTCCAATTGTAAACATGTATTTCTTTGTATTAGTGGAATAACCAGAAGCAAGCGCCTGTAGATTTTCCTTGTTTGGCTTTGAAGGAAAACTAAAATTTACAATTTGATTTGAATATTCTTTTGAAACATAATATCCAAGTGCACTGAAATCTTCATAACCGAAAAGTTTTTCCTTAACTTTCAAATTTATTTCAGGTTCGCGGTTGGCTTGAAGATGCAATCCGGAATTTGGAGTTACTCCAAGAAGTGCTGAAGCAAGTGCAGTTTTCCAATGATGATTATTTGTGCACGCACCAAGAACTGAATTTGCATAAACAACTGCACTATCATGACCCCACGCAATATCATTTCCTTCTTTTGGAATATAACCAATTGTATATGGAGCAGTTGTAAGAACGGGAATAGTATGGAACGCTTTGAAAGAATTTATGATTTGACCTTGCTTTGGTAAGTCATCAACAAAATCAGGAGTTCGTTGGGAAACACCACCTGCATTCAAAGTTGTTGGAACTTCAACTTTTGGAAAATGCTCTGCCCATTTTTCTAATGTAGTTACTTCGCTTTCAGAAAGTTCTGTATAAGAAATATTTGGGACGTGTGCACTTCGTATCGGTATTAGATTATCAGATTTTTCTTTATCACCGAGCTTGACAAGAATTTTGAGAGCTTTTTGTTTAGCTTCGCCTTGTTCCCCATTGAGGATTTGCTCCTCGTTTTTAGTTAAGTGCATCTAATATGTCTCCAAGATTTATTTCAGTGAAATTAGTTATTATTTTATCTGCTCCAGCTTTTTTTAATTCATTTTTTGAATAAGAAGTTGTCAATGCAATACAATACATTTCTGCCTTTTTTGCAGATTTAACACCACTAGGTGAATCTTCAAAAACTATACAATTTTGAGGAGAAACATTTAATTTCTGAGAAGTTAAGGAATATATTTCAGGATCTGGTTTTAAATTTTTAACATCATCAGAAGTTACAAACTCATCAAATTTATTTAGCAAACCATATTCTATTATTGTTGCATTCATAATTTCCATTGGCTCGGAAGTTGCGATTGCTGTTTTAAGATCAATATCTTTTATGTCCTCAAGGATAGGAAGAAAACCATCAACAAGAGGCGGTGCTTTCTCCTTGAATTTTTGAAGATATCTTTTATCTTTCTCTTCTACTAATCGTTTTTCACCACCTTTAAGTCCTTTTAGTCGAAGAGATTGAATAAATGCCTGAGAAGATTGACCAATCATATTGTTGAATTCATTACGCGAAAAATTAATATTTCGTTCTGCAAGAAGATCTTTCCAAGCTGCATAATGATGATCTAGAGTATAAACAATTACACCATCCATGTCAAAGATTACTGCTTTATCCTTCATTGAATTGTGATAGTTTCCTCCCCTTAAAATAAGTGTTCCTGCACCACTGAAGAACCTTCTCCTGGTTCAGCAGGAATTGTTTTGTAATCTGAAAGAAGTTTCTCAACTTCCTCGCGATTCTCAGGTCTGCATAGAACATGAACATTCGGACCGGCATCAATTGTAAAGAAACAATTGATATCAGAATCTCGAACTAAGTCCATGACTTTTTCAGTTTTAGAAGACCAATAATACAAAGCAGGGTTTGAAGTCATCATTACTGCATGCATGTAAAGCGCACTGCTCTCTGCGATTTTTCCAACAGTTGTAAAGTCATCATCAAGAATTGCTTTGCGAATTAATTCAGCATGCTCTTGAGATCGTGTTACTCTTGGAGAATTCAACGGACTTGTAAAAGCAGAATCATGACCAACATCAGAAGTGACTTTCTTTTTCTCCTCATTAATAACTGCAATAACAGCATTCATTTGAAAATCATTTGGTTCGCAGATTTGCTCAGCAAAAGAACTTTCATGATCTTCACCAGTATGCCAATGGACAAAGCCGTCATGAATTGAACGAGCTGCAGATCCAGAGCCGAGACGCGCGTATGTTGATAATTCTTCTTTTGATAATTTTAATTCAAGTGCAGCAGATGCAGCAGTTGCAAGCGCTGCAAAACCAGCAGCAGACGATGCAAGTCCACTTTGTGTGGGAAAATCATTTTTGCTTTCCATTTTAAAATTTAAATTAATTGCAGATTTTTCTCGCAAAGGATTGATAACCAAAAGAATTCTTTCAAGATTTCTATCAGATAATTGTTCTCCATTGAGAATTGCAACATCTTCAGAAAAATCTTCAGAAAAATCAATTGTTGTATGAGCTTTGAGTTTAATATCCCCAATACCATTTTTTGTCATGCTGATACTGTCGTTCAGTGGGATATTCAATTCTGAAGAGCGTCCCCAGTATTTGATAAGTGCTATATTTGAGTGAGCAATTGCTGAAGACTTCATAGAATAAAACAAGCATTGTTTCTTTAATAAAGTTTCCAGGTGTGTAAAAAATTTGCAGAAGCGGATAAACTTAAATACAATTATTCTCAACCAAACGCACGAGGAAAATAAAATGCCAGCAGTAGTAGATAAAACAAAATGTCAAAAAAATTATGCATGTATTGGAGTATGTCCAGTAACTGCAATTGATAAGGACTCTGAAGGATTCCCAAGAGTTGAAACACAGGATTTCAAACCAAATCATTGTATTGAATGTGGAGCTTGCCAAGGCGCATGCCCAACTGGTGCAATTGAAGTAAAACCATTAGACACAACACCAGTGCCAGAAGAATCAACAGTGGAAGAACCAGAACAACCAGCAGTTACAGAAGTTCCTGAAGAAACTCCTGTTGCTCCTGAAGAACCAGAAGCTACCCCTGAAGAACCAGAAGCTACCCCTGAAGAACCTGAGCCAGAGCCTGCACCAGAACCAGCCCCTGAACCGCAACCAGAAGCACCACAACCTTCAGACCCAGTTCCAGCACCACAAGAACAAGAGTAATATACAAGTTAAAATAACGTAACTAATTATGGGAAAATACAGAAATAGAGCAGCGCTTTTCATGATACAACCATGGACAAATTTGCGATGTGATGAAGACCAGTATTATGAAATATTAAAATTTGCTAATATTCTGAAAAAAAGAAAAATCCCAATCATTTATGAAACATATTCAAGCTATTTTCTAGAAGATATTTACAATCTTGCAGATATACGAATTATTTACAGAATTAAAGACATGAATGATATTTTGGAACATGTACAGCAAGATCACGCAGGACTAGATTATTCTGACCAAAGAGATGATGCCAATCCAACAGATATGGCGGATGCTTATCAGGAGCGATATGGAGATGATGATGAAATATATACTTACAATTGGACTGCCTCATCCTCAACTGATTATGATAATGTATTTGGACAAACACATGATCCATATAATTCAGATGTTCCTGGTTTCAAACTTAATTATAATAAAAAATCACAGAAAGAAGAAAAGAAAAACTATAATACTTGGAGGATTATGCACAATGGTTTCAGATTTGAAAAAATGCCTAGAGAATTAAAAAACCGATTAAAACAGGATGCTGAAGATTCAAAAGATATAACTCCAGTACGAGGCGGACCTCCTATAACAAAAATCTATAAAGATTTTAGAAAGAAAAAAGAAGCAGCTCATTATGCGATTGATGCTTTGAATCAAATAGACCCAAGGATAGATTATTTTATGGTAACTGGGGGATATGCAAAAATTTGTTTATCGGAATTCCTGGATGTAGTACGGAAGACACCCAATAATATTCGGCTTTTCTCAAAATATATTATTGTAAGTGATGGCATATCATATGAAACACTTAAACAGAGTAGATCACATGGTTTTGTCAAAACAGCAGGAACTGAGAAAATAATGCGCCATAAGTATCAACATTATTTAGATAATTTTTGAAACTCGCAAATTAAAACTATTTATACAACCTTTAAACCAAAACATATTGCCGATGATGTACCGACATCGAGCTGATTACAATATGATGAAAGATGGGCGGGCAGAGGCACTACTTTTATATTCAAATTAGCCAGTCCAAAATCCTTATAAACTTAAATTGATTAGTGGAAAGTATGAAAAATAAAGAGGATATCTTCCTTATTGGATTAATACTTATAATAATAGTTCTTGTTGTAGCACTATTCATGACACCTGCAAAAGTTCTAGTGGTTGCAGGAGAAGGAGAAGCAACAGCAAGCATTGATATTGCAAACCCACCACGCGAAGCAATAATACAAATTGAACCAGAAGCTGACATAGAAATTGTTGAAGAGAAGATTGAAGAAGAAATAGAAGTTGTTGAAGAACCAGAAACACTTGAAGAGATAGAAATGGTTGAAATCATATTAAGGGACAATCGATTCAAACCAAATGATGTTACAATAGAAAGTGGAACAATTGTTACTTGGATAAATGATGAAGACTATAACATGCATGGAATAGATTTAGTAACATATTCACGACATACATATTCTCCAAAAATACGACCAGGAGAATCCTGGAGTATCGCTCTTGAAGGACCAACAGTATATTATTTCAATGCAGTTGGATTTGAAAGCAGAAAAGGACGAATAACTGTAAAAGCTCCAAAAAACTAAATTCGCAAGATTTTTAACAAAAGAAGTTATTACTTAGACTATTATGGAGTGTGAATTGTGCGGAAAGGAAATACAAAACCCTAGAAAAATTAGTGTCGAGGGATCTATTCTGAATGTTTGTGAGAATTGTGTAAAGTATGGAGAAGAAGTGCAGTTCTCAAAACCTTCTGTTGCAGTATCGCCAAGTCAAACAAATAGTTACAAACCACCAGGACGAAAAGTTGGGATTCCGTATTCTTCAGATGTTAGTGATGACTATGAACTTGTTGAAGAGTATGGAAAGATAATACAAAAAGCATGGCAACAAAGCGGAAAGAAACTGGAAGAATTCGCAGCTATGTTAAATGAAAAGAGTTCGGTGATTAGCAAACTTATATCTGGAAGCGCGCACCCAGATGAGAAGCTTATTAGAAAACTCGAAAAGAAACTTAATATTAAACTTCGCGAAGCTATCGACGCTTAGATGATTTCTTAATGAAGTAAGATGTTTTTATTATAACAAAAATTGGCGAAAGAATCAAGAATGTGAAGATAAAGTTTGCTGCTTGTGTGAACACAACAAGACTAAATCCTGCGAAAACGTAATTAGCAATTGTTACTGCAATTTTTTTGAAAATAAGAAAAACCGCGAAGAAGAAAATATACGCACCAAGTAGAAGAAGAACATTTTCAAGATTTTTTCGAATTAATTTAAAGCTTCTTTGAAATGCTGACCATGCTCCGAGTTTTTCAAGAACAATTGCTTGCTTTCCAAAGAATCCTACAAATTGTAATAAAAGAGAAAAGAAAAACACGAAAACACATGAGAGCAAAAGACCAAATGATCCAAACAAGAAAACCGTTGGCAATGTTATTAAAATAATTCCAAGCCCAGTGAAAAGCCAAATAAGAACTTTGAAACTGAAAACTTTGAAACCGAATTTAAATGCATTTGAACCATCTTTGAACGTTGGTTTCTTTTTCTTTGCAATTTTTTGAGCTAATCCAATTGAAAACGCATGGAAAAATGAACTAACAAGAGAAAGTGCAACAATTGAAACTATAACAATTAAAAAATATTTTCCAAGAATAACCAAAAGATCCATAGGAATGTGTCCGCTAGCAATCGCTATTTTAATTGCTGCTTCATCAAACACTGATGTACTAGAATGAAGATAAAATTGAGAGATAATACTTAAACCAGCACCAATTAACCCCATTATTGCAAATGGGAGCATAATTATCGGATTGTTAAGATAATCGGTGACACTTCGCCTGATGAATTTCCCAATGTCCATAATACGTCTTTATTATTGGGGTTAAAAAAGGTTACTAATATAAACTTGAAAAATAAATGTGGTATTATGAAAACTGTAGAAGAAGTAATGGAACAACAATTTGAAGTTAAAGGCGAAGACAGCACTGTTTCGAGCGCTGTAAAAGTACTTGCTGAGAAAAAAGAGCGCACACTTTTAATTGCTTCAAAAACAGATATCCTCGGAATTGTAACAACAACAGATATTATTTACAAAGTTATTGCAAAAGACAAAGATCCGAAAAAAACAAAATTAAGCGAGATTATGAGTTCACCAGTTCACGCAATTGGCCCTGGAAATACTTTACAAGAAGCAGCTGAGTTAATGACAAAACATAAAATAAAAAAATTACCAGTAATAAATGAGCAAGGAGAAATTTTAGGAATTATAACAGTATCAGATATTATTGCAGAAGAACCTGAAGAATTTAATACTTTGATAAATTTAGAAGTTCCTGTTGAAAAAGTGAAAGTAGGAAGTTAATAAGAATCGTCGTTCTTTTCTCGAACAAAACCATAATGCCGCAACACATCTCTTAATTCTCGATTATCTTCATATTTATCATCAAGACCTTTTAGAACAGTATCAATACTCATAAAAATTATTTTTCCACGAAGATTTTTGTACGCTTCAACAGGAACATCTTCAGGAGTTATTACAACAAGATCATCGCGCTCTGGAACAAAGAAACCAGTTTTCTCCAACTCTGCAGCGTATTCTGAAAACTCAGCAACATCCAATTTTGAAATGAATTTGTTTGAATCCTGTTGGATTACAAAAATCTTTTTAACAATTTCATCAGGAAGTTCGCACATCAAAATAACAGCAACGCGAATACTATATGCTTTTGAAGTATCAATATCCAAACCAACTTTAATATTTGTAAAAGTTTTGTGTTCTGCTTTGAATAGCGCAGCTAAAATATGCTCTTGGTGCTCTTTTGTTATTTCAGCGAATTGTTTCTTAGTAACCATTGTAAATTAGTAAGAGAAACGATTATTTAATTTGTTTGGTTTGAGTAATCGCATATTTAACAGTCATTTCAGCTAGGATTATAGTTGAATCATATATTGGTAAAGAGGAATCTTGCTCATCCAAAAAGAAAGATAAATCAGTACATCCCAAGAGAACTGCTTCTGCTCCTTGTTCTTTTAATTCACTAATTATCTGAAGTAAATCATTTTTATCAGAGGTGGTTCTTTTGCCTGCAAGAATATTAAGGATTATTCTAGTAACTGTTGATTGATTTTGAGGTGGAAAAAGAGTTATACCTAATTCAGAAAATATTTTTTCATATAATTTAGTTTTAATTGTTGTTTCAGTTGCAAGAAGACTGATTTTAGAATAACCCAATGATTTTAATTTCTTAGCAGATTCTTTTATAATATTTAGAAGGGGAACAGAAAGTTTCGCTTGAATATCTTCATAAAAATACTGAACTGTATTACAAGGAATAGTCATAAAATCAATATCAAGCGAAGCTAATTTTCTTGCACCGTTTACTAGAACATCAAGAGTTTTTTCTGGAGTTTTCAAACCTTCAACAACATCAGGGATTGGAAGATTGTAAATAAAAATTTCAGGATAATCCTCATCATATTTGGCACCATATTGTTTCTGACATTGTCTAATTATTTCTCTATAAAATTCAGCTGTAGAAACCGGACCCATACCACCAAGAACACCAATTACTTTTTTCTTAGAACTGAGTGTGAAGGCAATCCCTTCTATTCATTTTGTTAACCTCTTAATTAAATCACCTAGTGTAACAAGCGACTGCTCTCCCTTTTCCATATCTTTAACTGCAACTTGATTTTCTTTAATTTCTTTTTCACCAAGTATGACCACAAATGGAATTCCATTTGAATTTGCAAAATCTAAATTCTTTGAAATACTTCGACCTTTTGTATCAAAGTCTGAATTGATTCCGGCTTTTCTTAATTGCTGAACAATTTCAATTGCTTTTTCTTTGCAGCCTGGGAAATAGCAAACGAGAGCTTTAACACTATTCAAAGTTGGAAGCTTCCCAACTTGTTCAAGGACCTGAACAAGTCTGTCAACACCAATTGAAATTCCAGTAGCTGGTAAATCCTGTCCACCAGCAAGTGAAATAAGTTTGTCATAACGACCACCACCAGTAATTGAACCGATTTTCGCATCCTTTGCAATTATTTCAAAAACCATCCCAGTGTAATAATCAAGACCACGAGCTAAACTGAGATTTAATCTAAGATAATCAGAAATGCCGTATGATTTTGCAAGTTTGAAAAATTCTTCAAGTTCTTCAATTCCTTGTTTTGCAGTTTCGTTTTTTGCTAGCTTTTTTGCAGTTTTCAAAATTTCAGTTGGTTTTCCTTCAGCAACCAAAGCATTGAGAAGATTTCGACCTTGCTCTTCATCAAGTTTCTTTTCCTTCATTTCTGCAACTACAGCATCTTCTCCAATTTTGTCAAGCTTGTCAATACATCGAAGAAGCTCAGGAACATCAGTTGATTTAAAACCATAATCAAGCGCAATACCTTCAACGAGCTTGCGGTTGTTAATATCAACATAAAATTCTTTGAAATTTAATTCTTGCATTACGTCAATGGCACACGCAACAGATTCTAAATCTGCTTCTACACCATCAACTCCGAAAATATCAACATCTGCTTGCCAGAATTCGCGGAAGCGACCAGCTTGTGGACGCTCGTAGCGCCATACCGGTCCAATAACAAATCTTTTGAAAGGTTTAGGAAGTTGTGAATTGTTTGCTACAACGCGAGCTGTAGGAACAGTTTGATCAAATCGCATTCCCAACATTCGTCCGCTTTGATCTTTAAGTGCAAAAATTTGTTTTGAAACTTCTTTTCCACCACCAGATTTTGCATTAAGCAAGTCTAAACTTTCTAATGCTGGTGTTTGAATTTCCCTGAAACCATATCTTGAATAAACTTTTCGAATCGCTTCAATAACATAGCTTCGTTTTTCCATGTCTTCTGGTAAGAAGTCGCGCATTCCGCGCGGTGTTTCAAATTTAGGCATTTGTTTTCCCCCTTTGAATGTAAATGGGGCCCGGGCCGAGAATCGAACTCGACTCTGAGGATCCACAATCCCCCATCCTAACCGCTAGACTACCCAGGCCAATTTTATAACAAGAAATAGAGCTTTCACTAGTACTTAAAAGTTTTTGAAAAGTGAAACTAGATGAACTTACTTGTTCAACAACTGTGAAGGCAATCCCTTCTGTTCATCATAGTAGTGACATATGTAACTGTCCCAGTATATAAGGTTTTGTATTAAGTTAGATCATAACTTCAATAAACGCACCAATAAAAATCAAAACCAAGGCGACCATGAACATCCCCATAGAATCAAACATGATTCGCTCTGCTGTTTTCTTCATTCTCTGTTTATTATGTAGAACCAACATTGAAATCAGAGCCCCAGATATAGCTGCAAAGAAGAATGCAATGAATTCCATTCCTGTATGTGGAATGAAGGCAATAAAAGAAGTGAGTTTTCCGAAACTGCCAATGAATACACCAAGCACTGATGCATTCCAGGCAAGTAATAATATTGAACCGCTTCCGTAAAGCAGTGAAAGAACCATGCAGACAAACACGACTTTAAGATTATTTAGAAGAATTGGGAAAAAGTAATTCATAT
>Ga0187827_10008319_pt1 | contig 11297 bp, 13 predicted proteins | sample ETNtaG_39_FD_167969 | JGI IMG/M metagenome (GOLD analysis project Ga0187827, IMG submission 167969) | Marine microbial and viral communities from oxygen minimum zone, Eastern Pacific Ocean - ETNP2014_SV_150_PacBio MetaG (Illumina Assembly) | ecosystem: Environmental > Aquatic > Marine > Hypoxic... | reverse complement strand
TTTCTATTTTATTTTGTTCCTTATCAATGGTTGGAGGTGGTGGAGCAAAAAATATTGACCACATTATCAATACTAATGCAGATAAAGAAATTGCTAAAATAAGATTTTTACCTTCCATATTATTTTTTTTCTCTCTTTGTGTTTAAATTTGGCGCAGGGTCAAATCCATCATTTCCGCCTAAAAATTTAATTGGATGACATCTTAAAATTCTCTTTATTCCCATAACACATCCTTTAAATGTGCCATTCAATTTTATGCAATCTATAAAATAATCAGAACATGTTGGCAAATATCTGCAGTTCGAGCCAATATGAGGTGATATAAAATATTTATAAAATTTTATTATTGAAATTAAAAATAAATTAATGAACTTCATTTTGATTACTTATTTGATTGATTTTAGAAAAAGTTTTATCCAGTACATCAGAAATAATCGAATATTTTTCATTAAAAGTTTTTGATTTTCCAAATATTATATAAGAATAATTAATATCTATGAATTTTTTATCTTTCAATCTTTTTTGAATAGCTGATCGCAATCTTCTTTTAATTTTATTTCTAATTACAGAACTACCTATCTTTTTTTTCATTACAAAGCTAATATTTAGTTTGTTGTTATTTTCTCTTGATAAATTTTTACCAAAATAAATCGAAAAATAATCAGTAATAATCTTTTTTTGAGTCAGCAATTTTTTGAATTGAAAATCTGACTCTAAGTTTTTCAATTTAATCATTGAACCTATGTGGATAATTTTTTTCTACCCTTCGATCTTCTTCTAGAAAGTGTTTTTCTTCCACCTTTTCTTCTCATTCTGCTCCTAAAACCATGTCTTCTTTTCCTTACAATACGACTTGGCTGATATGTTCTCTTCATAAAATTTGTATAGTTCTTTGTGAAATTTTTGATATTTATAAGTAATAAGGCTTATCATGTACAGTCTTAAAATAGATTTATGAACTCAAAATTATCAATCATTAAATGGTTAATAGCATTAATATATTTATCACTGATAATAATAGGGGTTACGTTTCTTATAAAAAACTACAATATTTCGGATTTTTTCAGCTATGATTTTATCAGGATAAATAAAAATACTATTCTGGATTATAAAAATGAAAATTTTTTGATTTTAACAATTATATTTTTTATTTTTTCTATACTTTATACATTATTACTTGGATTTGCTATGCCGTTGTTGGTATTTTCAGGTTTTGTTTTTGGCAAATGGTGGGGAATATTATTAGTGCTTACTTCTACAACAATAGGGGCATCGTTATTATATTTATTAACCGGTTTGTTTTTTCGGGATATAATTCAAAAAAAGTTTGCTCCGAGATTTTCAAAATTAAAAAAATTTTTTAATCAAAATGAGCTTGTTTATTTCATGTTTTTTAGATTTGTAGGTGGTGGAGGAACTCCTTACCCAATACAAAATGTTTTACCAATTTTATTTAACATGTCATTTAAAAATTATGTTATTGCTACATTTCTAGGAAGTATGCCCTCTATGTTTGTTACAGTATCTATTGGAAGTGGTATAGAAAATATTATCGATCAGAATGCAACTCTAGGAGTTTCTGATGTTATTTTTTCTCCTGAAATTTACATTCCAATAGTTTGTTTTTTTATTCTTTTATTAATAGGATTTATAATTAAGAAAAATTACTTTAAAGAATAAATAAATCTTACAGATTGTAACAATTTAAATTGATTATTTAATTATTATTAATTTTTTGATACAAAATTTTTACTGTTTTGTAGGGTATTCTATACCCGGGGAAAGAAGAAATATCTCCCGTAATACTAGTCTGCGGATTCCATCCAAAAGCGTAAATAATAAAACATAAAATAAGTAAGGATTTCTTATTATCAAAAAAAGATATTTTTTTTGATATTTTATATAAATTAACTTCTAGTAAATTATTTTTAAGTAAATAAAAATAAAAAAGTACTGCAAATGTATAGCTAATATGAACCCATCTGCCCCAATCGGTGCCCATAGCAAACAAAAGTAAAAGTGGGGATAATATTATAAAGAAAGGATAAAATAAATTTTTAAAATGTTTAAAAAATAAAAATTTTGTTTTTAATTTTGAATTAAGACTTAATAAAAAAACTGGTCCAAAGCCAATCAGTATTATGTAGGGATATCTTATAAGGGCATCTGGATATAATGGAAATAAATTAAAAACTCCTTTAAATTGCTCAACAATTGTTGACTTCGATAGCAACATACCGCATGACATATAACAATCTTCACCAAAATTTTCTTTTAATGAATTTGCTAAGATCAAATGATTTTCTGGAGTTATAGGATTTGTTGCAATTATTACCGATACTATTAAAGTAGGAGCAAGACATACTATTATTTTGCCCAAGAGTTTCATGATTTCATCATTTCTTAATCTAATGATCAAGACCGCTACCATGAAAGGCAAATAAAATACTACTGGTTCCCAAATTAAACAAATAATAGGTAAAATAAAAAAAACACAGTAAAGTGGAAAATTTCTTGAGTAATTTGTATTTGAAATATTTAAAAATAGTAAAAAACCAATAAATACAAACGTTTCTTTTCTAGCCAATACCTCAACTTCAGCAACAGGGTATAATAAAAAAATTGGTGTAAAAATTGATAATATAATAATTAAATTTGTGGGTATGTTTTTAAAAAATCTATAAATCAGAATTATAAAAATTGAATATATAAAAGATTGAAATAAAAATATTACGAATCTAAGACTTAGGTCAAAGTATTTTGCAATTTGAAAGCATATTTCTCCAATTAAACCTCTTTTTATAAAACCTCCTTGATAATTTATAAACCATTCTGAAATGGTCGAATCATTTCCAACGAGGTGCTTCGTGTGTAACCAAAAAATCCCAAAAAGAAGTAATAGGGATAAATATATAAAGAAATAATTATTAAATTTTTTTACTTTTATAAGCAATTTTACTTCCTTTTTTTATTTGAGAATTTTTATAACCATTGATGAAATATAGTCAATATCTTTTTTTTTTAGTTTAAAATATGATGGCAGATACAATCCATACCTAGCTAAATAAGATGAATTTGGAAATTTTTTATTTTTGAACATTTTCATTTTTTTAAAAATATCTTGTTTATGCATTGGCCAAAAAAAAGGCCTTGTTTTAATTCCGTATCGCGCAATTATTTCAGAAAACTTAGATGCTATCATTATATTTTTTTTGATTACAATTCCCACTACCCAATAAATATTTTTTGAAAATTCATTTGAGGGAGACAGTATTTGTATATTGGGATTTTGGTGTAATTTCTTGTAATAATACTTACCGATTTCTATTTTTTTATTAACCATATGTTTGATATTTTTAAGTTGGCTTAATCCCAAAGCAGCCTGCATGTTTGTCATTCTATAATTCCATCCTAAATCGTCATGATTAAATCTGTTTAATTTACCAAAACATAAGTTTCTTAAAGATTTGCATTTTTCATATATTTTAAAACTATTCGTTGATAACATTCCTCCTTCTCCACTGGTTACCTGCTTGTTGGCATAAAAACTAAAAGTACTTATATCTCCAAAACTTCCGCACATCTTATTTTTATATTTTAATCCCAAAACTTCAGCAGCATCCTCTATAATAAGTAAATTATATTTTTTACAAATTTTTAAAATTTTTTGCATTTCATTTGGAAATGAATAAATATGTGTAACAATTATTGCCTTGGTTTTCTTTGAAATATTTTTTTCAATATCTTCAATCTTGATGTTCCAATCTTTTAGATTACAATCAATTAAAACCGGTTTTGCTTGTTGTTTTATTACCGCTAATGCATTAGAAATTATTGTGAAATTAGGCATCAAAACCTCGTCATTTTTTTTTATATCGAGTGCCTTAATTGCAATTTCTAAAGCAGCAGTTCCACTAGAAACTGCCACAGAATATTTTTTGTCAACAAAACGTGAAAATTCTTTTTCAAATTTTCTTATTTCTGGACCATCAGATGATATCCATCCACTTTTTAATGCTCGATTAACACTTTCTATGTCTTTTTTGGTAATATAGGGTGAGCTGACTGGGTAAAAATGTTTTTTATTTGAATTTAATTTTTTTTTCATCAACTGTTTTAAATTTTATTTTATCACTTGCTAGGCTATAGGGACCTTGTTTTACTTCAATCATTTCAGCATTTTTTAAAACTTTAAAGCCATGTCCACCATGAATTAACATGATTATATCTCTTTCATTAATTTTTTTACTAAACAAATATCTGTTCTTATCATTATAAAAATCCACTCTCAAAGTACCTTTTAATAATAGAATCACTTCAGTAGTTCTGAGAATTCTTGTTAGACGTTTATTATGTTTATGTGGTTTTATAAAATGATTTTTTTTATGTTTCATAAATCCAAATTGCTGGGTAGCCTTTTTTGAGGTAAAAAAATTTATTCCACTTTTCTTTCTAAATTGTCTCCTGACAATTAAGGCAAAAAGTCTTTTTTTGTGTAATATTTTTTCAATCATAAAAAAATCATACTATAGTTTTCAAATTAAATTTCATAAGTCAGTTTCTTCTAGTATGTGCGTGAAAAACTACACCTATATAGTGAAAACCTAAATGAATAAAATGAAGGAGGCTAGAAGCCGTCTTGCTGCGCTTTATATGTCCCTCTAAATCTGAGGGTTGAATAAATGGTAGCTCGTAAATTTTCACGCCTCTTTTATGTGCCTTATAAATAAACTCAACAAAAAATTCACCATGACCAAAGCAATTTGGAATAGCTTTTAAAAGTACATCTCTTTTCATGACAAACATTCCACTAGTGTAATCTTTTATTTCTTTACTTAAGGTTAATTGATATATCCAATTAAGAAATCTACTCGCGAAGGATCTGAGCTTTTCTCTTTTGTCATCTCCACCTTCTACATATCTAGAAAGCAAAACAACATCATTGCCATTTAGTTGATCTATCATTTCGGGTAATTTTTCTGCTGCTGACTTCATATTTGAATCAACCCATCCGATTATATCTCCAGATGAATTTATCAAACCCAATAAAAAGGCTGAAGCTAGTCCTCTAAATTTTCTAGAATAAATCTTTAAATTAGGATTGTTAATTTTTTTTACTTTCTCGATTGTACCATCAGTAGAACTATCATCGACCAATATAATCTCAACATTTTTTATATTATTTTGAATTTCATTAATTGTTTCCTCTATAAATAGAGATTCGTTGTAAGTGCATAAGATGATGGATATTTTTTTATCCATTATATTTTTTCAATTCGTTATCCATCATAATTTTTATCAGATCATCTAATTTAGTTTTAACTTTGTATCGAAAAGTTTTTTTTGCTTTTGCAACGTTTCCTTTTAAAACACCTGTTTTGGATGGTCTTATCAGCTTTTTGTCAATTTTAACATATTTTTTATAATTTAGGCCAACATATAAAAAACATTTTTTAACAAAATATTCAACAGAATGATTTTCTCCAGTTGCTATAACAAAAAAGTCAGGTTTTTTTAATTGCATTATTTTCCATGCACATTCGACATAATCCTTTGCATATCCCCAATCAATTTTTGCCTTCAAATCTCCTAAATATAGATAATCTTTTTTCCCATAATAAATTTCACAAACCGATCGAACAATTTTTTGTGAAACATAGTCTTTAGTTCTTTTTGGAGATTCATGGTTGTAATAAATAGCCCCACAAATAAACAAATTGTAAATTCTTGAGTACATTTTACAGGCTTGAAGTGCTGTAGCTTTTGCTAAAGCATAAATACTATTTGGATTTAGTATGGTTTCTTCATTTTGTGATTTGGAATTAGTTAAACCAAAAATATTTGATGATATGGGATGAAAATATTTAATATTTTTGCCTTTATTTTTCAATACTTCAAGGATTTCAATTACAGATAATGCTGTCGTTTTAAAAGAATATGATGGAATTTCAAAACTCCAACCCACATGGTCTTGATCTGCAAAATTATAGACTTCATCTGGTTTAATTTTTTTTATAACGGCACTTATAGAACCAATATCTAATAAGTCGCCTCTATGTAAAAAAAATTGTTTATTGAAGATTTTATTATTGTTTACAATATGATCAATATTTTTTTTGTTTCCAGTTGCTGATTTTCGAATTAATCCGTGAATTTCATATTTTTTCTTAATTAATAGTTCAAGCATATATGAACCATCTTGACCAGTTATACCAAGTATCAATGCTTTTTTTTTCACAAATTTATTTCTTTATAACTCTAAAATTAGGATAAGGTAAAATAAATTTTCCACCCTTTTTCAGCCATTTTTTTTCACGTTTTATGAACTCTTTAATAAAAGCATATGGCATAACAAAAAAATAGTCAGGATTTAGTTTTCTGGCTTTGTTTTCGGATATTATTTTTACACCAGAGCCAATAGTGTATTTTCCCCATTTTTCAGAACTTCTTTCTGCTGCAAACGGTATTAATTTATGATTAATTCCATAGTATTGCAAAAGCGTATTTCCCTTGGTTGATGCTCCATATATAAAAATCTTTAATTTTTTTTTAGCTGCATTTGTTAAAAAGGTTAAACATTTTTTTTTATTTATTTCAACACGTTGAATAAATTTTTTTATTTCAAATAAATTTGTTTTTTCTTTATAAACGATAGATCGAGCAATATTTTTTTTACAAAAAATTCTATAGCTTCCACCATTAATGTCATTTTCTACCATTTTAAATATTTTTAATCCATTTTTTTCAAAAAGGTATTTTAGAGAATCGTAAGAATAATATTCTAAATGTTCATGGCAAATATTTCCTAGGTCGTTCTTTTTTAACATGGATTTTAAACACATTAGTTGTGCAATAAAAACTCCATTATCATCTAAAACCTCAGCAGCATCAGCTATAAATTTTGATGGATTTTCCAAGTCATAAAACATTCCAATGGCTGTAATCAACTTAGGTTTTTTAATTTTTTTACTTTTAATTATTTTTATTAAATCTTTTGAATTCCAAAAATTTTTTAATATATACTTACAATTTTTTTTAAGAAATTTTGTTAAATTTTTTGCTGGTTCACAGCCTATAGTAATATATTTTTCTTTTTTGAAATACTTAAGAAGAGATCCATCATTTGCTCCTATATCTAAAACGGTGTCGCCTTTATTCAAAATTGACATTTTTTTAACAGTTAGAAAAATGTCTTTTAGAGCATTCTTCATAGTACTTGTAATACCAGATCTATACCAATAGAATTTTTTATACATGATTTCTTGTGGAGCCGAATGTTGAAGTTGTAACAATTTACAATTTTTACAATAAACTAAATTTAATGGTGCCTTGATACCTTTGTTTATATTTTTTTTTGTAACAAAATTACTTATAGATAGATTTCCGAAAGAATAAAGTTTTAATAGCTTGTGATTAAAACACAGCCTACATTTTGTTATCTTGATTGTTCTTGGAACATTCATTTTTTATTGTAATTATTACCGAAAGGGTAGTATCTTGAAGAGATTTAACATAATTCATAATAATAAACAAATTGAATAAATTAAAGTTTTTATATTCGTCACTATATTTATATAGAAAAAAAATATTCAAGATAATCTTTTTTGAGATTTATTATTCGATAAAATATTTTAAAAGTGGAAATTTTTTTAAACCACCCGATATATATCCTTGTGCGTATTATTATATTCATAAAATTTCACAGTTTGTTAATAAGAAAAAAATAGGCAACATAGTTGATCTCGGTTGTGGATCAGGAAGGATAACAAATTTTTTAAACGATACAACAAAAGCTAAAATTTGTGGTTACGAAATTGACAAAGAAGCCTTTGATCTTGCTAATAAAAATAAAGGTAAAAATGTTACTATTAAATTTGATAATATTTTAAATATCGATTTTAATAATTTGAATTTTGACTGCTTCATATTCAATGGTCCTCTATATAAAAAGGAACACCAAAAAGATTTTGAGAAATTAATGAATAAAATTGAACTAAGTAAAGTTAATTCAGATCAAAAATATTATCTAATCGGTATAAATTTGGATGCAGATCCAAGACATAAAGCAGAATCATTAAACTACATGTTTGAAAAAATAAATTTAATAAAAGTAGTTTCAGCTGGTTCAATAAAAAATGTTAAATTTTTTAGTAATTAATGTTTCTTCTTTAAAAAGAAAGAATAATGTCAAAATAATAAATTTTTATGAATAAAAATTTATTATTTTTAGACTTCGAATTTAGATATTTTGACGATGTATTTTATTATTATGCAAAATCAATTATTTATGATCGATTTATTTTTTTTGGTAAATTCATTAGTAAAACTAATCCATTTCCAAAAAAAAATGATAAATAGATTAAACTTGGAACATAAACCCTGGTTATGCCCGACCATCCAAATAAAATTATATAATAAAGTATTGATAATAAGAGTAATAATAATAATTGATAATTTTTGTGTTTAAAGAAATAGATTAAACCAAAAAAACAAACAAAATAAATCAATAGTGTATAAATGATTCTATAGGGTATCCATTTTTTATGTGTTTTACTTTTGATAAATTCTGGCTTTTTTTTTTGGCCCCTGTGTTCATTATAATAATAGTTGTGAGTGGGATTTAAGACGATAAAATGAATCGCTCTTATAATTGCCAGTTTAGTAGTAATCAACGGATTTTCAAATACAATTTTGAATTGTCTTTTATTTATGTAGTTATAAAATTTTATTTTGTCTTTTTCATTTTTGATTAGTACAATAAAATTTGAAATGTTAATAAATTTATCTGAATTAAACCCATCCTCTAATTTAATGTTATTATCTTTTAACCATTTGTAAGCTTTTTGAATTTCTTTTTTTTGTATTTCAGTTTCAGAAATTTTTTCCTTCATTACAAGCAAAGGCACAGAAAAAGAATTATATAAATCTCGCTTTCCTTCACTTGGAAAAATGTAAAAAACATCTGTTTTTTTATAATTATAAATTCCTAACAATAAAACTATTAGCGCATATCCAATGAAACTGGCAATTATTGGTTTTACAGATTTTGATTTAAATGAAAAAATAAAATAAATTATGATTGGCATTAGATAAAAAATAGCTACAGATCTTTGCAAAAAAAGTATACCTACGAGCATTCCGACAAACAAGTTATCAGAAATCTTATAGGAATTATTAAACAACAAACCTAATATTAAAATTTGTAATGTAAAATAAAATGACTCTGACCAAAAAGAGGAATGGTATTGGAATATTGTATGTTCGAAGGCAAGAAAAAATACTATGTAAAAACAATTTTCAATTGGGAAAATCTTACTGATCTTTAATACCAGGTAAACCAAGGCTAGATAATAAACCAAGGATTGAATAATCAAAAATGGAAGCTTTCCACCTAACTTTATTTTTATGTTTGGCTTCCATTCGTCAATTATTTCATGGCCGGATAACAAGGAATATATTGCAACAAGTCTTTCAGGCAAAGGTTTTGTATATACAATGTCGCCAGATAAAAAAAAATTTTTTCCACTTTTCACATCCTCTACAATTTTTGCACCTTGATGCCAAATTCTCAAAGTTTCGTCTTTAAGCATTACATGTGAGTTTCCATCATCTCCATATTTATCATATTTTACTAGGTAATAGTTGCTGAGTACTATTGATGAGATAAAACCTAAAAAAATAAGAAAAAAGATTTTATTTAAAGTAAAATAGGAACTTTCTTTATAAGAAAAATAATTTTTCATTCTTTCAAGTTGTAAAACTTTATTTAATCTATTATATCAATAATTGCTAGTTTCATAGGATTCACATTAATAGAATTGTAGATTACACTAAGTATAGTAAAAATAAATATAATCATGACTGCCTAGTTTTTATGGATAAAAATAAGAAAGTTATTTTAATAATATTCGGATATCTGCTTAGCTTGTCTCTGCTTGTTATAGTATTCAAAGATACTAACTTTGAAAGAGTGTTTGAGTATCTTAAAAAGATAAATCCATTTCTAGTACTGCTGGCTTTGGTGTTAAATACAGTATTTGTATGGATACGAGGCGTTTACCAAAAAAATAATCTATATATTACGACGCCAAATATACGCACAGGCACATCTATAGTGTCCATTGGAGTATCTATATTTTACAACGCAGTTCTTCCAACCAGATTAGGTGATGTTATAAGAGCAGTTTTTATTTCATTAAGAGATAATATAAAGAAAAAAAGATTACTACCATATATTTTAGTTGAGAAGATCATCGATTTTTTGTTCGTGATATTTTTTTTTTTTCTTATTGTAGTAATTGAATCAGAAGATGAAATTTTATCTTATTTGTTTGTCACTTTAGCGGTGATAATAATTTCTATAATAATTTTTATTTTATATGTTAAGTTTAATAAAAGAGTTATTAATTTTGTACTATCAATAATACCAGCAAAGCTTAATAAATTATTTTCTGAAATTAATCATGAGGCAATAAATGGCATGTCATGTTTTAAAACCAAGAACCAAATTGCCAAAAGTTTAGCGCTACTTATTTGCGGCTGGTTTATCATACTATGTATATTTTATATATTATCATATCCGTTTATTGATCAACTGAATCTACCTAATTATTCAGCTATTTATTTTTTATTTTTTTCCTCCGTTGCATTATCTTTGCCAAGTGCACCTTCGGGCATTGGAACCGTACATTATGGACTTTATCTTGCTGTGCAAGTCCTAATGGGTGGAGATGTGTCAAATGATCAAAGCGATTTGGTTGCAGCATTGATAATTAGTCTACATTTTTTACTAGTTGTACTCGATGTTATTGTTGGAGGGGTAATCCTGTTGATATATAGACAAAAGGGTGTAAAATTTGTTAATAGGTAATTTTTTATGATAGCTTAAATCGGTCTCATAGTATTTTTTATGAAAGTATTTTTTCTTAATCCTCCAGACATGAATCAAGTTTATGAGTATTCTCCTGATGAAAAATCAGGGGAATATATCGGAATGGATAATTTTGGATCTTTTCCACCTTTAGGCATTATGTACGTAATGGCATATCTTGAAAAAAGTGCACCACATCATAAAATATATTTTAAAGATAGTGTGGCTGAAAGATCTAGCCACAAAGACCTCATCGATTACGTTGTTGAAATTAAACCAGATATTGTAGCTATGACAAGTTTTACTGTATCTATGATTGATGTCGTTATTGCGGCGCAAAATATCAGAAAAATTGTACCAAATGCACATATTTGTTTAGGGGGTCATCACCCAATCTCTTTTCCTTTTGAGGCAGCTAGCTTACCAG
>Ga0187827_10008318_pt1 | contig 11299 bp, 2 predicted proteins | sample ETNtaG_39_FD_167969 | JGI IMG/M metagenome (GOLD analysis project Ga0187827, IMG submission 167969) | Marine microbial and viral communities from oxygen minimum zone, Eastern Pacific Ocean - ETNP2014_SV_150_PacBio MetaG (Illumina Assembly) | ecosystem: Environmental > Aquatic > Marine > Hypoxic... | reverse complement strand
ATAGGATTGTAGATAATATACTTAATGAATATAAAGGTATTATATGTAGAATAGAGAACACAAACATTAAGGCTATTAAGGTAGCTCTTAATGCTGGATTTTTAATAATAGGTACAAGGCTTGATGGTGACCTGTTTATTGAATTAATAAAAGTTAGAGAGGAGAAATAAAATGGGGTTATTTGGAAAACACACTAAATCTGGAGAGTTGGGTAGTATGGCTCAATCACTGGCAAAATTTGCAGGTGGTGCCGTATTTGCTAAAGATCCGCAAAGTTCTTACGGCCCGTCAGGGGGCCTTGTTGAAGGAGGCGAAGGGGCTGAAGGAGCTGAACAGGGCCTTACTATGATGGACAGGCTTGGCAGCGGTTGGAGAGCAATGACGGATTTGGGAGCGAAAGAGCAAACAAGCGCAGCATCAGAGAAAGCATTAGCAGAAGCACAAAAGATAAACTTGGAAAATGAAGCAAAACATAAACCATATCATTTAGAACAAGTATATTCCAAGGTAGACCCTTCTGGTAAATTTGGTGAAAAAATGGATCAGTTTCTTATGATGTCTGGTGCTAATAAAGATGGTGGTGTTATGACAATAGCAGAAAACGAGGAAGCACAGAGTATACCTGGCTTTAACCAAACAATAGCAGATAACTTAGAAGAGCTTGCTATTCAGCCTTTAATTCCAATAATTCAAACTAATACCAGGAAGATAGAAGATATACTAAAGAGAGAAGGGTTTGTAGCACAAAACGGTGTGATGAATATTGATATTCTTGAACAGCCAGATGTGGCGGCCCAAGTTCCAAAGGCTGCGGAACTATATGCTACACTAAAAAACCAAAAGGTAAGGTTGAAAGATAATAGAGAATTAGCAGAGAACTACCTTAGGTTACAGCGGGCTATAAGTCCTCCAACTAAAAAATCTCAAGAAGCTTATGCCACTGAATCATCTATAGCTCAATTAATGAGACAATACGGTGAGAAGATGACCAGGGAGCGAGCTACTGGTATAGTTTTTGACCACGCACCTTACGCACTTGAAGTTGCATGGATGAAAACACTTGGTGGTTACAAGATGCCGATGACCGTAGAGGAAGTGGAAGACACGCCTGAAGAATATTTTCAAGCTGTGGGAACTAACCTAAGCGAGGATGATTTTTTAACTGGAAAACAGGTTAAGGAGTTATTTAAAAACATGGCCATAAAAACACGGGTCAGGCCACAAGTCCCGTATGAGGGTGGTGGTAATACTGACCCAGGATTAAGAGAAGCTATTCAGGAAGAATTACAATCAAAAGCATAAAATAAAGGATAATATAAATGACAACTCCTACTAATTTAGAGGTATTAGAAAACGCTATGAAGACTGATACCCTTGACCAGGTATCACCTTATCACCTTGACCTGTATAACAGGAGCGTTAAACATGGACTGATTACGCCTTTACAGGGGCAGAAACCACCAACTATACCTATCCCAGATAAATTTGACCCAAATGATGTTATTTCTGATATGTTGGGTGATTTTGATTCAATGGGTGACGGGTATGATTATAAGACTGCGCTTAAACACGGTATTGTACCAGATGATAAAGGTAAGTGGCAAAGTCTCGTACCAGAAACAGGGCAAATCTTAAAGGGCGCAAACCATTCTACCTTTGATTTGACTGTGGAGGCAGAGAGAAACAGGGGTTCTAATATAGTATATGATGGAACAGGAACTCTTTACTCCAGGTCACTTGGTGCCTTACGATCTGATGGTACGGAAAAGGGGACTGGTTTCAGGGGTGCTCATAAAATGACGGATGGTTCTGACCGTATTGTTACCGACATGACAGTTGAAGGTGGACTTATAATTAATGATAGAAATGTAGAATACCCTATGTTAGTCCCTACGCTTAATGATGCTGAGGTTGAGATTCTTATGAGGGGCGGTGATATACCTGACAGTATAAGAGCGAAGGCTATTGACCATGCAAGGATGCGTATAGAAGGTGGTATGTCTCCGTTTGCAAACCATTCACCCAGCACCCAGCAAAAATTCTCTCCTTTATTTGCATATGATGAACTGTCTAATGATAAACACAAAGACGATGGATATGTAATGGCTCTTTTAAAGGGCCTTGGTATAGGGTTTACAGTTGATCTCCCTGAAATGGTAGGACAGGCAATAAAGTTTATAAGCTTTGAAAAAACTCCTCCTGAGTGGTTTGGTCAAAAGTTGGTGGATTGGGCAGAAGCAACTTCTAAGAATGTATGGGGCAGTGAGCCTGAGTATGAAGGTTTTAAGAGGATGTGGTATGAGGCAGCAAAAATGATACCAACGATGATTGGAGTGGGTTATCCTCCTATTGCTGGAGCGAGAATAGCTCTTAGTATAGGCAGGCTAAGGAAGTTACAAAAAACGTTATGGGCAGTACATAAGGCTTCTAAAATAAAACATCAAGCGGCTGTGGATACCCTTAAGGGTATGGGTACAAAAGCAAGCCCAGAAACTATAAGACAGTTATCAAAAGCAGTAGCAAGTAAAAAACATGCATATCTGAAAATAACCAAGAAGCTTAATAGGGCCCTTGCTTACTCAAATGCATTTGCTATAGGCTCAGTCAGTTCAGTATACGGATTATCTCAGGGACAAAGTACTGTAGACATTGGTATGGCACGTATAAAAAAGTTAGAAGACCAGGGTAATTTTGAGGCTGCAGACAAGATTAGAAGTAATTTGTGGTTGGCAGCTTGGGGTACCGCTATTGCTGAAGGTGGTCTAGAAGTAGGAAGTAATTACCTTATGATAAGATTTTTAGGACTTAGCGGCAAGTCTGCATTGCCCAAAGGCATGAAACCTTCTGAATATATAAGAAGACATTTCTATAGAATGCTTGGTTTAACGCCTGCGGAAACTCTTGTGGAGGGAGCACAGACAGCAAGTGCAGCAACAATAGAAAAGTATTCAGATATCAGACCAGAGGCCCGTATTATTATGGAAGCATTACATACTATGGGTACCGTGCCGATTATGATGGCGATGCTTGGTGGTGCCAGTGCTGCCGTTCGTGGCCCAAGGGACTTGAGAAAAGAAGGTACGTTGGCACAAGAAAGAAAAGAAATTAAAGATATAGAGTTTGCTGATAAAGAGAGGAGAGAATTTGCCAGTAACATTAGAGCAAAAAGAGAAGCTTATGGAGAAAAAACAGAAGAAGAACTGAAAGTGGAGGCTGGTGCCCGTGTACCAGAAGATGAGAAAGAAGGATATGATAAGAAGGGTACGCCTCATCTTCTTAATAAAATGACTGGGATGGTGTTACAAGATGTAGCGGAAGTCTTTGGTGTAGATCTAAAACGCATTGACTTTAGAAATAAATCAAAAGCAGAGAGAAAACATATGCAGTCTAAAATGTCAGAAGATGAGAAGGCTGCAGTTAGGTTCATAGAGTCCTTAGAGGCAGATATTTATAAACAAGGAAAGGGATCAGCTAAAGAAGGTTATATATCTTATCTAATGCTGGACGATATAAAAAATATGAATCTAGAGGAGATGATTGAGGGTTATATAGCGGGAAGGGAAGTTAGGGAATACGCCAAGGTGTTAGAGGCAGATCCTGATGACCAAGATTCTCTTTTTGCAAAGGGTGTATCTCTTTATCACGAAGCTAAGCGTATGAAAGATACGGATGTGCGTAAGAAATATAAAAAATTTAACGAGGCCCTTAGAATACTTGAGAAAGCAATAAAGGAAAACCCTGATAATATTGCCGCTCATTATAATCTGGCTCTTATTTATGCGGATGAATTTCAAAAGGGGACGCTTGGTGGTAACCGTAGGAGAGCAGTTAAGGCTTTCCAGAAAGTAAAGGAACTGGTAAAGAAAGAGAGGGAGAGAAAGAAAGAGGCTGGTGTAAAGATTGACCTGGATAAAAAAATGGATATGATGGATGAGGGTGCCAGTTTCTATCTTGATAGAAAATTTAAACCATTCAGTCAGGGAGCCAAGGAGCAGGCAGATTATAAGAAAAAGATTGTAGAGAAACATAAGAAAGAAACCAAAAAACGTAAGGAAACTAAGGAGGATGAACAGAAAGTTTCTGATGAGGCAGAAGCAGAGGCTGAGAAAAATATTAAAGAGGCACGAATAATCCTTGAAAAGGTTGATGCTGAGTTAGAGAATGCTGAGGATGAGTTATATAATATTAAGAAGAAGGGTGGTACTTCTCTATCTCTTGAAAATAAGATTAAAGACCTTAAAAAAGAATCAGTCCGCTGGCACAAGGAATTACGTAAGTGGACAGGGATTCAAGCTAAAATTAATAACGCAAAGGAGGAAAAAAGGCGAGCGGAAGCAGCGGCCGAGAAGAAGAGTGGGGATGAAATCCAAGGCCTACATGACGCTATAAAAAATACAGACGACCCAGGTAAAAAGGCGTGGCATTATACAGAATTAGCACGATTGGAACCTAAAAACAAGAAAAAGTGGTGGACTTTAGCTAACAAATCTATTACACAGTCTGGTAAAAAGGGGAAAAGTTACTTCGGTTTAGCGGCAAAGGCTAGTTCTATGCTTTATTGGGAAGGTGAATACCAGGGTGCTATTGACATAATTGAAAATATAAAAAGGGACTTCCCTGATGAAGCTAAAGAGGCAAAGACATCCCTTGATACAATGCTCCGCTACGCTAAAAGGAAAAGGGCTGCTATGGGTAGGGACGGCCTGTTAAAACTTACAATTTCCCAGTTAATGGAGGTGATTCTTGAAACCGAAATTATACGAGGAGCTAAAATAGCTCAAAACGAAATTTACTGGCCAGGAAAAGGGAAGAAAGGTGGTAAAAAACAACTGGCTGACCTAGCATATCTTGTGCATAAATTAAACAAGGCACCTAAAATTTATATGCAAGCCGCCATAGAGAATCTCCAGGCAGGAATAACAGGAATGGGCATAGTAGAATATAAAGCCGAGGTGAAGGAGGCAGAGGGCCATATTAGATATATAATTACCCATGAAATATATGAAAATCCAGAGCAGATTTTACTCGTAAGAAATGCGGTGGCAGATTACCTTGGGGTGAATGTGTATGCAGACATTGATGGGCACTCACAATGGCGTCTGAATAAACGGCCTTATCCTAACATAATTAATATTGAGAAGTTAACTACTGAGGAACAGATATCCTTTTTTGAGATAATAGATGAGGTTAAGAAGGAAGAAAGCCAAAAACCTGGTGATGAATCTATCTTTGTTGCCCTGGAAATGAATGGCGTAATTGGTAGTTGGGTAAATATGCACAAGCTGTATGTAAGGTGGAAGCAACGGCAAGCGAAGATACTGAACTACGTGGCTCAGGAGAAAAGTAAACCTTCTTATAGCGCTGAAACTAAAGAGAATGAGAAGGCTTCTTTACCAAAGAATGAGGAGTTTAGAGACAGGGTAAGTAATAGTTTTCTAAAGAAAGCAGGCATGGAACTCTTAGAGGATGAAGTGACTAGGAGTATAACCAAACTTTCACCAGACACTCTAGACAAATTACAAATTAATTCAGAAGACTTCCCTTTATTCGATGTATTTATGCCCGATAGTGATACTAACCTTATAGAGCTTATTAATAGGGAAATTACGAAACACCCCGTGGGAGATACTACAAAGAAGAGGAATATAAGTGCATTAAAGAGGTTTCATAACATTTTAATAGAGGGGGGTGTGGGAAATAAACCGCTATTTAAAGGGATAGGAATTGAGAAAAATGAGGAGACTGGTAAGGTGGAGTGGAACATGGCCCAATTCTTTGAATTTTTAAATCCCACCAATGAAAGCTTTGATATGCTTTATAAGAAATACTACTTAGGCACAAAGACAGGTCAAAAGTCAGCGGCAGCAACAGGTCCCATTAAACGCTACTTTGGTTGGGTCTTTGATCTTTATGGCCACTCCGTTACGAAGAGATTAAAACATATAGTAATAGAAAAAAATGCGGAGGGTAGAGGAGAAAAAGCAACAAAGCCACGGATGCCAAGCCTGCCTGACGGACAATTTGATATAATGTTGACAAACATGAACGCAGAAATAGATAGTATAGATGACCAAATAAAGAAAGCGGAAGCTGAGGCCAAGGGAAAGAAGAGGGGTGATGAATACCAGGATACCAGGATGCGTCGAATGCGAGATAAATTGGTATTAAGAAGAAATAAGGTATTACTGCTTGTAACAGGAAATACCCCTGTCAGACCCACCATATCTTCACGTAATTTAGAATATCAAAATATATTATCCAGTACAAAGGATAACCATATTCCAGACACCTTATCTGCCTTATTAGAGGCGGGAGGAGTGGGTTACATCCAGGTGGCAGAAGGTAAATATGCGGCAGAAAACCCAACATTTATATCCCGACGAATAGAGAAGGAAATTATAGATGCCCTGAAAGAGTTAAGAGATGCAACAAGTGAATACATAAGAGAGTTTGGTAGTATAGAGCGGATAAAAGAACGCCATGGCAATTTACAAATCCTTGAAGGCTATGATATTCCAGTTCAGATATTTCTACATATAAATGAAATCGGTACAACAAATGACTTTAAAAACCCAAACCTTTTTACCTTCAGTAAAAAAGATAAAAAGACGGAGCAGACGAAAGCAGATAAATGGGTGAAAGAAAAAAACTGGATATCAATGGAGCCAAAAGAGCCAAGGGAGATTTTAAATCAAAGTTTACTTGACCATGCAATGGCTGGCCTCATTAAAGAGGTGTATGGTGTAAGCGAAAAAGCGGCCAGAGAGCATATAGAAAAAATAATTACAGATATACCTGCTAATTTATTACGTCATGTATTTGTTCAGAGACTGGCACAACTTGGTTATACAGAAACCGCTATTGTTAATGTTATGGGGTGGAGCAGAACAGCTGTTAGAGACTATTTTCAACAAGCAGCAGAGCCCTTAAAAAACAAGGAGAAAACGAGGGCACGTGAAGCATTAGCTGCGATGTTTGACGGGAACGAAGATCTCAAGGAATTTGATCCCAGTGTTTTAGAGGACAGTCAGGTATTAAAGGATGTGTCTCATAAGCTTAGAGCATTTGGGGCTAACAAAGGCATAATAGCTATAGGTGACGGTGAGTCTGGATGGTGGATTGTCAGGCATAAAGAACTTGGATATATGCTTTATGCCGACCATATATTAGGCAGTTCCAACGTGGAAAAGATATTCTATAAATTTGAAGACCTTGGCCCTGGGGGCAGCTTTCCTGCGGAAAGATACAAGGCATTTCTTTATGCACTTACTGGAAATTCCACTCGTTTTCATCAACTGGCGGCTCAAAGGGATTTATCGGGAAAAAGTTATACACCTGAATCATTTGCAAAAGCTAAAGAAAAGTTCCTGGTATTTATGGAGAGCATTGGTTTTGACAGGAATAATATATCGTTAAACTTTGTAGACAATCTTGTCCTTATTGATGATCGCCTTGACAGGAGAGAGGCGCTAAGTCAACAGGGATGGAGTGAGGAGAAAATTAATGAAGCGATCAAAACGAACGAACCTATTTTCGTCACGGGGAAGTACGAAGCTTTGGATAGCGGACAGCAAGTTATCACCATTGGGCACGGTGCTAACGCAGAAACCGTCCTTGAGGAAATTGCTCACGCCTTCCTCCAAGGTGGGGGAAAAGTTAAAGGGGTAACCGATAACCTGGTCCTTGGTAATGTATTTCAGGAAGAGCAAGCAGCTAAAAAACTGGCAAGGATATGGATTTCAGCTGGTATGTCTTCTGTAAAGGTTAGTAAGAAGGCTTCCAGGGGTATGATTAAAAAGACAATGGGTGTTGCCTTGGTGCGCTTTAATATGGAGGCATATAATACAATTACACGGCAGGCGCTAGGTATAAAAGCCACTGGGGGTGGAGTAAAAATAGAAAACTATGCTATAGACTTTGAAAATATTGAAGCGTCATATCAAGATCTGGCTGGAATATTAAATGAAAAGAACAGTAAAGAGGGTGGGGTAACCGAAGAAGATGCAAATAGAATAGAGGGCATACTTCGGGATTTATCTTCGGTGCCTATAACAAAAGAAAAAGAAGAGGAAATAAGAAGGGAAACAGCAACCAGTATCGCATACTCTTCTTTCTTGGGCAACCTACTATCAAAGCACTATTGGGGAAGGAGATTTCTTGAGTTTTGGAACCCCCTTTCAACTTCACCAGGCTACGAATTTACTAAGGGTGTGAGAACGGCAATGGGTGGTGTTTTATATAAAACTGACCAGCTTACAGACAAAGCTATAAAAGCCTTTGATATGATAGTAGAGGAGCATGGGGTTGAATCACTGAAGGAGGTGTGGAAATATTTCGAGAATGAGGACAACCATGGTAATGGAAGTATACAGGCGATAGGGAATTTTAGGGCAGGCCAGATAGAATGGAGAACAATAATAGAAGAAAAGTTTAATAAAAGAGATGGCTATTTAAAAGATGAAAAAGAAGCAAGAGCTAAAGCTGTGGAAGCAGAGGAACGTGGAGATGAAGCAAGGGAACGTGGAGATGAAGAAGCAAGAGCCAAAGCTGTAATAGACAAAGATACTTTTATAAAGAAAGCAGATATAAAGAAAGAAGAGTTTGATGAAATAAACACGGAAATACTAGAAACAGCATTTATAGGCTTTGAAGGTGTGACGATTGGCACCTTTGCAGAAAAATCATTAAATATTGAGCCACATGAAATAACTCTAAACCATGTAATAAAGCAGTGGGGTAGTATAATGGATGACTTCAAGAAGCTTTACTGGGTAAATGATACCATCATACTTAATGACTCATTTAAAAATATGTCAACCGATACAAGAAAACTCTTACAGCAGATAAAAAGGATGCAGGTAAAGCTTGCGGATATGCTTGTAGAAAGAAATCTAATTACATGGGAAACGTATTGGACATATCATGGTATATATATGCACTACCTATATTTAAGGGATAATGTGGGCGGTGGAGATGGATTATCAATGGGCAGGGAAAAAATTGTAACAGAGGGAGCCCTTGACCAAAAGCTGGGGCTTCTTGAACATAGAGCAAATCTTATAAAAGAATATAGGATCCGAATTCTGCAAATAAAAGACCCTAGTTTTATTGTTGCTAAAAGCATGACAGAAACACTGAAGTTTATAGCAAAGCTTGACTATGTGGAATCACTTAGAGGTACTGGTGCTGTAATACAATGGAATACAATAGAGGGTATTTCTGATAAGGTTTATAAGAAAGATGGTGTTTGGTGGATGGATCTTGATGAAGACCAGCAAAAATTCTTCGAGAAAACTCAAATTAAAAAAATCAGAATAACAAGAGGAAAATGGTTTGATTCTGAAGAGGGAAGGAAGTGGGCAAAGAAAAACGCTGTGGAACGTCATATAATTACTATGGTTACCAGTAACGAGCCCGTAACCAAGATGGGGATTGGATTTTTATTACAGGAAATATCGCTAATGGAGAGGGCTATAGATGTAGCAGGAGACAAGAAGAAACTTAAGGGAAAGCAGTCGCTATTAAATATAGAAGAGGCGAATGTATATCTAAAGGAACTAAATAAATTAGCTGAACCAATTTTTAAATGGGAGAAAGAGCAAGGGTTTGATATAAGAAAGGAATTTCAAATAATTCCAACCTCATGGTTGGGTGAGGTAGGAGGTGAGTTTATAGCCAAACCTATATACCTGGACTTAAAACCTATACTTACTCGCCTTGAACAAGAGTCTGGTGATATAGCAGGAGTTGCAATAAGAGGAACAGCACTATCTATTTTCTTGTTTAAACTAGGCAAAGCCGCTCTTAACTTCCCTACTGGGTTTAGAAATATAATTTCCAATCTACTTCAGAATAATCTACGGGGAAGACCGCTTCAACTTGTTATACATGACTGGCAGAAAGCATTCCGAGCAATGGTGAGGGGAGAAGATATGGTTACTACTATTGACGGAAAAAAGGTAAACCTCCTTCAAGAGTTTCATGAATCAGGAGCAGGTGGAAAAACTCAGTGGAGTGAGGAGTTTAGAAGCCTGTTAGGTGAATACGAGCATCGCTGGAAAGAAAGCGGGCGTAATTATGCTCAAAACTGGTTTAGTTTTATGGAATTTCTTGTAAAGATATCTAAGTATTATGGGCTTATAGATGTACTGGCCAAGTACTCAATATACAGACAGTTAAGAACAACAGGACGCTTAAATGCGCTTGGGCTTGCTAGTGGAAAACCAGTATCAATAAGAGAGGCGGCAGACGAGTCACAAAAATACGGTATGGATTACAGCTTAGCATCACGAAGTATTAAACAGGGCAGAAAGTTTCTTTTACCCTTTATAACCTATCAGTATAAAGCTTCATATCTTGTTTATGATGCCGCTATTCGCAGGCCTTGGGTGCTGGCAAAATGGGTACTGTTAATGTGGGGAGGTGCTGGTGGTTGGAGTCTCTCCCGTGAGCTTTCCCAGTTGTTTACAGGGATGGATGATGAAGAGTTTGACAGGCAGGTTAGAAACCTTGCCTGGTATGTAAAAGAGAAAAGAACTTATATGCCTCTGCCATTTTTAAACGCACAAGGTAAAATAATGTACTTTGATGGTTCATATTTTATGCCGTGGGGCACAATATATAATATGTTTACCGATACAAGTCAACATGAATGGTCAGAAGCATTTAAAGGCCTTGGTATGGGCAACCCATTCCTCACGGCTTTTCATGCATTAACAAGTAGAAAAAAAGGTAAACCTGCAACTGATCCATTTACAGGTATGCCTATATGGAACGTCACGGACACCCAACCAGAGAAGTGGAATAAGATATCAGCATGGATAGAAAACCTGGTGTTCCCTGGTATGTTTGAGAACTGGCATGTTCCTAAAGCAACTAAGAGGGGTGCATTTCCTATGTCTTATGATTACTTAAAACACTTAGTAACAGGTAAAGAGTGGAAAGATAAGTGGGGAAGTATAAGGGGATTTGAACAGCTTGGCAGACATATTGGTCTTAATACAGTGGTAGCAAACTATAAGCAGGCAAAGGCTATGGAAAGAGCAAGGATAAAGAACCTTAATGCGGCAATGGGAAAAAAGATACACTCTAGAAAGTTGTCCCAAGAAGATATTTATAAACTCAGAAAAAGAACAAGGGAACAGGTACGTAAAATTAAAATGGAAAGAAGATAAATAATGAAAACCAGACTACGTGATATACTATTACTAGGTGTCGTTATAATACCAGTGTTTATATTTGCCCTGTTGTTGACAGTGACGGGCTGGTTTAAAGGTACTAATTAAACCCACCTTCCTTG
>Ga0187827_10008317_pt1 | contig 11300 bp, 8 predicted proteins | sample ETNtaG_39_FD_167969 | JGI IMG/M metagenome (GOLD analysis project Ga0187827, IMG submission 167969) | Marine microbial and viral communities from oxygen minimum zone, Eastern Pacific Ocean - ETNP2014_SV_150_PacBio MetaG (Illumina Assembly) | ecosystem: Environmental > Aquatic > Marine > Hypoxic... | reverse complement strand
GTGCTCGCCATGGTCCGCAGTGATGACGGCGACGGAGTCAGCCGCGCCGAGCTTTTCATCCCAGCCATCCAGCAGTTGGCCCACCAGCGTATCGGAGAACTCCACTTCACCTTCATAAGTCTGCGGGAACGGTTCGGGGCAATTATCAGGAGTATGCGGATCGATGAAGTGCACCCAGAGCAACTGAGGTCGGCTGGCATCGGCAGCATCAAGCCAATCCAGGATTCGCCGGATCGTGCGGTCACCGCGGTTCTCTTCGGATGCGGCGCCTCCCTCACTGCGAACATTCTCAAAACCGTAAACCTGTTGATTCTGAAAGCCACCCCAACTCGTGATAGCGGAAGTCGAATACCCCACCTCGTTCACGATCTCCGCAGCCGTCTTCCTGCGACGAGGATGTGTGACGCCGTTCCAATTGATGCCGTTGACGGAAGGCGTGCATCCGGTCATCAGGCTGCAATGGGATGTCAGGGTGGCTGACACACTGGTCAGATGCTGTCCAAACCTCGCGCCCTCAGCGGCAAAACGATCGAGATTTGGAGTGCTGATTTCACGCCGGCCGTAACACCCAACATAATCGGCGCGCAAGGTATCGATGGTAACGATCAGTATGTGTTTCATCATTGTTGCCTGTGTGTGCCTGGTTGAGGATGGAGGCCTGACCGTTGCGGTCGAAAAACAGGTTCTTCGCGTTCCCTAACGGACAAACCATCGAACCGGATACTGGTAAACGTGGTCGGCAAACTCCAGAGTGTAAGGATCGCAACGCCGGTAGACGATTCGCCCGTCCGTCCGCACCATGAGCCAGCCGAAATCCCAGCCGCCGGTTGAGTATCGCATTGGAATACCTGGTCTCACTCGAATGACAGGATGCGTGCCTGCCAAGAAAAGCTCCCGTTCGGTGTAGAAATAACCAGATCCGGTCTCAACAAACACCTCGTGCTTTGAGATCTTTTCTGTTTTTCCGGCGATATCCGAGCACAGACCTCGGACCGCTACCTTGACCGCGCAGCCGGCAGAAAACGCGTCAACCAGATCAGCAGGCGAGCCGGAATCGACACGGCCTTGCTCATCGTGAGCCAGCACTTCTTGCCACGATTCGTTAACACAGAAACGGTAGACATCAAAATCATAGATGAAGTTCTGGCTGGGAGCGTTTGTCTCGCCGTCCCAACTGTCCAGGACGTGATACTTGTGCATGCCATCCGGGGGCTGAGCGGGCGAACGGCCCGGCGGTCCGGTCGCCGGTGATCCATCAAGGTATGGTCTGGCAATGGCCTGCTCGCCGTTCTGGTTGTATAGAAAAAAGGACATGGATGGCTGCGCTCCAAAACCTTCCGGCAGATTGATGGGCTGCCGCAGACTCATGATTCCGGCCGCCCAGCGATCCTCCACCAGGTACGTGACACCGAATTCGGCGACTTCACGAATGCGTTCGGCATTCTCGGATGAAACGTCGATGTGCTCGTTATGTAAAAACTCCGTGTAAATGCGGAGATCCGCCCCCTTGCGAATGGCGTGCACAAGAGCATCCTCGCTGCCGGAAAGCAGGCGGCGTTCGGAATCGAGCTCGAGAATCACTCTCCTCATCTTGTCCATCTTCAAGGTTATCTTCTCCAATTCAATCCCTGATTTTCCACCGGCATGCTGTTCCGCTGTTCGTCTCTGGTTCTCTCTACTTCGCTTGATTCCCGCCCCCAGCCATCGCAACATCTATAGCTGACCGAATATGCCGATTGGTTTTTAATCCCTTTGAAGCTTCGCACCATGCTGCACATCCACAACGCAGAGCTCAAGCCGCTCATCAAAGATAATTACACTCTCGACGAGATCCACGCCATATCTGAACTGCTGCATCAGAAAGGCACGTTTGATTTTCCAAGACTGGAGAACGGCCTCTTCTCCGCGGCAGCGACCACCGAAGGAAACGATTACACCGGCTACAATAATGTCTGGCTCCGTGACAACATCCATGTGGCGTACGCGCACTACATCACTGGCGAAATCGACGTCGCGGTCAAGACAGTGCAGGCGCTCAAGAAATTCTACAAGACCCATCGTCACCGAATTGAACAGATTGTCCGTGGCGAGCTTGACCCGGCCGATCCGATGAACCGGCCCCACGTCCGTTTCAATGGCTCGGAGCTTGAGGAGAACGACGAAAAATGGGCGCATGCGCAGAACGATGCGCTCGGGATTCTGATGTGGCTATATTCAATGATGGCGCACGAAGGCCACATCTATCCTCAGAAGGAAGACCTCGAACTACTCGGGTTATTGGTTCTCTATCTCCAGACGATCGGATTTCATGAAGATGAGGACAGCGGTCACTGGGAGGAGACACGAAAAGTAAATGCATCCAGCATCGGCATGGTTACAGCCGGTCTTCAAGGGATGCATCAGTTGCTCTACGAAAAACTTGGCATGATCCAGGTGTCTGTCGGCGAATGGAATGTGGTGAATCACGTGGTCGAAGATGAGATCAAGCTGGGCCTCGATTCCCTGTATGCCATCCTGCCTTCGGAATGCGTGCAAGACGATCCCGCCAAGAGCCGTAGGTACGATGCCTCGCTGTTGTTCCTGCTCTTCCCAACGCAGGTTGTTGAAGGAGAGCTTGCCGAGAAGATCGTTGCTGATGTCACGGAAAACCTGCAGGGCGACTATGGTATCCGCCGATATCTGGGTGATTCTTACTGGTGTGCTGATTATCGAGCCAAGATGAGCGAAGAGGTCCGTACCACCGATTTCAGCGACGACATGTCTGAGCGTGATGCGTTGCTCGCGGAAGGCGAGGAAGCGCAATGGTGCATCTTCGATCCGACTCTTTCGTCTTTCTATGGATTGAGATTTCATGAGACACACGAGGAAGGCGCGCTTGCCAGTCAGACGGAGTACCTGAATCGCTCGCTCGGACAGATCACCGGTGAAGATTGCCAGTTCGGAGCGTTCAAGTGTCCCGAATCCTATTTTCTCGAGGATGGCAAGTACGTTCCAAATGATGTGACGCCGCTCCTATGGACTCAGGCCAATCTGAAAGTGGCGCTGCACATGATGCAGAGGAGCATCAGCGAGAATGAAGTTGGAGGCGGCAAGGTCTCGTGAGGTCCGGCAGAACAAGGGAAAACTGGGCAGCAGTTGGTTTCGCGATATAGTAACTGGGCATCGCCGCACACTCTGAATAGAGCAGGAAGTCCTGACGATAGCTCAGCCGATTAACCGGCTGTTGTGGCGAACCGGTCCCGGACGGACAATGGAAACATGGGTAAGAAGACGATAGCAACGGCCATTACGATTTTCTGGTTGGGCATGATGAGCATGCTGGTTCATCGTACCTGGCGGCAGCGGCAGCAAAGCAGTTCACAGGTTGGTTACGCTTCGATCATCCAAACAAGATCTCTTAACAAGCAGAAGCAGATGGGGATTTACCTGGGAGGCAAACGCATCGGGATGACCCGGACCACCTATCGGCAAAAGAGCCCAGGATTCGATATCGAGTCCTTTACTCGGCTGCAGATGTCGATACTTGGTGACCGGCCTTCAAGCGTGCGGATTAAGATGTCGATTGGCCCTGATTTCAGGCTGCGCAACATCCGGGGTACTCTGGCAATTCCCATAATTGAAACTGGCGCTCTTAATCTCAGTGGCCGGGTTGTCGATGAACATCTTCATGTGAAATTGACCCGCATGGATGGCAGCAGTCTGGGCGTGACTCGAATCCCGTTCAAAGGGGATGAAGTCCTGGCAAACATCGTCTCACCCTTCGACATCATGCCCGACCTGGAGCTTGGAAGGACCTGGCGCTACCAGGTGTTCAATCCAATTACTCAGAAATTTCAGGAAGCCAGAGCCATCGTTTCCAGGCTGGACCAGTTGTCCGTCGACAAGAACACTTACGATGTTTTTGTGGTGAAGATCACCGTCGACGACCTTGGAGCATCCACGGCATTCATCACACCTGAGCGCGAGATTATCAAGCAGCGGATCGACGGCCTCGGGCTCGAGTTTGTCATCGAGCCTATCGGTGCCGGAAAGGAGCAGAATCCAGAGCAGCGGGAGCCTGTGCCAGTTTTCGAGGAATCGGATATCGCGCCTACCGTGCGACCTGAGCTATTCGAGGATTAACGTTCAGTCCAATTCTGCTTTATCGCCAGCATCTCGAAGGTTGCTGGTTTATTACTTCCAGCGGGAGTGGGGTCGGCAAGGTCCTCGAAGTCAGGAACGTCCTCTTCCAGAGGCTCATCCTCATCGGGAGCGTTGGCAATGGTGGGTATTCGTGATTGCTTTTCGAATCTGTTTCGCTGCGCCTCTACTGTTTCTAACGCAGCCTTGTTCTCTTTGGCGTCGGCTGGAGCAGGTTTGCCATTGAGATACTTGGTCAGGGTGACCATGTTCCCCTTGGCATTGTACTGAACCTGGTCGGCCACTTGAGACAGCATGGGGACGCCCATTGCGCCGATGCTCTCAAGTTCGAGACGCTCCTTGAGGATGTGAACTTTGTCCACGGTCCCGTGATGGGTGCAGAAGGGTGTGGTATCGAACCCTTCTCCTCGTCTTTAATGGCGATTGTGATTTTGTCGGCATCGAGCAGGTAAAGAATTTCGACCCAGGTGGCGGGACGATTCTTGTTTCCGTGGCGGGCCGCGTTGCCAAGCGCTTCGTAGAAACCGGCGGCGAGACTGATCTGGCTCTTCTTATCCAGGCCGCTCTGAATGAGCAGACGTTCCATGACGGCTTTCGCCTGGTCGAGTTTGTCCAACCGGGTTGGCAGTATCATGTGCACGCGCTGGTCGAAGGAGACACCGGTTCTCGCAGAGCGGGCGAGTTCCCAATCTGACTGCTTCAGCAAAGTGCCCATTTCGAAGGGTTCAACGAGTTCCTCGTCCGGCAGGACCATCAGATCGTGCTGATCATTCATTTCCATTTCCATGGGGGAAATGGCGATGATGGGAATGTGGTTGGTGCTTTTGTTGACCTTCAATTCCATCAGGAGCTCAAAGAAACCCTTGATAGTGGTATCGGCCAGCAAGAGAGAAAGCCGGTCGGGAGAGACGAGCTGCATTGTCTTGTCCGCGCCCTCACCAATCTCGAGTTTCCATCCGGCACGTTTGAAATGGTAATTCACTACTCTTGAGAACGACCCCTTTCGCTCCACAGAAAACATGATGGTGGATTGCGTGGGACGGGCCTTGTGAATTGAACTGCGCGTGCTTTCCGATTTGACCATCTGCTCTTCGAGCTCGGCCAGCTCGGGATTGAATCGGAAGACTTTTGATTTTCCTCCCTGAGAGGCAGCTTTGCCGGCCAGTTCTTCGTCGTCGGACAGATCTTCGATCTTGTCAGCGGTTGGCATCTGAACGGGTTTGGCGTCTTCGATGGTTTCAGTGTTGTCCGCCAGCTTCGCGGCCTCTTCGAGCGCCTTGAGTGAATCGACAAGATTCTCCCCTTCGAGCTTGATCTTGTTTACGAAGGTCTTCTCACCGACCTTCTTGGTTGGCAAGACACTCTCAATGGTAACGACATCTTCTGCCCGGCTTGAATCGTTGGTCTCCGGCAAGTCTTCGTCTGTTTCTTTACTCAGCGAACCAAGCTGAGCCACTTGAGATTCCAGGCCATCAAGATCGGCGGCCAGTTCCGAACTCAGGCTGGGATCCTCAAGATCAGAAAGTTCCACTTTCCGTTCGTCTGGCTTTTCGGGAGTAACGCCTTCGGCAAGGAGTTCCTTTAACAGGTTCACATTGAAACGAGAGATTTCATCTTTGGTGGCATCTCGAGGGGGCAGGGCGTTGGCTACCTGCTGGGTGAGCTCACGAGGGGCAGGCGTGGCGGAAGATTTCGCTCGACTGTTCACCACGGGATTCTTGCGCAGCTTGGAACCTTCACGGAAGAGCTCCTGCTCCTTCATCACCTGCTGGAGGATGTTATTTGTCAGGTCGGGAGCGGGATCCTCAGTCTCTGTGATTGGGGCCTCGGAAGGCTTCGGTTCCTCAAACTGTTTGAACGGGTTGGCGGACACCGCCGACGGCTGAGTCTCGGGAAATTTCTCCTCTTCCTCGTCATCATCGAAAAGGATAGCTGTATCAAGACGGAGGTCGTCATCTTCAGGAACGCCAAAGCCTGCTTCCGGCAGTCTGCCAATGCGTGTGTCTTCACCAACTTGAGAAGTCGTCTGGTTTGCCTGGGTATTACTCGACATTTGGGGCACTTTTTCGACAAGAGTGGTAGGAAAAGGCCAGACAGTCACGTGCGTTGTCACGAGCCTGTTTCGGTCAATGTCCCGCTCTGATGGCCAACAGTTAACTTAACCTTTTGGGTAGTAGTCGTTTGAGGATTTCAGGCAAGCCAAATTCCTGAGATTCTCAGCTCTGTCGGGGCTGCGTAGTGAAGCCTGATCACACGGGCTCAACAACGCTCCCGCCAAGAGCAACGATCGTTCCGGGACTTAAAGTAAACTGTGAATTTTCAGGTCCCACTGGAGCTTCCATCTTGAATTTTCCGGTTTACAGGTCCCATTCGGCATGGCGACGTAGCTGCGGCGTAGAATATCCGGCGGCGAGGCGCCGCCTCTACCTGAGCTTATCGACCGTAAAATTTGAGCTGGAAGCTCCACTACTTTGTTCGCGCGCCGAATCCTTATGAGCCTGTCCTCGCCAATTGGCCATCAACTAAAAACGTTCGGATCGACGATGATGTCGTTAAAGGTCTTGTTCGATGGGATCATCGGATAGACATCGGTCGCCGGTACATGGATATCCAGCAGGTAGGCATGTTTGTAAGCCACCATCTCTTCGATCGCGACCGCAAGGTCCTCTTTCTGGGTTACTTTCCTGCCTTTGACCCCATAGCCCTCGGCGATCTTCACAAAATCGGGCGAGCGGGACTTGGATGCCGCATAAAGACCGTTGTAGAACTTATCTTGCCACTGTACCACCATGCCATCGGCCTCGTTATTGAGAATGAAGAATTTCACGGGCAGGTCATACACGGTGGCCATTTCCATCGCGCCAAGGGTCATGTTGAAGCTGCGATCACCGTCTATATCCACGACCAGGTCGTCAGGCATACCTACCTGTGCCCCAATTGCCGCTGGTGCGCCAAACCCCATCGTGCCGAGCCCGCCTGATGTGACGTAGCGACGAGGGCGGTCCAAGTGGTAATACTGAGCAGACCACATCTGGTGCTGCCCCACCCCGGTCGTAATGATGGCCTGGCCTTCAGTGATCCGATGGAGAAGCTCAATGGCGTGTTGCGGCATGATCACGTCGTCGGAATCCTTGAACGTAGTTGGATACTGCTCCTTTATCTCGTGAAGCTCTTTCAGCCATTCAGGATGTTCCTTTTCCCTGACCAGTGGAAGTAGCTCGGCGAGTGCGGTCTTGGCGTCGGAGATAATCGGGATATCTGCCGTTTTATTCTTGTGGATTTCGGCTGGGTCGATATCGATATGGATAATCTTGGCGCCCTTGGCGAATTCATCTTTCTTGCCGGTCACCCGATCATCGAAACGCGTGCCGACAGCGATGAGAAGGTCGCACCGGTAGGCGGCGTAGTTGCCGCCGTACGAGCCGTGCATTCCCAGGAAGTGAGTAGAGAGCGAGTGCGGGTGTGGAAACGTGCCCAACCCGAGGATGGTCGTGGTTACTGGTATCTGGGCTTTCTCAGCCAGGGCCCGCAGGTCCTCAGAGGCATCGGACTCGGTAACGCCTCCACCTACGTAGAAAAGTGGGCGCTTGGCTGCGTTGATTGCGTCGGCTGCTTCCTCCAAACCTGCAACAGCCGGCCTTGGGCTCTTATCGTATTGTGGCAGATCTGTTTCTGTGTCGTAGTCGGGAATGATCTTCGCCTGCTGAACGTCCTTGGGCAGGTCGACCAGCACCGGGCCTTTGCGGCCGGTTCCTGCCAGATGGAAAGCCTCCTTGATCGCCGGCGTAAGGTCTTCGGGCTCCATCACCTGGTAGCTGTGCTTCACGTGCGGGAACGAGGTACCGACAGCGTCCGTTTCCTGGAAGGCATCCGTCCCCAGAAAAAAAGTCGGCACCTGCCCCGAGAGAATGACGATGCCCCCCGAGTCCAGTTTCGCATCCGCGGCCGCAGTGATGATATTGGTGACGCCCGGGCCTGAGGTGACCAGAACTACCCCGGGTTTGCCAGTCACCCGCGAGTAGGCCTGTGCTGCGTGGCCCGCGTGCTGCTCGTGTGCGGGCTTGAGGAGCTGGATCTTTGATCTGTGTTCCTTGAACAGCTCATCATAGACCTCGAGTATCGCCCCTCCGGAGTATCCGAAGATGTGCTCGACATCGAGATGCTCCATGGTGGTGACAACAATATCCGCGCCTTTTACAGAGCCTTCCAGTTCACCGTTCGCGGCATCGCTGCCGGCCTTTTTTGCCCGGTGCTCATAAACGTCCCCATTAGGCGAGGCCTTCTGCTCACTGGTGGGTTCAGTGGCCATGATGATGTTCTTCCTGTCCGTGGCTGTGATGAAAAACGGCCCGCATTCGCGGGCTCGCATTCGCCTCAATTTAAGGGGCGGAAACGTAACATCAAGTTTGGAATGCCGCCAATGAGGGAGTGCATCACGCCGATGGTGCGCGGAAATCGAGGAGCGAGCCATCAACCCTCCAGAAAGGTAATCCCTTCCCTGAGCGCGTACTTTGTGAGCTCGGCGATGCTGTAGAAACCGGTTTTGGCCATCATGTTTCTCCGATGGCTCTCGACGGTCTTCGGGCTGATGTTCAAGCGATGACCTGTCTCTTTGGCTGACAGCCCTTCTGCCAGGAGCTGTAAAACTTCGCGCTCACGGGCAGTCAGGTCCGTCCCGCCGCCGGTCTCGCCGGCGATGGTTGCCACATAGTTCCTGACAACTACCCCCCGTGATGTTGGGCGCTAGATAGGTTTTGCCTTCCACCGCATCCTGAATGGACTGGAGCAGCTCATCGCTGCTGTTTTCTTTGGTGACGTAAGAGATTGCTCCGGACCGAAACATCTCCTGGACGGTCCTGCGCTCCGAATGGGCGGAAACAGCGACGACCTTGACCTTTGGCAAGTCCCTGCAAATAAGTCAAGTTGCCTCGATACCATTCATATTCGGCATCCCTATGTCCATCAGAATGACGTCCGGCTGGTGTTGTTTTGCCAAATCGACGGCCGCCCTTCCGTCTTCTGCTTCACCGACGATCTCGAAACCGTCTTGGTTTTCAAGCAGACAACGCAACCCTTCTCGGACAATCCGATGGTCTTCAACCAGAAGAACTCGTACAGACATGCTCCTTCCTTTCCTCGGCCCACTGGTTGGGAGCTTATGTGCGTGGTACAGCCAAACGGTCCCATCAGGACAGCTCTCCCACGTGCCGTCTGAGGATGATTCTTGTGGGCAAGAATAACCGTTATGCTGATTGGAAAGTGGCGGTAGTCTACTTAAAGCGCGACCCCATGCAATAAAATTACCCTAATCGCCTAGAATCCCTTAAGGAAGGCTCTAGGGGTCGTATACTACTATTTCAGGATTGCAAAATTGCGACGAAATTCGCATCGGAATCGCCTCGATGTGTCGCAGAATTTCAACAGAACAGAAGCCTGCCGAATGCTTGAGGCATGACAGGATCCCGGTGCATCGGCTGCCACAATCGAAGGCCTAGGGAGAACACCCTTTCGATGTTCAGACCACAAAGCTCTCCCTGCCTGTTTCCATCCAGGCCGAGCTTATCGAGAGGGATCGAAATATCCGCGAGCCACGATTCTTCTTTATCGCTCACCTTCGCCGCCCAATCATCACCTCCCTTGATGATCTCCCCCTGCCCTGCCCAGCTCAATTCTTGAAACGAAGTATCGCCCTGGCTGGAGACCTCAAAGCAGCACCACGATTCGTAGTCGTGGACGGGATCGAGATAAAGTCGAATAGCCTCCACGCCACCGACAGCAGGTTTACGGCACTCGATGGAGAACCTGATTTTCGATTCATCATGTTCGCAGCTCACGCTCACCGGCAGCTCATCCGGATCGCCGGTATTGGGGTCAATCATGGTGATCGTTTCCGCTACGCCTTTGCCGGCCAGCAGGCTGGCCTCGGGCCGGGGGCCTTCACCGTAGAGATACAGAAGGGCTGAAGCATCCCGCTCCCAGACAGAACCATAAAGGTCGTCAACCAACTGCTTGAGAATGTCGGTCGCTCGGTCTTTCTCATCGAGTGAATAATTGAGAGTAGCCAGCTTTATTCTGAGCCAACCCGATCGAGGATGACCGGGAAAATCGTTCAGGAAGACTTGTGTAGCGGCCTCTTCCTTGGCGGCGTCTCCTGCTTCACGGGCAAGCTGGATGACCCGAAAACTCTCGAGTGGGGCGTTCACATGGTCGGCGACAAACTTCTCCCACGACTCGATAGCTTCTTCTGTGGTGTTAAACGCTTCGGCCTCCCGGCATTTCTGGTAGTCGGCGTCCACTTCGCTGATGCGGATACCTGCATCGAAATCGAGCTGGGCCTCTTCGTCGGCGAACTCGGCCTCGTCAAGAAGAAACACTCCAAGCGGATTCGAGATCGGCTGCCGCAGAGATTCCGATGCATCGAATGCGAGATGGATGTACTCGTTCACAGCGCTGAAAAATCCCGACAGCGCGCTCAGACTCATCGTCTCCAGATTCAGCTTCAGCCGAAGAAAATCCACTTCCGTGAAGTCCTCGGTATAGAAGTAATCTTTGTCCTGGGGCGGCACTCCCTCAGGGAAGGCGCCGAATCTCTCGAACAGTTGGGTCACAAGCCGTATTGAGCTCTCGGCGGCCTGGTAGTAATCCGGCTCTCCGAGCAGGCCGTACGATTTAAGCAGAGCAGTAGATACTTGAAGGGACAGCCCGGATATCTGGCCGGCAGGCGAACCCGCCTGTGGAGAATTCCACAGGCCGGCGTCGGACTGGCTGGCTACCAGCCAGTCGCTGATGTCCGAGACAATTTTTCTCGCGAGCTCGTTCTCCGTCTGCGAATACACGGCCTGCGCGCCGAGCAGGATCTGTGTGAGGTGGAAAGGATTCTCAAAATCCTTGGTGTCATGCATGATGCCCACATCTTCACCCGTTATCGTCAGCGCAGTCGGGCTGTAAGGGTCGCTGTATTCCTCCTTCCAGAGCCCTTCTCCGAGCCGGAGCTTGCCGAGCCCACGAAGGATATTTCGTGCGGTTTCCAGATACCTGGCTTCGCCCGTGTATTGAAAGAAATCGACCAGGTCTTTGGCGAAGTAGCCGCCCCGCACGTCTGCACCGAGAGACCAGCCGCGGTCGAGCGAATACCCGGACATGAAATAGGTCTGTTCCAT
>Ga0187827_10008315_pt1 | contig 11301 bp, 10 predicted proteins | sample ETNtaG_39_FD_167969 | JGI IMG/M metagenome (GOLD analysis project Ga0187827, IMG submission 167969) | Marine microbial and viral communities from oxygen minimum zone, Eastern Pacific Ocean - ETNP2014_SV_150_PacBio MetaG (Illumina Assembly) | ecosystem: Environmental > Aquatic > Marine > Hypoxic... | reverse complement strand
GGGGGGGGGGGGGGGGTACACCGCCAAGGGCGGGAGCAGGATTCGTACCACCACCATCCCCCTGGCGTATCCGTTCGGCAACTGGCCATTTTCGCCAATTGAGGCTCATTTCTTCGGCCGAATGGGACTTGGGTGTCCCGCTTGGTGGGGTTGGGCCGCCTCACTGAGGCAAACAGAGGGCAGACCACCAGACCAGGTCCTGGTCGGTCTTCAAGAGGCGCCTCGATGGTGGCCAGGTCGGCATGACCGTTGCTAAGGCCCTGGCATGGCCGCTAAATCGACCCAACACTTCATATCCCGGCTCTGGAGACCGCTGTTGGCATTCGGTGCGTTCACCGGTGCGTGGGGACTGGTGGGGGCGGTTCTGTTGACCAACTGATCTCCATGGGTGCGCGGACTCGCACGGCGCCGCATCTTTATAGGCGCGTCGCTTCGTGTCCGGGTCCTGGGCGATGCCATCATCTGTCCATCTGTTGGGTCGCCGAGGAGTGCTTCATGGAGTCAGAGGTTATAAGTAGCTGCAATCTTTGCGGCACAGATCCGGTTGCTACGATCGATGCAGAGCATCATCTGTGTCAGTGCACCGAGTGCGGTTTCATCTTCGACTCGCCGCGGCCCACGTTCGCTGAGATCCAGCGTTTCTACTCTGAAGAAGATCAATACGATGCGTGGCTGGCCCAGGAGGCGAGTCGCGATACCCTCTGGCGGCGGCGACTGAAGCGCGTCCTGAAATACCGACAAGCGGGAGATCTCCTCGATGTGGGTACCGGTATCGGTCAGTTCCTCTCCCATGCACAGAGGCACTTTCGTGTAGAGGGGACGGAGGTTTCGGACAATGCCATCTCCATCGCCAAGTCGAGATACGGTTTCGATATCCACCAGGGACAGATCGAGGAGATTCAGTTCGACAAACAGTTCGACGTGGTCACGGCGTTCCACGTGCTGGAGCATGTGCCCGACCCGTCGGCCTTTATCGCTCGCTGCAGGGATCTGCTCAAGCCAGGTGGGATTCTGATCATCGCCATCCCCAACGAGATCCATTCGAAGGTTCGGCAGGGCGTCAGGGCCGTGCTCAAGGTGGCTGGCATTGGCAAGTTCAAGAACTACGGTAAGCACACCCTCCCAAAGATCTCATTGGAGGGAACCCTGACCGAAATCCACCTGTCTCACTTTACACAGAAGACGGCTGCCTACCTGATGAAGTCGCAGTCGCTGGAGATCGTGGATATGGCGCTGGATCCATACTACGTCAGCGGTGGCATCGGGGCCGTCGTCCACAAGGTGATTTACGCAACGGCACGACTCTTTCACATGGTGTTCAGGCACAATCTCTACGACACCATGTGGCTCGCGCTGCAAAAGCCTTCTGTTGCCGATTCGCAAAAGCCCGGGTAGATTGACCGGTAGACCCACACCGGAGTCCCGATGAAACACCGCCATCCCATCCTGTCCTCGATTGCGAGCCTGCTCCTGCTGGTTCAGTTGGTCGTGTTCGGCGCGCTGCCCTGTCCCGCAGGTGCATGTGCCGGGTCGACGCCGATGGAAGGCTCTCAGATCCTGCCGGCCTGTTGCTGTGGTCCGAGTTGTTCCGGTGAGTGGACGACAACAGATCCCGTCGAGGCGATCACGTCACCGGCGGAAGGGTCCGTCGAATCGTTGCAGTTGTGGACGACGCAGATCGCCACCGCAAGTCCTGTCACCGATGCCTACAAGACGGGCAACGCTGACGTGGCGGTTCGTTTCGCCCACGCCCCACCGCTCTTTCTGCTCCACGCCTCACTTCTCATCTGATTCACCCCTCTGATCCTGTTGGGGCCAGTCCCGGGTTTCCCGTGTCTGTGCCGACGGCCGTTCTCCGGTCCATACCGACCGGGCGGCTGGTCGCGTCGTGGCTGACCACGATGCAAGCCGATCACCTGTCTCAGATTCTTCAGTTTCGCCTGTAGAGCCCGAACTCTGCACGACGGAAGGCTGAATCTGAGTCACGTTGCTGAACTCAGCAGTGCGAGGTAGAAACAGATGCGAACGACTCCACTCCCGTGCCGGCTGATCCTGGTAATTGGCCTTCTGCTGCAGAGTGCTGCAGCGCAGACCGCGCAACTTGAGGTGCTTATCGCTGAGGCCCTGTCACGGCATCCGCGGCTTGAGGCCCTGTCCGCATTGGCGACCGCGCAGAGGCACGCTGAACGACCGGCGGCAGCACTGCCCGATCCACATCTCCGCTTCGATCTGCTCAATGTACCGCTCGGTAAGTGGGACACGGACAGTTCTCCCATGAGCGGTCGACAGTTGGGTCTTTCGCAGAGCCTGCCCTGGCCCGGTCGCCGTGAAGCCGAGCGCCAACTGGCGTCTACACGAACACAGATCGCCGAGGCTCGGACCGAAGACGAGGTGGCTCGCCTCGTCGAGGCGGTGAAGCAAGCGTATCTCGAACTCGTCTTCGTCGATCAGGCCTTGGCCATCACCGCACGAAACCAGGACCTGATTCGTGACTACGTGCGCATGGCGCAGACGAAATACGCCGTGGGCACAGGGCGGCAGCAAGACATTCTCAAGGCACAGATCTTCCTGTCGAGCCTCGGTGACCGACTCCTGTCGCTTCACGCCAGGAGGGATGTGGCGGAGGCTCGCCTCAATGCTCTGAGATCTCGCGCGATCGGAACGCCGATCGCCAGCGCAAGCATGACGCCGGCGACACATCTCGACTACGGTTTGGCCGACTTGACGCAGATGGCCATCGCCTCCCGCCCGGCCCTGGCAGAACTGCGATGGGAGCGCGAGCACTGGAAAGCGGCAGAACACCTGGCAAAACTGGCGGCCAGACCCGACTTCGATTTCAGCGTGGCGTATCGGCAGCGCAGTTTCGAAGAGGATGCCGTCGCCGGGCGAGACTTCCTCTCCGCCGGGGTCGCCGTGCGTTTGCCTCTGTGGCGCGCCGAACGGGAGCACGAGCAGGCCGCCGAGGCGCAACAGCGACAGCGGGCTGCGTCGGCCGAGGTCGAGGCGTTGCGTCTGCAGATCGAACTGGGCCTACAGGAACTGCTGGTGAAGGCCCGGCTCCACCGGGACCAGATGGAGTTGCTGCGCCAGGCGATCCTTCCGCAAGCCGAGCAGGCCCTGACCGCCGCCATCGCCGGATATCGGGTCGACCACGTCGACTTCGGTACCCTCCTCGACAGCCAGGTCGCGGTTCAGCAATACGAGATCCAAATGCATCACCATCATATCGACTACGAAAAGACGCTGGCCAGTCTCGAAGCTCTCGTCGGTGTGCGCTTGTTCTGATGGCACACAACGATGAACCCGGAGCGGATGCGGCGCGCAGGTCGGAAGCGCCCAAGAGCGACGGACGACAGACCGAAAGAGAGTCACAGATGACACGCAAGATCCTGCGTTTGCTCGTTCCCCTTGCCGTGGGGCTGGCCATCGGCAATTGGTGGGGGGCAGGTGCCTCTGACACAGACTATTCTGAGCACGAACAACAGGCGGTGATTCATCGCTGTTCCATGCATCCCACCGTCGTTTCCGAGGGGCCAGGCAGCTGTCCGATCTGTTCCATGGATCTGGTGGCCGACGAGATCGAAAGGAAGACGACGTCGACGGGTGAACGACAACTGGGGACCGTGGCAATCGACGCCACCACGATACAGAACATGGGTGTGCGCACAGCCATCGTCGATCGCCGTTCCCTCGTGCGTTCGGTGCGTGCCGTGGGGCGCGTCGACTATGATGAAACCCGGATAAGCGATGTAAACACGAAGGTGCCCGGTTGGGTGGAGAAGCTGCACGTCGATTTTACGGGGCAGCGGGTGGAGCGCGGTCAGCCCCTGCTCGAGATCTACAGTCCCGAACTGGTCAATGCGCAGGAAGAGCACCTGATCGCTCTCGAATACGTGCAGCGTTTGCAGCGGCAACGCGTCGCCGAGGATGTGTTGCAGGGGGCGCGTGATCTGGTCGAGGCGTCGGCGCAGCGGCTGCGTTTTCTCGACGTCACCGAAGAGCGCATTGCACGACTCGAGGCCGGCGGAATGGTCTCACGAACGGTGACCGTGGAGTCACCTCAGCAGGGCGTCGTCGTGCACAAGGCGGTGTTCGAAGGGGCCTACATCCGCCCCGGAGAACATCTCTATCGCATCGCGGATCTGTCGCAGGTATGGGTCATAGCCGATCTGTTCGAGCGGGATCTGCCGTGGGTGCAACAGGGACAGGGCGCAACCGTGTCGTTGGCGCATCTGCCGGACCAAACGCTGCACGGTACTGTCGAACACATCTTCCCCTTTCTTGATGCCGACACGCGTTCGGTTCGTGCACGGCTGGCTTTCGACAACGCGGCGCGTCTGCTGAAGCCGGAGATGTTCGCAGATGTGCTCATCGACGCCCCCGCCGTTGCCGATGTGGTGGCAGCGCCGGTACAGGCGATCCTGCACACGGGGGCACGCCGTCTGGCGATCGTTCATCTCGGTGACGGGCGGTTCCAGCCGCGCGCCGTAGAGGTCGGCATCGAGGCCGATGGCTGGTATGAGATCCGTAGCGGATTGCGGGAAGGCGACGAAATCGTCACCTCCGCCCAGTTCCTCATCGACTCGGAGAGTCACCTGAAGACGGCGGTAAGCAACATGCGTGACCGAGCGCAAGGCGATCACGACGGCCATCTGGGTGGATAGGGAGACGCGGATGTTGCATCGCATCATCGAAGTCTGCATCAACAATCGTTTCCTGACGATGCTGGCGACGGTCTTCATCGTGGGCGCTGGGCTGTGGGCCGTGCGCAAAACGCCGCTGGACGCGATTCCAGATCTGTCCGACGTGCAGGTCATCATCCTCACCGACTATCCCGGTCAAGCCCCGCAGGTGGTGGAGGACCAGGTGACCTATCCGTTGAGTACGGCCATGCTGTCTGTCCCTCACGCCAGCGTCGTGCGGGGTTACTCCTTCTTCGGCCTGTCCTTCGTCTACGTCCTGTTCGAAGACGGCACCGACATCTACTGGGCACGCAGCCGCGTGCTCGAATATCTCAATGTCGTTGCCGATCGACTGCCGGCGGCCATACAGCCACGTCTGGGACCGGATGCCACCGGCGTGGGCTGGGTCTATCAGTATGTCCTGGAGGATACCAGTGGAACCCATGATCTGGCACAGCTGCGTTCGCTCCAGGACTGGTATCTGCGATATGAGCTGACGAGTGTGCCAGGTGTCGCCGAGGTGGCCAGTATTGGTGGCTTCGTCAAGCAGTATCAGGTCACTGTCGATCCGAATCGCCTGCTCGCCTACGGTGTTCCGCTACAACGAGTCCGTACCGCCATTCAGCGATCGAACAATGATGTTGGCGGTCGCCTGGTCGAGTTGTCGGAGCGTGAATTCATGGTCCGCGGGCCCGGCTACATCAGTTCCACCCAGGACATCGAGGCCATCGCCGTCGGCGTCGACACGCAAGGTACACCGGTACGCGTCGGTGATGTGGCCACGGTGCAGGTAGGACCCGAGTTGCGACGCGGCCTGGCCGAATGGAATGGAACAGGGGAGACGGTGGGTGGCATCGTCGTCATGCGATACGGCGAGAATGCATTGGGTGTCATCGAACGTGTCACCAAGCGACTCGAAGAGCTGAAGGACGGGCTCCCTCAGGGTGTCGCCGTGCACACCGCCTACGATCGATCGGGTCTGATTCTCCGAGCCGTCGACAATCTGCAGGTGAAACTGATCGAGGAATGCGCCATCGTCGCTCTCGTATGTCTCCTGTTCCTGTTGCATGTACGATCAGCCTTCGTCGCCATCGTGACCCTGCCCCTCGGCATTCTCATCTCTTTCGTGGTCATGCACTTCCAGGGGATCAATGCCAACATCATGTCTCTGGGAGGCATCGCCATCGCCATCGGCGTGATGGTGGATGCTGCTGTGGTGATGGTGGAAAACACGCACAAGCACATCGAGCGAGATGGGGGAAAGAAGGAACACTGGGCGATCGTCCTCGATGCCGCCAAGGAAGTGGGTCCGTCGCTCTTCTACTCTTTGCTGATCGTCACGCTCTCCTTTCTACCCGTATTCACCTTGCAAGCGCAGGAAGGACGTCTGTTCAAGCCTCTGGCCTTTACCAAGACCTGGGCCATGGCAGCGGCTGCGCTGTTGGCGATCACGATCGTACCCGTATTGATGGGGTATCTGGTACGGGGGCGAATCCTGCCAGAAACCCGGAATCCAATCAATCGATTCCTGCTGTGGTGTTATCGACCGGTCATCACGTGGGTGTTGCGCAACAAAGCGGTTGTGACGGGGGCGAGCCTGCTGATTCTGGGGGCGACCGTGATGCCCTATCAGTCCTGGGTTCTGGACCGCGTCGATGGGGATTGGCGGCGGACACTGGAACGCTTTGAGATCCTGTTTCCCTTCGAGCGAATCGGTTCCGAGTTCATGCCGCCGCTGTACGAGGGAGATCTGCTCTACATGCCCACCACCCTCCCCGGTGTGTCGATCACCAAAGCGCGGGAACTGCTGCAGCAGACGGATCGCATCATTCGCACGTTTCCGGAGGTGGACGAGGTCTTCGGCAAGATCGGTCGAGCAGAGACGGCGACCGATCCAGCACCGTTGTCGATGATCGAGACGACGATTACGCTGAAACCCGAGTCACAGTGGCGTGACGGCATGACACCTGAGCGCCTAATCGAGGAACTCGACGCCGCCGTCAAGTTTCCAGGTCTGACCAACGCCTGGACCATGCCGATCAAGACACGGCTCGACATGCTGTCGACGGGCATCAAGACGCCCGTGGGCATCAAGATCGCCGGCGAAGACCTGACTGTTCTGCAGCAGATCGGTGAGCAGATTGAGGACGTCATCCGACGACAGGCGGGTACGCTGAGCGTGTACGCCGAGCGCGTCGTGGGTGGCAACTACCTCGACTTCGACATCGATCGCGAGGCGGTTGCGCGCTACGGACTGACCGTTGGCGACGTGCAGGACGTGATCATGTCCGCCCTGGGTGGCATGAACATCACCTCTACCGTCGAGGGCAGGAAACGTTATCCAATCAACCTGCGATATGGGCGAGAGCTGCGTGATAACTTGCCCGCTCTCAAGCGTGTCCTCATCTCAACACCGACAGGCACACAGATCCCCATCGGGCAGATCGCCGACTTGCGCCTGCGCAAAGGACCCCCAGCCATCAAGAGCGAGAATGCTCGACTCAATGCATGGGTCTACGTCGACATTCGTGGGATCGACGTAGGCACCTATGTGGAGGCAGCTCGTAAGGCTGTGGCCCACGAGGTCGAGCTGCCAGCTGGTTATAGTCTGACGTGGAGTGGGCAATATGAATACATGCAGCGGGCTCAGCAGCGGCTGCGCCTTGTCGTGCCTGTGACGTTGGCCGTCATCTTCCTGCTGCTGTATCTCAACTTCAGATCCGTCACTGAGTCCCTCATCATCATGCTGAGTCTGCCCTTTGCCCTAGGGGTGGGATCTGGCTGCTGGCAGCACTCGACTACAACATGAGTATTGCTGTCGGTGTGGGGTTCATCGCGCTGGCAGGGGTTGCCGCCGAGACGGGTGTCATCATGCTGCTCTATCTGGATCAGGCCTGGAATGAGGCACGCTCGAAATGCAGCGCCGAGGGGCGATCCTTGCGTCGTGCAGATCTCTACGCGGCGGTCGGTGCTGGTGCGGTGGACCGCGTCCGACCCAAGGTGATGACGGTGACAGCGACCATGGCCGGCCTGCTGCCCATCATGTGGGGCACAGGAACCGGGTCAGAAGTGATGCACCGAATCGCCGCGCCCATGGTGGGTGGACTCGTGTCTTCGACGCTGCTGACCTTGCTCGTGATTCCCGCGATCTACACCGTGTGGCAGGGCTGGGTACATCGTCACGACTTCGGGTCCTGACCTACTCGCTTTCGTCAGAAGCCACCTGATGGGCATCGATGTGATACTTGGACAGCAATCGGGGCAGCGACCGCCGATCGATCCCACTGTGGTCGGCTGAACGTGAGATGTTGCCACCAAAGGTCTTCAGGACCTCTACGATGTAACGCTTTTCGAAGTCCTCAATCAGATGCTCCTTGGCATCCTTGAAGGGAAGATGAAGGTAGAATTCCGGATGGTCACTCGAGTGGGTTCCTTCCGACGTCTTCACACTCGGTGGCAGATCTCCAGGTTGTACCACGTTGTCGGTGGCCAATACCAGGGCACGTTCGATCACATTCTGTAGTTCCCGCACATTGCCTCGCCACTCGTATCCCATCAATAGATCCATCGCCTCGGGCGAGATCTAAGCCACGTCCATCCCATTCTTCTTGGCATAGACCTGTAGGTAGTGATCTGCGAGAAGGGCGATATCGTCGCGTCGTTCGCGCAAGGGCGGCAGATGGATTGGGAAGGTGTTGATGCGATAGAACAGGTCTTCGCGAAAATCCATTGTTGTCGTAGCCGAAGATTCGTGCGGTAGCGGATTGAAGGACTCGATTTTTCCGCCCTCATCGATGGTAATGATGCCGTCGATGACATTGTCCACCACCGACTGATAACGCACTCTTCCATCGTTCGCAGATGGCGGATACGAGTCGGCCAGTTCGCGGCGTAACGCACGAACCTCTTCGAGCAATTCGTGGCGTTCAGGGTATTCGGTGGCCAAGTCAGTACCTCGTGGAGGCTGAAGGGTTGCTATCTTTCTGGTTCATCACCCCATCACGTTACTCCATTGTCGCATCGTGAAACAACAGACCGACCCGCCACCAGAACATAACCTCCCAGAGAATCGAGACCTGCCCGCAGAGTTCGCCGAACGTTTGTGTCGTCTGCTTGACAATGACCCTGTGGCAACGTCGGCCTGTATCGCCGGGTTTTCCGGCGGCGGTCCGACCTGTTTCCGGCTGAACGCGCTGACGGCGACCTGGGAACAGGTGAGCGCAGAATTGGCAGCCCAGGGGATCGACGCAACGCCTCTCGACCGGCTGGACGGCGTCTTCACCGTACCAACAGCGTCACATCGAGTACTTACCGACACGGCTGCCGCCAGAGACGGCCGGATCTATCTGATGACACCCTCCAGCGTACTTCCCGGGCTCTGTCTCGAGCCACAACCGGGGGAGGAGGTCCTCGACCTGGCCGCGGCACCGGGCGGAAAGACAATCCATCTCGCCGAGCTGATGGGGAACACGGGACGTATCGCCGCCGTCGAATCCGTGAAGGGGCGCTTTCATCATCTCCGGCGAAATCTGGAGCGCTGCGGCGCTCAGATCGTCGACACGTACCATACCGACGGACGCGGTGTCTGGCGCAAAGTGCCAGAACGCTTTGATCGGGTGCTCCTCGACGCGCCGTGTTCTGCTGAGGGGCGCATTGTGGCCTCAGAGCCCGACACGTGGAAATACTGGAGTCTTCGCAAGGTGAAGGAGATGGCCCGCAAACAGCGTCGTCTGGCTGAATCAGCCATCCATTGCCTGAAACTGGGAGGGGTTCTCGTCTACTGCACGTGCACTCTTGCACCCGAAGAGAACGAGGCGATCATGTCGCGCCTGCTCGAACGATTCGACGGAGCCGTGGAAATGGAGCCACTGCCGCTCGGCGATCGGTACGGCCAGCCCGGGCGTACCAGCTGGGCGAACAAGACCTTTCATCCGTCTCTTGCCAAGACTCGTCGAATCCTTCCCCAGCCACCCTGGGAAGGGTTCTTCCTCGCCCGCGTTCGCAAGACCGCATCCACGATCCCCACCTGATGACAAGACGCATGCATCCACTCGGATCGGTGTTTCTGGTGTTGCTGCTCACGAGCTGTGGCGATGGCCGGAATCCGACCAACGCGCTCTTTGATCAGCAGAATCGGCACACGCTGCTGTTGATTGAAGAGGCGCCGACCGGATTCGAAGATGCGGTGGGAATTGACTCCGCACTGTGGCGGCCGACGGCGGTTTTCCCGGCGCCGGGCCAGACGCTGGAGATCGTCGGCGACTACGAGATCTCGTTTCGCAACGACGGCGATGTTCCGCTGGACCTGAGAGATGATCTGCGCTTTTTCGACGACGGTGATTTTCTCGTAGACAACCACATCCCCTTTGCCTTGCCTCTGAGACTCCCCCCTCAGTCGACGACCTGGCAGCGGGGGAGCTTCGTCTTGCGCGGCGGGGAGGATGCGGGACGTTACGGACTGCGAACGCTGCGCGTCGCCATTCGCCTCTCCCGCGTAGAGGGCGACTCCCCGTCAGGTGGGTGATGCAGCCGTCGTCGGTTGTTCGTCCAGCGTAATGTCGACCATGATCTCATTGGCCAGACCTTCCAGGCTCTCTTGTAGCTGCTGTGTCGAAACGCCGACAGGGAGACGTATCCGCAGGTTGGCCGTAAAGAGTCGACCACCCGACATGGGGGCCTCCGATGTGCCTGTGCGTATCTCTTCGATATTGACGCACTGATCGACGAGGGCTTGAGAAAGCTCACGCACGATCCCAGGTCGATCACTGCCGACCAGTTCGATCGTCACATCGACGGTGCTGTTCGGATCTGAATCAGAGCTGCTTTCCACCACCACCTGCAGTCCGTCCGCCGACAACTCGTCGAGGGCGCGCTGAAGAGCTGCTGCCTGCTCCTGTGGAACTTCGGCTCGCAGGATCCCGGCAAACTTGCCCGCCAGACGAGCCATCTGACTCTCCTGCCAGCTGCCACCGTGGTCTGCCACCACACGAGACAGAGTGCCTACCAAACTGGGACGATCATCGCCGATGATCGTCAACACGAGAGATGTCTGCATGACTCTACCTACCTTCCACGCCACCGGCCGGAGAGCGGCCGTCCCTGGACGACATCAAAAAAGAAAAAGGCGACGATCAACTGACCGTCGCCCTTTCAATATATGGTGCACCCAGGAGAATTCGAATCCCCAACCTCCTGATCCGTAGAATGCCGTAGCACAGGAGATTTATTAAACAAATAAAAACAACGACTTAGAGCGACCAAAGCACCCGAATGAGCATCTGGTGTTTTGCCAGGCTACGGCAGCATTTTTCATCTGCCAAGCCCCTATTCAGGGACATTTCTACGAATTGACCTCTATCCTCTAGAATCGGAGGGTCGATTCACTACATCCACTGATCTTTCTGTCGGTTAGAAACAGGTCATAACAACGATGGATTTCCATAAAAATACCCCAAGTGAGCAGCTGATTCTGTGCTCATTCGGGGTATTTTTGGGTAATGTAAATTACCTGACAAGCACTACCAACTCGTTAATAAACAACAAGTTGTGAAATATATGGTGCACCCAGGAGAATTCGAATCCCCAACCTCCTGATCCGTAGGAAGCAGATTCTCGTAAT
>Ga0187827_10008314_pt1 | contig 11301 bp, 6 predicted proteins | sample ETNtaG_39_FD_167969 | JGI IMG/M metagenome (GOLD analysis project Ga0187827, IMG submission 167969) | Marine microbial and viral communities from oxygen minimum zone, Eastern Pacific Ocean - ETNP2014_SV_150_PacBio MetaG (Illumina Assembly) | ecosystem: Environmental > Aquatic > Marine > Hypoxic... | reverse complement strand
TGAGCTTCCACTTGAACCACTTGAACCTGACGAACCACTGGAACCTGAAGAACCAGAAGTTCCACTACTTCCACTTGTTCCATCAGTTCCATCAGTTCCACTTGTACCATCAGTTCCACTTGAACCACTGGAACCTGAGCTTCCACTACTTCCACTACTTCCACTTGTTCCATCAGTACCTGACGTTCCCGAATCACCCTTATCACCAGTTCTAGCAAAAGTAACTATAATATCTTCTGCATTACTAAATGGTGATGTAGCTGATGAATCAACTACAGATATAACAATTGTGTGCCATCCTGTATTATCAGTTTGACTTGAGATTGTTGCTAATATAAACTGACTACTATCAGTTTTATTTGAAATCTTTACGTGTCCTTTAATAGTAGATGTGGAATCATCTATGGTAACAAGATAACTTGAAATATCTGTACCATTAACATCTAATTCATCAATAGCTATGTTAGTAGCTGTATTTTGGTCTGCGTCATTAAGTCTTAGAGCACCACTTCCTGGGTCAACCATTGAAGTAGCTGTAGCAAAATCATACTCAAATGAAGCTCCACCAAAATTACCATCTACACCACTTGAACCACTTGAGCCACTTGACCCAGATGAACCACTGGAACCACTGGAACCAGATGAACCACTTGAACCACTCGTTCCACTTGAACCTGAAGAACCACTACTTCCACTTGAACCACTTGAACCACTCGTTCCACTTGAACCACTTGAACCAGATGAACCACTTGAACCACTTGAACCTGACGTTCCATCAGTTCCATCAGTTCCACTTGTACCATCAGTTCCACTTGAACCACTGGAACCAGAACTTCCACTTGTACCATCCGTTCCACTTGAACCACTTGTTCCACTTGAACCACTGGAACCTGAACTTCCACTTGAACCACTTGTTCCAGATGAACCTGACGAACCACTTGTGCCATCAGTTCCACTTGTACCATCCGTTCCACTTGAACCACTTGAACCTGAAGAACCACTCGAACCACTTGTGCCAGATGTTCCACTTGAACCTGAAGAACCACTACTTCCACTTGAACCTGACGTTCCATCTGTACCACTTGTGCCACTTGAACCTGACGAGCCACTGGAACCTGAAGAACCACTACTTCCACTTGTTCCATCAGTTCCACTTGAACCACTTGTTCCACTACTTCCACTTGTTCCACTTGAACCTGAAGAACCACTACTTCCACTTGAACCACTCGAACCGCTTGTTCCACTTGTTCCATCCGTTCCACTGGAACCTGAACTTCCACTTGACCCACTTGAGCCACTGGAACCACTTGAACCACTTGTTCCATCTGTACCTGAAGTTCCATCAGTTCCACTTGAACCACTGGAACCACTTGAACCACTTGTTCCAGAACTTCCACTTGTTCCAGAACTTCCACTTGAACCACTTGAACCCGAACTTCCACTTGTACCATCCGTTCCACTTGAACCTGAAGAACCAGATGAACCAGAACTACCACTTGTACCAGCGGGGCCTGGAGCACCTTCTAAATTAACTTCCCAATCATCATATGTACCTGTACCAGTATTTGATGTAGAATCTAATACAAGTACACCAGTACCAGTCGTATAAGAAGTTACCTCACCTACAAATTTATTATCATTATCAGACGCAACAAGTGCTGATTGACCAACAGACCACGATAATCCAGTACCTATTGTAATTGTTACTGCAGTTGGATGTGATGTTGGTATTGCCTTAGAAGTAGAAGATGTTGAAGCATATTTATCAGACACACCACTTGTACCAGCACTACCACTTGAACCTGAAGAACCACTACTTCCACTTGAACCACTTGTTCCATCTGTACCTGAAGAACCTGACGTGCCACTTGAACCACTTGAACCAGAACTTCCACTCGAACCTGAAGAACCACTACTTCCACTCGTTCCATCAGTTCCACTTGTTCCATCTGTACCAGATGTACCATCAGTTCCCGAAGAACCACTACTTCCACTCGTTCCATCAGTTCCACTTGAACCAGAAGAACCACTACTTCCACTTGAACCACTACTTCCACTTGTTCCATCAGTTCCACTACTTCCACTTGAGCCACTTGAACCACTTGAACCACTGGAACCACTTGTTCCATCAGTTCCAGATGTACCATCTGTACCACTTGACCCACTTGAACCTGAAGAACCACTACTTCCACTTGTTCCATCAGTTCCACTTGAACCAGACGAACCACTGGAACCACTACTTCCACTTGTTCCATCAGTTCCACTTGAACCACTTGACCCACTTGAACCTGAAGAACCACTTGTTCCTGCATCACCAGTTCTAGCAAAGGTAACAATTACATCTTCACCATCTGAAAAGGGTGTAGCACCAGATGAATCTACAGCACTTACTGTAATATCAAAATATCCAGCATTTTCTGTTAAACTTGAAATTGTTAATAATATAAATTGACTTGAGTCTAATTTATTTGAAATCTTTACATGACCTTTAATAGCACTTGTAGAATCATCAATAGTACGCATATAACTTTGTATATCAGTACCATCCGAATCGGAATCATCTATATAAATACCTGTTGCAGTATTTTGTGTAGCGTTATCTAATCTTAGTTTACCAGTTCCTGGGTCACTATCTGTAGTTGATGTATCAAAGTCATATGCAAATGTTACACCACCAAAGTTTCCATCTACACCACTTGAACCACTGGAACCAGATGAACCACTTGAACCTGACGAGCCACTGGAACCTGAAGAACCACTACTTCCACTTGTTCCATCAGTTCCACTTGAGCCACTTGAGCCACTTGTTCCATCAGTACCCGAAGTTCCATCAGTTCCACTTGAACCTGAAGAACCTGACGACCCACTTGAACCAGATGTACCAGCAGTTCCACTTGAACCCGAACTTCCACTTGAACCCGAACTTCCACTTGAACCCGAAGAACCACTTGTTCCATCAGTTCCAGATGTACCATCAGTTCCTGAAGACCCACTTGAACCTGACGAACCACTACTTCCACTTGTTCCATCAGTTCCACTTGTTCCATCAGTTCCAGACGAACCACTTGTACCTGATGAACCTGACGAGCCACTTGAACCACTTGTTCCAGAACTTCCACTTGAACCACTTGAACCAGAAGACCCACTTGTTCCATCTGTACCACTTGAACCACTTGAACCACTTGAACCTGAAGAACCACTTGTTCCATCAGTTCCACTTGTTCCACTTGAACCACTGGAACCTGAGCTTCCACTTGAACCACTCGAGCCACTTGTTCCACTTGAACCACTGGAACCACTTGTTCCGTCTGTACCAGAAGTTCCATCAGTTCCACTTGAACCACTTGAACCAGACGAACCACTTGTTCCATCAGTTCCAGAACTTCCACTTGTTCCACTTGAACCCGAACTTCCACTTGAACCTGACGAACCACTTGTTCCGTCTGTACCCGAAGTTCCATCAGTTCCACTTGAACCACTTGAACCTGAAGAACCACTTGTTCCTGCTGGCCCTTCAACACCACCAAGATTTACTTCCCAATCATCATAAGTACCCGTACCAGTATTTGATGTAGAAGCTAATTCCACAACTCCCGTTACACTATTATATGCACTTACTGAACCTTGAAATTTCTTTAAATTTGTATACGCTACAAGAGCAGTCTGACCAATCGTCCATTGTAAACCAGTTCCAATTGTTATTGTAACAGTAGTTGGATGTGATGTTGGTATAGCTACACTTGTAGAAGATGTAGTTTCATACGCATCACCAGTTAAACCACTTGAACCACTTGAACCACTTGAGCCAGATGAACCTGACGAACCACTTGTTCCATCAGTTCCACTTGAACCACTGGAACCTGAGCTTCCACTTGAACCACTCGAGCCACTTGTTCCACTTGACCCACTTGAACCCGAACTTCCACTTGAACCACTTGTTCCATCTGTACCTGAAGTTCCATCAGTTCCACTTGTACCATCTGTACCAGATGTACCATCAGTTCCACTTGAACCACTGGAACCTGAAGAACCAGAAGAACCAGAAGAACCACTTGTTCCGCTTGAACCACTTGTACCACTTGAGCCAGACGAACCACTTGTTCCGTCTGTACCAGAAGTTCCATCAGTTCCACTTGAACCACTCGAACCTGAGCTTCCACTCGAACCACTCGAACCACTTGTTCCATCAGTTCCACTGGAACCACTTGAACCAGATGAACCACTTGAACCTGACGTTCCATCAGTTCCACTTGTTCCTGCCTCGCCTGTATCACCTTTATCACCAGTTCTAGCAAAGGTAGCTATTATATCATCATTATCACCAAATGGTGATGCCGTTGAATAATCTACATTAGTAACGGCTATAGTAAAATAACCAGAATTTTCTGTTAAATCTGTTATAGTAAATAATAAAAATTCACCAGTAGAGAATTTTTTTGAAATCTTTACATGACCTTTTAAAGTTGATGTACTATCGTCAATGGTACGCATATAACTTTGTATATCAGTAGAATTTACATCAGTATCATCTATATAAATTTCAGTAGCAGTATTTTGTGTAGCACTACTTAATCGTAACATCCCAGTGCCTGGGTCTGAATCTGAAGTAAATGTTGCTTCAAAATCATATTCAAATGAAGCTCCACCAAAGTTTCCGTCTAAACCACTTGAACCACTTGAACCAGAAGACCCACTTGAACCAGAAGTTCCATCAGTACCACTTGAACCACTGGAACCAGAACTACCACTTGAACCTGATGTACCATCAGTTCCACTTGAACCACTTGAACCTGACGAACCACTACTTCCACTTGTTCCATCAGTTCCACTTGTTCCATCAGTTCCACTTGTTCCGTCTGTACCACTTGAACCTGAACTTCCACTTGAGCCACTCGAACCACTTGAACCACTCGTTCCACTTGAACCACTTGAACCACTTGTTCCATCTGTACCAGATGTACCATCAGTTCCACTTGAACCTGAAGAACCTGAAGAACCACTACTTCCACTTGTTCCGTCTGTACCACTCGAACCACTGGAACCACTTGAACCTGAACTTCCACTGGAACCACTTGTACCATCAGTTCCTGAAGACCCACTTGAACCACTTGAACCACTTGAACCTGACGAACCACTCGTACCATCTGTACCAGATGTACCATCAGTTCCACTTGTACCATCAGTTCCACTTGAACCTGAAGAACCAGATGTTCCATCATCTCCTGCAACACCTTCTAAATTTACAGACCATGTATCAATAGTACCAGTACCATTATTTGATTCCGAGTCACCTATTAAAACTCCTGTACCAGTATTATAACTGGTTACTTCCATTAAAAATCTTTTTGACGCGTCACCTGTTTTAGCTACAAGAGATTTTTGACCTGTACTCCATCCAAGTCCAGTACCAACAGTAATTGTTACTGTGGTTGGGTGTGATGTTGGTATAGCTACACTTGTAGAAGATGTTGTAACATAGGTATCGGATACGCCACTTGTTCCATCCGTTCCAGAACTTCCACTTGACCCACTTGTTCCATCCGTTCCAGAACTTCCACTTGACCCACTTGACCCTGACGAGCCACTTGTTCCATCAGTTCCACTTGTTCCGTCTGTACCAGACGTTCCATCAGTTCCACTTGTTCCATCAGTTCCACTTGAACCACTGGAACCTGAAGAACCACTTGTTCCACTTGTTCCAGACGAACCACTTGAACCACTTGAACCTGAAGACCCACTACTTCCACTTGTTCCGTCTGTACCACTCGAACCACTGGAACCACTGGAACCCGAACTTCCACTGGAACCACTTGTACCATCAGTTCCACTTGAGCCTGACGAGCCACTTGTTCCATCAGTTCCACTTGTTCCACTTGAACCACTGGAACCAGAACTTCCACTTGAACCTGAAGAACCACTTGTGCCACTTGAACCCGAACTTCCACTTGTTCCGCTACTTCCACTTGAACCAGAACTTCCACTTGTTCCATCAGTACCCGAAGTTCCATCAGTACCCGAAGTTCCATCGGTGCCAGACGAACCACTGCTTCCACTGGAACCAGACGAACCACTTGTTCCACTTGTTCCAGACGAACCACTACTTCCACTTGAACCAGAACTTCCACTTGTTCCACTTGTTCCACTTGAGCCACTTGAGCCACTGGAACCAGAAGAACCAGAAGAACCACTTGTTCCACTCATTCCCGCTATAAGAACGTCATCTAATTGTTTTTCTTCAATTTTGGCCATTATTTATTCCAATTATTTCTCTCATACATAAATATCATATTATATAGTAAACTTACCCCATCCAACTATTTCATCATCTGCATCAAATTCCATTCCTAAACTTGCACTATCAATATACAATTTTAAATTTGAATCTTCTTGTCTAATTGTAACAGCTTCGTGTTCCATATATTGTCCATTGATAAAGAATAAAAAATCATCTTTATTAGTTGAACTAAATCCATCTGGTGCTGACGCCGTATAAACACTATTAAAAGAAGCTGTTGATGGTGCAGTAACTGTATCAGCTTTCTTTGATGTAGTATTTCTAGCATAACTAAATAAAGATTCAGATACAAATGTATATGATACAGCCGCACTTCCAGTTGATGGTGTACCTGGTAAACCTTGTACTTCACCACCACCTTCAAAAGTTAAATTAGCACCTTCTAACATAGTAGAAGAAGACATATTAGTATTAGTAGAACCAAGAAAACCTGAACCTGTAGCACCACCTATTGTCTGTAAAGTACCAGTTCCTTTGTCTACCATCCAACTTGTTTCTGATTCATCCCATAGTAATCTTGCATTATTTAAACCATTACGACCAACATTTAAACCACTATCTTGTGCCGCTAATGCGGTAGACCCACTAAAATTTAAATCAAGAATAGAATCTTCTACAGCAAAAGTAACAGTATTTTGTATAGATTGACTTCCTTCTACAACCAAATCTCCCCATACTTTAACACTACCAGACGCATACCCATCTACAAGTAATTGAATAGAAGTATCACTTAATGAATTTCTTATTATATTATTGTACATATTAATATAACCAGTAGATAGGGTAGTACCTGAACCCATATCTATACTACCAGTTCCAAGTACTTCAAGACCAACTTGACCCCATTGTAATGTAGGTAGTCCAGTATCTGAACTTGTAAGTACAGAAGATTGTAAAACTCTACTCGATGATGGAGCTGGTTTTAATTGTCGTATCGGGTCTATAAGTGGCATCTAACTTGTCTCCTGTTGATATTTAAATGAAACTATATCGTCACTATTTAAATCTATTCCTAATAAAACTCTTTCACCTGCGACTTTATTTTCATCTTCAACATATAATTTTTTAATACGTACTTTCTTATACGTAGAATCTAAAAAGAACTCTACTCCATTAGAGCTAATAGATTGGTCTATTGTTGAACCAGATATTGACCTCATTGGCCAACCATTAACATTAACTTGAAGAGTTCCATTTTTAACTTTCCTTTTATCACCCAATAATCTTGGATGAAATTCTTGGTATTCTGAAGTAGAAGCTGTCATCTCATTGAATACAAAATTTTCTCTTGTATAATACATAGCCGAGTCACTAAAATCTTTATTTACAATATCAGTTGAATAATAAGGACTACCTTTTACTAAATTCATACTAAATCCATTTTCTATTGAACTGGTTGTACTATCGTGAAATTTTAAAATATCACCACCAAAAGCAGATTCAGAAATTGGTGATACAAAATCTCTTGTAGTACCACCATACCCTTCTACTTGTGTAATACCCACTAAATCTTCTCCTGTTGAAACGATATATTAACTATATCACTTGGTTCAAGTGTTAAACCCAATCCACCAGTATATAATTTTCTTACATTAACTTGTTCATAAGAACTACTTAGATAAAAATCTACTGTACTTGGCCCCAATTGGTCTGTATTAGATACCATTATTGTTCCATTAACATTCACATCTATCGTACCATTTTTTATACGATACCCACTATCAAGAGATGATGAAAATTCAAAAACTTGTGAATTATTTTGACCTATTGATGACGATTCATTTCCAGCAAAATTATAAATTTTTCTATAATACCGACTACCAATATAATCCAAATTAACAGTATCGCTACCAGATACCGCAGTACCATCTCCTCTCATTATAAATATCGTCTCACCACCAAAAGTATTAGTAAACTCTATATCTGTAGCTTGATTTCCTGTTTGCGTTTCTGCTAATCTAATAAAATCTGTTACTCCGCCTAATTGATTATTAACTCCCATTATTTTCTCCTACTCAACAACCTCTGTTAAAGTAATTTCTTTTGGTGTAAAATATTTTCTTGTACTTATTGCTTTATTAATACTATCTGGCATCAAATATCCTCTACAACTAAAAGAAAACGAACTTCTTACAATTCTTTCTCTATCAGCTAACTCTGTAGCATCATCAAATGAATCTATAGCTACTCTAAATTTAAACTTACCAGGCTCTCCCCAATAAGAACCTTCAGAAAAATTAATTTTTTCTATTATCTCATTCATATGTTCAGTATAACTCGTCCAAATAATAGCATCATAAGTCATAGTCATATAATCTGGCATCGCGATTGAATGATATTGTCTTGCTGGTGTAAGACCTTGTTGTACACTATACTTATCATACCTATTTTCCGCATTATATAATCTTTCAAAATGATAAAATAATTGTGGGTCTTTATCACCCAATTTATCTACTGGTATACTTTCATCTTTAGCAATACTTGTTCTTTTAAAAGTTATTACTGGTAAAATAACTTGTTTCCTATTATCCCTTATCACTCCATCAACTTGAGCAGTCTTCCATCTTTCTGCATTAGAATAAAGAACAGGAACTTTAGCAACTTCACCATTATCTTCAATAGTTGGTTTTATTACCTCATTAAAATAATACATAATTGCACCATCTACATCCATTAAACCAATGCTATAATCTTTAACATTATCTTTTTTTCTTGATAATTGTTTTCCTCTATTAGCGTTAACACCAGGGCTTCTTTCAGTTTTTTGTACTTCTGGTATTGGTCTATATCTTGTAGCCATTATACTTTTCTCACTCTTTCAATTTGTAAATTGACAGACCTAATTAAATGTGCAGTACAATTAACAGACCAATTTTGGTCATACATACCGCCAACCAATTGATTTTCATTTATACCATTAATTTCAAAATGTGCATAATTCCATTCTACTATATCTCCCAACTCTGGAACGAAATCTAAATCTGTCAAAGATTCTCTTAACATAAAAAATGTAGCATCTTGTAAACTATCTGCTCCAAATTCATCCATATTAAAATCTATATCACCAGACTCAATCATACAAGCTAATTTAACACCTGGTTTATAAACTTTACCACCAGTAGACTCACCATATAAATTAGTACTCGTATCCATCACAGAAACTTTAAATATAGTTATTTGTTGATTTATTATACCATCTTTACTTAGACGTAAATCACCTATTAACTCTTTATTAAAAGTTTCAAATGTTCTTAAATCATTTGCAGAATTAAATCTTCCGGCCATAATATTATCCTATATAAATTGACAAAGGCACTTTTTTCAAAATCTCTTGTGTCGCTTCTGCTTCAGCCGCTTCTTCTTGCATCAACTCATCACCAGTTGAAACATCTAGCATCTCTCTCAATTGTTCTACAAGTGTAGTTTTTTCATCTGTAGCTTCTGAACGTAATGTTTCTCCATCCATAGTAGTTTCTGCACCTGGTATTGGTATACTACCGTATTTACTTCTTATAATACCCAACAATTCTTTACAAAGAGCTAAAGTATATTTCCTAATCCATTGTTGGCCTGGATGATTTATATAGGAATATACCATATTATCATATCTAATGTTAGAAAAGTCTGATTGTACCGCTGTTTGACCACCAGATTCATATGTATCGGTAACTTCATTTGTTAAAGTCTTCCATCTATCATCTTTTCTAATATATTGAAAAAATAATTTAAATTCTGCTGTTGGAATTGGAAAAACTCTTAATTTATTATTTATCAACTCAAATGTATATGCAGATTTTCGTATTTGGTCATTAAATTCTATTGCTTGAACTTTTAAAATATCAGCGTAGATAGGCATCATAGTAAATTGAACACCAGGGGAATAGTTACCCCACCCAAAAGAATCAATTACATTATCAGTACCAGCACCTGTTCCTGCATATGGGTCAAAATACCTTGTTACTGCTGGTGGAGCTTCGTGAAATACCCTTTTAATCTCTATTGGAGAACTACTCTCAGAAACAATTGCCCATTCATCCAAATCATATACTTGTTGACTACCTGAAGTTACTACATAACCAGTTTTCCAATCAACACTACCACCAACCCCAACTTCCGCACCATATGCTTCAGATATAGTTATTGCTCTACCTAAATCTGTAACAACAGTATGTGTAAAATTGGAAGATGTCGGTGCTCCTTGTACTTTTAACATATTTTCTTTTATGTTATATTGATTTACAATGGATGAGTATTCAGTAACGGCCTCTTCAAAACAAGCATACATCTGTGCACCTTGTAACTCGACATCCATTATAGGATATCCAAGTCTTTTTGCAACCCATTCGGCGGTTTGTACCGAATGTGTTACATATGTAACGTCACTTGTATAAAAACTAAATGGCGTATCTGTAGCATCTGTATAAGAACCGCTACCTGGCCATATTGGTTGGGTTGCCATATTATTCTCCAACTATTAAAAAATGTACATTTTATCAATAATAAATATCTAGCTATAAAAAAAGGGGAGTCAAAAGACTCCCCAATTTTATCTATCGCGTTCTAAATGTTAAACGTAATTAACATCAGCAACAACAACTTTACCATAGAATTCAGGACGCACGATTTTCTTCGCGTATCTTGTCATCACACCCTTACGAGGCGTAAAGTTTGTTGGGTCATAGACCAACGGAGTCATGATGAGTGGTACATATGGAGCGTATACAGCACCAGTTTCGAGGAAGTTACTTCCACGAAAACCGACTAGCATTACGTTCTCATGCATGTATGGATTCTTGTAGACCGTAAAACGGTTGTTCAATAAACCAACTTTTTGTACACCCATAGCAAATGAACTCTGAGTAGCTTCTCCGCCCGTATCAGCAGCATATCCAGGAATAGACTCGATGATAGTAGCAACTTCAGGACTTACGACCATAAAGTTTGCTCCACCACGTAGAGTTTTCTGATGGATTGCATTGGAAACAGCTTGTATCTTGTTACCAAGA
>Ga0187827_10008313_pt1 | contig 11303 bp, 10 predicted proteins | sample ETNtaG_39_FD_167969 | JGI IMG/M metagenome (GOLD analysis project Ga0187827, IMG submission 167969) | Marine microbial and viral communities from oxygen minimum zone, Eastern Pacific Ocean - ETNP2014_SV_150_PacBio MetaG (Illumina Assembly) | ecosystem: Environmental > Aquatic > Marine > Hypoxic... | reverse complement strand
CTCACCTGGTTTCATGCCAAGCAGAAGGGTTATACAACGATACAATCTGCCAATGTTGCAAATGTCCGTTTCGTATTCAAGTGTAAACTCACCATTCTTTCTTCGTCGTATGGATGCATTTGAATGATCACCAAAACCATCGGCAGTAAAGACAAGCACCTCGGATCTTCTCTCTGGACCGGCTAATAAAGCATACAGTGCATGAGAAAGGTGATGCTCGGTTATAAGAACCTTTTCCCTGGATACCTTCAAGTGGTTAACTATAATATCCATTCTAAATTCTTTAAACAACCTTATCCGATCTGGTGTTCCAAAGGGAAATGAATCAAAATTACCGGGGTATTGTTCAAAATCCATCTTGTCTCTGAAAATATCGATATAAGTACGTCTTTTACCTCTTCCATAAAAAATCGGATACCAGTATTCATGCATCTCCTTCACCCAGTCACTGACATTGCGATTAGACCCCTGTCGTGTAATTATATAATCAGGATCAACTCTTTCGGAGGCAAGAGCTATAAAGTCCAGACTTTCAGGCGACACTTTGCCGTATTCAAGACATAATTCTACAGCACCTTTGGGGTATCCGTCATAATTTTTTTTTCTTACCAATCTCTCTTCAGAAACACATGCCACTATCTTTCCATCTACAAAGAGAGCCGCACTTGAGCATGCACCCATTGTAATACCGAGTACTCTTTTTATCTGCATTGCATTAACCATGAACGAAATAATCTATATCTACTGTAACTAATAAAAGCAACAGCTATTAATAACTCTTTGGTATCATCCCCTTTTTTAAAAGGCAGTGGAAATCTCAGTCGCAATTCGTTCAGTGCCCTTCCCATCTATAAGATTTCTTCCCGCTTCACCAGTATTCTCAAGATTGCTATCAAAGCTGCTGTACCAGAACCAACAAGCACGGCATGCATGGTTGCTGTGCCATTAATAAAACATATGGCATATTTCATATTAAATCTTTCAGCAAAAGACTTTTCCCGTCGACTTGTCATCATACCCCCCTTTGATGAGTGGAACTGACTGTCCAGGACCTCAGATACATATTCTCTTTCCAATTTTCCAGTACGCTCTATCTTCTCAGGCATAAAGATCGCTCCTTTTGACGTTTTGATTAATCATTTGTACATGCGGATGATTTTTCAGTCATTCAAGCACTTCATCCATACAAATGATTTCGCCGGGCCGATACAAAGCTTGATAAACCTGCTGAAAAAATCCAGATCCTCCTTTGTATCTAATGTCCATATAAGATACGACAAATCAGTTTCATTACTCAAGTTATAGAGACGAAATTTTTCAGGATGTTGATAAATATATGCAATTACATGTTCCCGATGATACGAATCAGTTGTTTAGCGCTCAGCACAAAAAAGCGCTTCTTTGGAAAATACTTCCACATCAAGTCCTTCAGGGAATGTAGGATGGTGATTGTTACTCACATAATCATATTGCGTTTTACTGTTCAAATATGTTCTTACAACCCTTTCAATAACCTCAGGGTCTTTCAATGGATCATCGGCCGTGATTCGAACAATCTCATCAGCCTTAAATTGACGGGCAGCTTCAGCGAATCGCCCCAATACATCGTCTTCAGAGCCACGGTAACAGCAATCCCATTTCCCTCTAAAAATGCCGCCAAGATATCATCCTTGGAAAAAGCAGTGGTTACCACTACTATTTCATGGATAAAAGTACTACACTGCACTCTTTCGACAATGTGGAAAATTAAGGGGTGACCACAGATATCCATCATCATCTTTCCAGAAAGTCTACTCGACCCCATCCGTGCCTGAACAATACCAATGATTTTTCTATTGCACACCTTTGTAAAGATCTATTCTATCTCAGCTTTTTCCCTGTCGATCCATACAGGCCAAAAATCTCTAATTGTTCCATCGCGATAAAGAATCTGTGTGGATAGTTCAATGTCCTTATTCATCATTACTAAATTTTTCATTTCTACTTTAGTCTCACGCGTTAAATTGACCATATAGGTGTAAGGTTTATGAAAGTTTTCGAGCCGTAAACTTTCATCCGTATTTTGCAACCATTTAGGGATGTCATATTTCAATCGAATGAGGGACTCATCCATATTATCAAGTTTTTCAAAAATTGGTTTCATATTTCTAGTTGAAAGATAAAGGTATATATCATCAAGCATTGGACGTATTTTATCATCATCAATCTTTCCATACATAAGCTTACAAGCCTCAGAAATTGCAAGGTCCAATAATGGCAAATAAGCTTTGGAAAGTACCAGACATTTATATTTACGCAACAGATTATCCCCAAGACGTCCGTCTAAGAGAGCTTCGTAATTCTCAGAATCACTATAAAAATCTATTAATGCCTCACGTGTTAGAAACAACTCATCTTTTGTTTCCTGTAAAAAGGCCTGAGAATAGCTATAAACCTCTGAATATTTTGACAGTCCTTTGTTTATATTGAAAACCCACGCAGCCATATCAATACCATATTCAAACATAAGCCTTTTTAAAGGGATCAACTCCGTTGAACTAAAAACAGTTGCAATAATAAAACATATACCTCGGAGTTCTATATAATCTTCGAAAGGTAATGTGTTCGTTCCTACTACTACCTCCTCTGTATCAAAAACCTTGGCTCCGTTTATCTCACTAAAAGTCCGTGGAACCAATCTATGTCGTATTACAAAACCATAATGTTTAATATTTTCCTCAGTGGACATGGGTGTGCCTTTTAAATTCATATATGTGTAAACTATAATATTTTGTATACTTGAGTTTAGAATGGTACTTAAAGTTTCTTTAAATGTCTCCTTTGATTCTCCAGGAAGACACAAAATCAATTCCGTAGCAGACGTTTCGCCGGTTTTTAATAATACGTCTTTTTGAAAAGCCATAAACTTATCAAAGGAAATATTTCTCCGTTTAATATTCTTTAATACCTGAGGTGTCAAGGTTTGTAAAGCTAGGCGAGGCATAAAACTAATTATGGAAAGCATTTTGATTAGTTTATCTGGATTCTTCCCTGAGTCGCAATCTATGTTCTTTGGCCAGTCATATTTCTCTTGTGTTTCACGAATAATCTCGGCTATAGGAAAGTCTTCCTTAAAGAAACTCATATTCGTGTTTGCAAGATAGAGTGTTACATGATGCTTACCAGCAAATTTTTCCCCCAGATATTCCATATCCTGTTTAAATAGCTGAGGAGACTGAAAAAGCATTTTTGATGAATATTTATTGCTCGTATGACAAAATCCGCATGTAAAAGGACAACCTCTATGGGTCTGGAGAAAGGGATGAAATCCATATTCCAAAAAGTCATCGAATACTCCATCTGCATATACCGACCCAAATACATTCAAAGAAGGCAACCGCGGAGGCGGTTCACTGGAACTAACAAGTTCTCCACTGTCTGGATCAAGTGCAAAGGTGCCTGCTCCTGGTTTTCTCTGAATATCGCCAAGGGTTTCTCCTAAGATAAGACGTTTTATGAGTTCTGCAAAAGGTATCTCTCCATCAAAAGTAATACATATATCAATGCACTTGTTCTTATTTAGATATGCTTTTCTACCGTTTTGTGAAGCATCTATGTTTGGGCCTCCAGCTATAACAATACAACTTGAGTTAGACTGCTTAATCAAATTAGCTACATGCAAGTTGAGCTCACTGTTCCATGAATATTGGGCAATTCCAACAACATCAGGTTTCCAATCTTTTAATGCTTTAAGAGCCTCTTCGGTAATTTTGAACATCCTAATACCAAAGCTATGAGCAATATTTTTCTTGAGATAAGTAGCGATAAGTCCCACTCCTAATGGAGTAGTATTTGTATGTACGCCACGAGTTATGTGATTTAAATCTAAAAAGGCTATTTCCATTAAATAGAAATCTTCATTGTGGAAGAAATGTATTCCTTTTTTATCAATGTTCCTTTTTCTAGGCCTACGAGATAACTGGCATTGTTTTCTATATATGAAACTATCTGTTTAGGGCTTATACCATCTAATTGAGGTCTCAAAAATGCGACATGTTCATGTCTTAATTTATCCCCCTTTTCCACATCATGGCTAAGGTATACGCCCCGACGGGCATTCTTCCTTGCATCTCTTTCGCATTCAAATGTCCAATTTGTACTTTCCTCACCATAAATCTTTTTAAGAAATTGAATTTTATTTGAGAGTTTATTAAAATCATCAGGATCACCAGCATGATAATGATCATTGCCTTTAAGTTTCTTATCCAACGTAACATGTTTTTCAATAACCGTTACTCCTAAAAGCCACGCAGTGCTTAAAACATCCAAATTGAAAATCGTGTGATCAGAAATCCCTATCTTACAATCAGTAAAATGTTTTTTAAGTGATTGGATCTTCCATAAATTAGCATTTTCAACTGCTGTAGGATAGGACAGAATACAATGCAGCAACGTGAGGTCTTTGCAACCTTTCTTTCTCAAAAAATCTACAGCCTCTACGATTTCTTCAAGCTGTGAGGCCCCGGTGGATAGTATCACAGGTTTGCCATACTTTGCTATCCTTTCTAAAAGAGGGAAATTTGTGATATCAGCAGAAGCTATTTTGTGCCTAAATACAAGTTTATCAATAAAATCGGCACTTTTAAAATCAAAAGCGGTTGACATAAACTCAATATCTATTTCTCGGCAATATTTGGCCATTTCTTTATAATCTGCCTCTCCAAATTTATCGAATTTTGAGAACAATTCTTTCTGTGATGTAATAGGCTCTTCCTTCTGATCCCAATAGGATGGTGAATGGTTTGCCGCCAATTTATCAGCTTTGTATGTTTGAAATTTGACCGCGTTGACTCCGGCTTTTTTGCATTCAAAAATCATTTCTTTGGCAGCATGAATTAATGGTATGCCTAACTTTTTCGATACATCATAATAATTAACTCCGATTTCAGCAATAATGCCGGGTGCCCTCATTTGTTATTTTTCTCCTTCAATAGATCGGTATAATGTGTTATTAACGACTTGTCTTGTGTCATGTTTTTTTCGTGTTTTCTATATCTGTAAAGAGACAGATTGATATTCCCTATTTTATATTTTGCCTCAAATCTCCGCCTTAAATCTACATCTTCCATGGCTCTAAATTTGGGATCGTAAAGACCAATATTAAACAACCTATCTTTTCTAAATAATATTCCACAGGCTATTGGTTCTTTTTCGCCACTTTTTATTTCCAAAGTGTTTTCTTTATTATCAATCAAATCATAGTCACAACTGACTGCATCCCAATCATTATGTTGATTTAAAAATAAGGATTCAATCAAAATCATACTTTCACTTATATAATCATCAGCATCAACATGAACAATATTCTTTCCAACTGCTCTCTTTATCCCAATATTTCTAGCCTCGGCAAGCCCCAGATTCTTTTCTAGATGTATAGGCCTGATGTATCCAATATAAGAATCCATAACTTCTCGTGTTTCATCTGTAGACGCATCATTAACTACCAATATTTCATAATTATTCTTTGGATAATTCTGATTTATAGCACTTCTGATTGCTCTGCCTAAGTAACAGGCATAGTTATGGCAAGTTATTACTATACTGTTTTCCATAAATACCTCATATAATAAGCATCATAACATGCAATATGTTAGACAAATTCTTTTCTTGTTTTTAAGTAATCTCTTATATTACCAAAGCTAACCCAAAACACGCATTTTTCACAATTTTTAGGTTGATTCCAGATGCCCTTTATATGGGCATTTCTTATTTTTTTCATAGGAGTACCATTCCAGATACTTTTAATACTTTCATTAGCGGCATCGCCGACTATCCCTGAATAGTCCCAATCCACATTGCAAAGACTCACTTTCATATTACTGTTAACGGCCATCTGGTACCAAGGTTGCGCGCATGGGTATCTTTCATCGGACTGTTCATCTGTAATTTCAAGCCCTTCTATTGCCCCACTCCAATTGTGGATTCCAGAGATCTGAACTTCATCCGCGACAAACTCCCATTTTTCTCTAAAAAGCTCAACTTCTTCTTTGTCTACTCCTTCAAACTCGTTAATTTTGACTCTAATTATTGTATGACTATTGATTTTATTCTTAAAATCAATAACGCTCTTTATATTTGCTTCTAACTCTGCAAGACCCTTCACCTTTTTTATACGCCGGTATGTTTCTTCCTTTGCAGCATCGATACTGACAGTAATATCATCAATTCCTCTTTCAACAATTCCCCTGCCAACTGTAGTATTAATTAAAATTCCGTTTGTATTTAGATGGATTGTTTGGGAGGCTTCTTTTTTTTCAGCATATTCAACCATTTCCGGAAGTTGCTCATGCAACAACGACTCCCCATCCTTATGAAGGTTTAGCATTATCAGTTGGTTACCCGCTACCTGGTCTATTATATTTTTATAATTTTCAAAACTCATATAATGGACTCCCTGGGTCTTAATCATGGTTCTTCTTGGGCAGTAAAAGCAATAAGCATTACAATCATTAGTCGGTTCAATATTTAATACTAAAGGAAATTCCGTTGAAATTTTTCTTTTAATGACATCAGGCTTTAGACAAGTCAAAGTCCCTTCCACATAGTATTCATTCATCGCTTGATAATATTTTTTCGTTTGACCGCGTCCCATTTTTCCCTTCAACTATTTTTATAGTTTACATATCAGTCTCTCTAACCTCATCAATCTTTGGCTTGTATTTTGCCATAACAGCCAAGACACATTGTGTTATAGTTCCTTTGTTCAAGGGAAATCCGTAGTTTATTAATGGCTTTAGATTCCCAGCATTCTTTAATGGTCTGACCGCTAATATACCCATATGGATATCTCTCAGTAGTCCAAGCTATACAGCCCACAACTCCAGAGGCCCACACCATAAGCCGACGATAGGGCTCTATGCACTTAAAACTAAAGTTACACGTTGGCGCCCCAAAATTGTCGTAATCCTGAAGTTCAATAAAGTCCACTTTGTCCTTCCAGAATTCCAGGAAAGGTCTAAATTCTCCTTTCGACTCTGGTAAATTAACAAAAGACACTCGAATACGTGGAAAATCCAATTGCATTTCTTGTCGAATTGCAACTGCAAGGAGAGTATTCGCAACAACTTTGTCCAAGTCTCCCCGGCGTATTTTCCTGTAAGTTTCCGGTATCCAAGCGTCTAAGGAAATACTCAAATACGTGAGACCGGAATCATATAGCTGCCGTATCATTTTGTCTTTAAGCATCAATCCGTTCGTGATAACCCGAATATCAAAGACTCCGTGCTGGCGTGCATACCGCACCATCTCCACCACATCTGGATGAATCAAAGGCTCTGCCGTAGCACCGAGATTAATGGCTCTCAATCCATATTGTTCACCCTCATCGATAACTTTCCGAAAGTCTTCCAATGGCATCTTGGTCCCTCGGTTCAGAAGGTCTGTTGTTTCCGCAGCAATCATCACCGATTTATCTCTAGGGCAGAAAACACACCTCATGTTGCATGCATCCATCAGTTGAAAATCAATATGCAGAGGGAACTGCGGAATTCTTCCTGGACCAGATTGCTCCCAAGCTCTCCTGTAAGCATAGTATTCTTCACCAAACGTTTCGACAAACGGTTTTTCCCAGTCTCCTACTTGGAATTCTGTTGTAATAGAGCGTCGCTTCTGCTTCAATGTACCTTCATTAGAAGGTTGGATATCATTCGGTCTGTAGTTCATCTACCACCTCCGGAACAGTACCAAGACCTTATTTCACTTCCTCTTGAATTCACCATAATTGTCACCAAGTTCAACTTAAAAGGGCTTTTCACAATTACTATCTTGAAATATAGTTACCACACCATATTTATTTCGCTTTATTTTCATCATATCACCTTGTTATGCACTGAAATTCTAATATGACGTAACGGCGTTCTTGTACAGATGAAAATATGGTCTTATGTCCCCGCCAAAACTAAGCTTAAACCAACCCCTATATGGGCTGTTTATCCCTTCCAAGTCCACTTCCTTTACCCCGTCTTTGCTTAATGCATAAAAGGCATCCCACAGTACTACAGAGCCGGTATGCGAGTCCCTCATGCTTGGGTCGTTTGCACCAAAGATGTAGTATGATCTTTTGTTATCTATGCCAAAAAAAACCATACTGCCAGGTTCTCCTTCCGCTGTATATGATACAAACATTCTACCGAGTCCTGACTTAAACATATTAGTTACCAAATGTTCCATTTCATTCAAAATATGGTCTTTTGCTACGATACCCTGCCTGCTCATGGTTTTATTATAAAAGTTGACAAAAAGTTCGGCATTGAACGTATCTTTTGTCCTTACCTTATCCCTTATAGCATATCTTATTTCTTGTCTTCTTGAAGATGAGGTATTTGAGAATATGGATATGTCTTCGTTTCTCTCTGCATCCGAAAACTCCGTAATATCTACATAGGTGGTATATCTTACATCAGGCACATACTTGGGTATATCTGTGCCATAATTGTGCCACAAGAAGGGCCTGATATCTATTATGGATGGGTGAAGGCTAAGGGCGATATTCTTGTAGATTTTGGCTAGTTCTTCCGAAATAAAGGTCGTAATCTTATAATGTTCTGACAATACTTGGTAGTGATTCTGAGTTTTTACAGGTAGAGCAAACATAATGCCGTTGTATATTACGAAGTCGTGCAATATCGTTGCTTCCTTGTCTTCACTTTCAACTACGGAAAGGGCTGCCCTTATTTCCTTTTTCTTTAAGCAGTAATAAACAGAGACATTAGCGTTTATGCTCTTCAGATAATCAGGGTAAGAAAAAATGGTGCCGTTTAAGGATGATTTCACAAACTTTCCCCATTTTTCGTCTAAATCTGTCTTTTCCAATATGTATGTGTTACTCATCGCAGACCTCTCTCCATGAACCTTAAGATATCCTCCGAGATCTTATTGAAATATATTTCATCGTTTACTCAGATATCCAATATTTGTCCACCACCCGATTACTTAATTAGTGGTGTTTATGTGACATTTTTCTTGTTTTGCACTTTTTTACACTTTTATACAAGAATTATCCCTCTCTACCTCCTGAAACTCTAATTGTCATTATCTACCTTTACTAAAATACCTTCTTTTTTCAGCTTATCAACTGTCTCGAACAGGTCTTGCATTTTTAAACCGGTTGTTTCAGCAATTTCTAATAGGTCCTTTGTCCCATCACAATAGCCGATCAGTCCCATTACTATCTTTAAGCTATTATACATATCCTTTTTCCCTAATGTTGGATAAAGATTTCGTCTGCCAAGTTGTGGCTCACAAGGATTTGACATGCACAGAATTTCATTACGTTCAAGACAAATAAGACATTGTTTTAGAGAGTTGTAGCCACCAGACAAACCCTCAGGGCTAATAAATTTCAAATCGTCTTTTGATGTATGATACTCGGGGTACTCGCGATATTTAGATCGCATGACAGAAACAACTGGCAAATCTACACCAGGGCTACAGTATTGCCTTTCGTCGCTTCCTCTGTTAAAATATGAATATTTTTTAAAATCGGGGGAAATGTGATTTAGAACATGAATAGCTACACGATCTGCAAGAGTATTCCCCGATCTAGAGGGTAAATAGGAATAGGCCCTTTCGTCTCCCACACAAGTGACATTGAATCCCGCTATCACGTGTTTTTTTAACTGCCCAAGATTAAAGCTTATATAGGCGATCGATCCAATGGTTTCCGGCACAAAAACAATACGGTAAGTATATTTTCGACTCCGCAAGCTCTGCAACCACTTTCCTAAAAAGGTTGTTACAACTGGACCTGAGACCTCATTATTTGCCATAGAGGGATGGCAGATATATGTTGAAAGGAAAACCTCTTTTTCGCTATTTCCGGGAATAATAATTTCTCCATATGTGAGACTTCCGTGTTTCAGGGTACTATCGATATATACCTTATATTCTCCTTTCTTTAACAAAGCCTTTTTTTTATCCTCAATGCAAAAACCCCATCTTTCTTCATAGTAGGACGTCACGTAAGGAATCGCATCAGGCTGTTCAGGAATAGAATAAAGATGTCTTTTCAGTTCTGAGAGTGATACTGTTTTATCGACAGGTGTTGAATACCCAACCACATGCAGATTATTTTCATGAAAATCAGCAATCTTCTTGCCATCAGGACCAATTATATAAGCGTCACAAATATTCCATTCCCTCGGCACACTCCAATCAAAACACTGGGTGCCTGAAGGGACTTCATGGATTTGCAGGTCTGACAGTTCTCTCTGGATGATCCGCAATGTTTCCCTTACACCCCGCCCAGTAATACTGCGGTTAATTGGGAAAAGCTCACACGCCAGTTCATAAATCTTTTCTCCTATATTCTTTCGCTCTTGCATTACTAATTAACTCATTCACTAAATCCCGATCTCATCCCCACTTGCTTAACGTTTTGCAACTACCTCATTGCTATCGCCTTTTAGATGCCCGGCATTACCTCTTTTCCCAATTACAGTCTACAAATTCAACCTTTCCACCAGCCTTTATAACACTGAGAGGTGTTGCCATAAAGGTATTTGAAGGACACAAAACCGTTTTCTCTTTTACATCGAAAAACTCTAATACTGCTAGAGCAGCCCCTGACCAGGTTGAAAATGACACTGAATTCAACTGATTATATTCAGACCACTTTTCTTCAAATATCCCGGTGAATTTCCCCTCTGACCATTGCTGGTTTCTAATTATGTCATCCCAATATTCATGAAGCTTCTTAGCATCTTCTTTTTCGAATCCAATGGTAAATCTCATTATTCCCCTTTTCTCCTTAACTTTGTTTCCTCAATATACTCTATGATAAAGGCTATGAAAAGTGACATTATTAAACCTGCAATCCCGGCTACTGTTATAATATGAATAGTACTTTTCTCTCTCGGTTTTATAGCAACGCTCATTACTTCACCAACCATCGCTGTATCATATTTCCTACGATCGCCCATAGTTGTTTTATACAGTATAAGTTGCCACTCAGTAGTTCTTAAATCTCTCCGGTTTCTGTTCAAGTCTCCTTCTTGTTCAACAGTCTTGAGGTACAACATATTCAAAAAAGCAGACAGACCAACTCCACTCTTATCTACTTCTTCTTCTTTTTCTCCTATTCCAGTTGCAACCATATTTTCCAGATACACCCCTCCTCTTCTCTTTAATTCATTTATAGTTGTTTCATTTACGACTATATTTTCCTGAAACATTTTTACATCTGTTTCCAGTTTATTTATGAAACCTGCATATAAGGTTTTAGTAGTACTTGCCATTTTAAGATGGTCAGCAATCAGCCTATCTAC
>Ga0187827_10008312_pt1 | contig 11303 bp, 3 predicted proteins | sample ETNtaG_39_FD_167969 | JGI IMG/M metagenome (GOLD analysis project Ga0187827, IMG submission 167969) | Marine microbial and viral communities from oxygen minimum zone, Eastern Pacific Ocean - ETNP2014_SV_150_PacBio MetaG (Illumina Assembly) | ecosystem: Environmental > Aquatic > Marine > Hypoxic... | reverse complement strand
AGTCAGGTTACAGGACACAAGGAATACCCTTTAAGGAACGAAGTGCGGACAGGCTTAAGAATCCTGCTCATGATAGAGATGACATTGATGTTGAGGCATTTGCACAGCTGTCAATGCAGAATATGGTCCTGCCTGTTGAGGTTACCAAGGAAGGTGGGTTTAATTAGTACCTTTAAACCAGCCTGTTACCGTCAGTACCAGTGCAAATATAAATACTGGTATTATGACGACACCTAGTAATAGTATATCACGTAGTGTTATTTTCATCTTAGAACCAGCGTGATGAGGCAGTAGATAATGCCCCAACGTCTTGACCTCTAATTTCATTTAACATTTTATTGTAACGCTTTTTATATTTCATAATTTTTCCCCTATCTTTGTAAGGATGTAGGGTGCGTGTTTTTTCTTTAAACTGTTTCTGGAGATAAGCCTCTTTTGCTTTACGGATAGCCCATGTCTGCCTAGCACTAAAAATATAAGGGTTAATACCAAACCATCTCAGGTGTTGTTCCCATCCCATTATCCTACCCCATTTATCACGGTATTGAGTACCCCTTATCCAATTATATATATGGGCCCTGCTCATACCCAAAGGCCCCTGCTTTGGTGCACTTGGAATTGTTATGTTTTCAAGCCAGCCAGGGGCTACTACATTTTGCATCCATGATAATATTTTATGATATCTTTCTGCTGGAGTATCTATCATATTATATATTGGCTGTTTGGTAAACGGATCTATCGCTGGTTTATCCCTTGTTGCGGAATTTATTGCCTGAAAAACAGTAAGGAAGGGGTTACCCACACCCATCTCTTTAAATACTTCGGCCGCCTCTCCTTTTGATAGACCTTTTAACGTAGAAAGCCACGTTCCAAACGGCATAAAGTATAAGCCGTCAAACCACATTACTTTACCATCTCTAGACTTCCACGGTAATGGTATAAAAGTATTGTTCTCGGTTATAAAGTCAGGTAATTGTTTAAGCATTCTTTCCCACTCGTCATCATCTATACCAAGGAGTGACTGGGATAATGCATGGGCAATCCCTTGAACACCAAGGCTACTCACACCTAAGAACCCTGCCCATTTTCCTAACACCCACGGTCTATGGGCAAGCGAATCAAGTATAAGTGGGAGTATTTTATACTGATAAGTTACAAATGGTATGAGTTGTTTTCTCAGCTTCTTAATACTTGTGCTTGCCAGGGAATAATCCATCCCCCATTTAACTGCTATCATTGCTGCTTCATATTTATTTACCTTTTTTCCTGTTGCAAACCCAAATCTATTTAGACTCCCTTTAGTCCTTAACTGTTTATATATTGAAAGCTTTGCCAGCTCATCTATTTTGCCATAGTATTTTGTTTGTTTAGTTAACCACGTCATAAACTTAAACCAGTTTTTATGGGCACCTGTTTTCTCAAGATGGTCAAGCACTTCCTTAGCTTCTGTTTCCATCATCTGGCCCTTAAACACACCTATATCACGGGCTTCTTGCCACCATTTATCTCCCGTTGCCATACTTTTTACTGCACTCATAAAATCAAGCAGAACATGTGGAAGGGGTCTACCCCTCATATTATTTTGGAGAAAATTAGAAACCAGATTTCTAAATACAGTAGGTGGGTTAACAGCTACCTTCCCTGCTTTAAACACCATGGTAGCAGTAGCATTCCACCTCATTAGTTCATTATACAGTCTCTCTCTTTGAGAGGGAGAGTCACTGAGAAGGGGCATCATATCCTCATATATACCTCTGGCTAAATATTCATGCGATATTTTTCCATAATTTTCACCTATTCTTATATAATCACCCAGCTTTTTGTTATTTTTAGTTAAGTGCGCTTCTACTGGGGCATACAGGGCTTTTAACCTATCAACATATTTTTGTATTATAACCCTATCTTCTTTACTATAGCCAGCTGGAGGAGATGTGTCTAGTTTATGTATAACCCGCTCCATTTGTTTAATTTCTCCATCTATTTCATCAATAAGCCAGCTTTTTACCCTTTGTTCTTCCTTTGCCATTATAACCCATGATGTTCTATCCTTTTCCCTCTCTACATACTTTACAAGTGTCCTGAGCTCAAGTGCTGTCATTTCCTGTTCCAGTACATACCCCTTTTTCTTTTTAACTACATTTGGTATATCCTTAAACGGTATAATTGCCTGGGTTTCTGGACGGGATAACATATCAAGATAGTTGGCATTGGCTAAAAGTTGAAGTGTTTTACCTACTCCATATGGTATAACAAGGTTTATATCTTTTAACTGGGCAATCTGAGTCCGCTCCAGTAGTGTTTTATTTTCCCTTTGTTCCAGTATTCCACTATATACACCAGGTACTGCCTGCTCTGGTAGCAGTTCTCTCATATCCGAATTATTCCATCCAACTAAATTTCTTAGATACATATAATGTATGTATGTACCATAAAACTTCCAGAATGTTTCTCTATTTATAAGTCCTATCTTATAAAGATGCTTGCCCATCTCTAGTTGTAATACCTTTGCCTGTTTAGCAAGTTTTGAAAGCTCAGTCGGTAGTCCTGCGTCCACGGCTTTTTTTAATGCCATCTTATCATCTTCCCAGTACATACGTTCCAGGGCCACCATTATTTTATCAAACATATTATTCACTTCTTCTTTGGTTTTGTTTTCAAGTACAAGGGCCTTGTTTTGTTCTGTCTCTTCAAATATTTCTATGCTTTCCAACCCAAGATCTTTTATTCTACCTCTTCTCTCTTCTATTGCACGTTCAGATATCGTTATTTTACTTTCCATATCAACATATTTATTAGTCTCACGTTTTACCCCTTCTTCTTCTGCTCTTTTAAGATTCTTCTTTATGGATTCTATCTTAACTTCTAACTCTCGTATCTTCCTTTCATGCTCCTCTTTTATATTAAAAAGATTATCATAATGAGATCTCTTTGTTTCCATAGACCTCATATTACTTCCAATTACAACGTCATTATGTAAACCATTTGTATATTCAAAGAATGTAACAACAAATTCTTTAGGCACATTCTTAAGTTTAACCATAAGGTTCTTGTCTATAAAATCTAAGCCTTTTGCTATTTTACCATCCTTCATATGCCTAAGCATTAATACAAGGTTACCCTTTGTTAAAACCTTTACAGGGGTTAAGAACTCTATAATTTTACTCACTGCAGGCCAATTTCTAAACTTAGATATCACGTCAGTATTACGCAAGACCTTTGTTACTGGGCTCATCAATCCCTGGACTTCCCCAGCAGACACTCCAGTTTTTGCCTCTCTTCTATCCTTTTCCTCTGCGGCCATCCCAACCTCTTCTATATCTTCTGATCTTACCGTGACAATACTGTCAAATGTATCCGCTAACCCTCGCTGTTCAGGAGTAATAAAAGGAACATTAGCTTTTCCCATATACGACTGTATCTTATTGATGGCATTTTTTGAGAACGCCTTAGCCTTAACAACATGACTAAATATATGATTATGTAGAGTCCTTGTGTAAAGGTCCTTGTCAAATACACCAGCGGCCTCTTTAAATTTATCACTAATCCTTAAAACACCACCATTTTTCTTCATATCCTTAATCAATATTTCTGATAGCTCCCTTGCTATCCATTCCTCATTAGCAGCTATTCCACGTGTTAAACGATCCGTGACCCCTTTGACTTTTCCCCCTTGCTGGATGTAGAGGTGGATGAGTTCGTGGATTGCTGTAGTGAAGTTTGCCCCATGCCTAAGTGTAATAACCGCCCGTCCGTTTGGGTTCTTCTCGTCAAAGATCGCTTGGTATGTACCATCCTCGTAATATTCTTCTTTGTTTTGTCTGGCATTTTCTATCTCCTCCCTAGTTAAACCTGCTTCACTTAATACACGTCTTCCATATTCAGTATCAAGGTCAAGTGATTCAGGCATATCCTCAAAATTTCCTATTATTTCGTAATTTTTAAGTCCCAGTCTGTCACCAATCGCATAAAGCCGTGGCAATACGATTGCAAATATTTCAGCATTCCATGAGTCACCCCTAACTATATCCTGAGATGTTCTTATATGTTTAAGTGTCTTAATGTGTTGATTATTTAGGCTATTAATAAACTCTTCCAGTTTATTTTTATTTTCTTTGGTTATTTTATGACTCGCATTTGACAGTGATGTTGTTATTGCAAATTCCGCAGAATCGAGAAGTGCAGCTTGACTTTGTTTACTACCCATAAACTTTTTAAAGATACTGCTGAAGGTATTGATAATATTATCAACAAGTTCTGGCTGGTCCTTCGCCCTTCCTTTAATCTTTCCGTTTGACCTAATAGCATCTGAGAGTAATTTTACAGCCATACCAAGGGATACAGCTTTTGCTTTTAAGATTTCTTGATCTGCCTTCACCCCTTTCTGTACTTTCCTAACTGTGTTTTTTTGTGGTTTCTTGGTATTAGCAGCTGGCTTGCCTGTTTTATTGGTCTTAGTAGCTGGCTTTACCTGTAGTTTTTTCCCTGCTACCTTCTCAAAGATGTCAATATATCTATCCGCAAAGGCGGTTACTTCGCTCAGTTCATCTACAGGTACTTCATATACATTATTATGTTCATCAAAATGGACAAATATATATTTACCTTTCTTCTTTCCGACATATGTATCTTCCCCCCTCCATTCGCTCAGATCAAGACTTATATATTTATCTCCAAACATAGATACATCATAAAATAACCACCTATTTTTACCTCCAAGCACCTTTTTTTCGTCAATGGGGTCTAATAATTTTCTATCAATTTTTTGGTTTTCTCTACTTTCCTCCCAACCCCTTCTTGTTTTTCGTAGTATATCTCGCAACTGAGATTGTGGTACAGAATACTGTTCACTCACTTCGCTTGTCCACCCACCACGTTTCTTAATATTTTCTTCTGTAATATCCTTACCCATGTACGCATTTCGACTCCATACATGTCTATATGCGTGTTGAACTACCTTATCAGCATTATCTATCAACTTCTGTATTCGGATCTTTTCTTTTTTAGTAGTGGCTTTCCTTTTTAGACTTTTAAGAGCTTTTTTATAACCTTCCCTAAACCTTTGAAGCGCTTTGTCTGTGGAGTATGATGTAATGTTCAACTCACCCAGGAACCAGTCTGCTTTGACTGCCTTTCTCTTTGTTCCCTCTATAATTATTAGCTTATCAAATCTACCATTTTTAGTTTTAAAGTCTATCCATAACATAGCTGGTGCTTTCCTGAGATGTCCATCTTTTTCCCCATATACCTTATCAACACCAGCAAGCCCAGAAGCTTTTATTGCCTTAACAAGTTTCCTATCTTTTTTAAGAAGCATAGAATATACTTCTTTATAAACCTCCAAAGCTTTAGCAAATGTATTTGGCGAAAGAACAAAGCCAGGTGTTTCCCTCCCTTCCCTTGTCTTAGAACTGGGCTTTACGAACGTTACCACACCATGTTTATCAATCCCTATAGATCCCCATTCAAGTGGATTAAGTTCTCCAGTTCTCATCCCTGTCTGGGCAAATATAACGTCCCTTATAAAATCACGGGCGGCAAAGTATAATTCGTGTAAATCAGATAATTTTTTGGTGCGATTATATTTTTTCCCAAGCCTATTAACCTCTGCTATAAGGTCGTCTGACAATATACGCATAGCTTCGGGATCTGGCTGGTCCTCTATCTTCTTTACTTTTACTTGATATATATGATTTTTCATCGGTTCACCCTGTTTCATAGAAGCTAGAGTTGGAAATGTTGATTCCGCACCATGAAGGAATTTCATTAGCTCGCCTACGGGCCCGCCCACATTACTTATTTCAACACGGAGATAATCTATAAAATCCCATAATACAGGATAAAAGTCCATTGAAGTTACGCCTTTTTTTATATTATTATATTCATCTAAAATCACGGCCTTATGCTCTTCTTTTTCATCTAAGAACCTGTGGAATTTAGTCATAAGGGAAGTAAAGCCGTCTCCTGCTGACTTGGAATCCTTATATTTAATGGTCCAGAGTTTCTCTAATTGGTCCACTAAGTCCTTACCCCACCCTGGATAATTGTCTCTCTGTTTTCTTGCTGCTGGAGTGGGCCACTTGCGTTTCATTGATATGGGCTTCACGCTTGTCTCTAATATTTTATTAGCTATTTCAACTGCCGCTTTGTTTGTTATTGAATTATGAATAATATTCATATTTACAGATCTTCCAGCATGTTGATTCTCTACATAAGGTGAAACACCCTCCGCTATAAGATCCCCTTCCACCTTTTCTATTTCTATTTTCCAGTCTTCCCAGTTATCAATAATGTTATTTTTTTCCAAGAGGTATAGGGCTGACTGTAGATGTAAAAAGCCAGGTGCATCAAGCTTCATTCTCTCGCCAATTTCTCTTCTTATCTGCATTATCTTGAGAGCGTAACCAACACGGTCCCCTCTCATTGTTTCTGTTGTGATAGAAGGGTTGCCCTGATAAAGAGTAACATGTATTCTTCCATTGCTTATGTTTAACAGTAGTTTCTTTTTATCTATAAGTGTTTTTATATCCCTTTCAAATTCACGGGGGTTTTTAACATAATGTGCTCGAATATCATCAGATTTAAAATCATAACTATTTCCACTTTTAACCCTGAAGTCCTCCCTTATACTTCTTAGTTTCTCTATAACCTTCTTCGCTCTTCTATATCGTTTTTTGCCAATTAAACCTTCCATAAATATTCTATCTATAAGGCCTGCCTCATCCAGATGTTTATAATCTTGTATATTCAGGTATTCGGCTATCTTTTGTAAATCAATCCAAGAATTTTTCTTGTCTTCAGGATGTGGATTATCTCTTCTTAGGTGTTGCTGCTCATTAAACAACTCAATAGCATTACCATCATCATCCTTTAGGGTATAACCATCTTCCGTCCTATATGTATTGTTTGTAACCTCGTCTGAATTTGTTATTCCCAGCTCATCGGTTGTGCTATCATCCATCTCTGTTCCTTCACCCGTTTCCTCATTAATACTACCAGCATCTGGGAACGCATTCTTATAGAACTTTATTAAGTCTTTTCTTATATCAGTGTCTTCCCGTGCTTTACCATCCTTATCCGTTATTGATATTCCATGCTGTTTAGCAAGTAATAATTCTAGCTCTAAATCAAGGTAGTCAAGGAATGAGACCTCTGTTGTTCCTTCTGTTTTTTCTGCTTCGGTTCGTACTATCTCCTCTGCCAACTCTGTTTCATTAGACACCAACTGTCCGTCTAACTTTCCAAGTGCCCAAACCATATATCCACGTATATGTTGTTCTGCTTCTTCTTCAGGTATGCCTTGAATTACTTCCGATATATAGTCAACCCAGTTTCCTGTATTAATACCTCTCCTCTCTAATTCACCTGCCAGTTGTTCAGTTTCCATATTACGGAAAAAATTCATTTTTGCTTTATCAGCCTCGATAAGTAAAGCCCATTTTTTAGTATCGGCTTTCTGTTTTTGTTCTTCCTGATATCGTTCTATAGACTTTCGTGCACGGGGATAGTTACCAACACCACTGGCACCACCAAAGAGAAATGCTGCTACAGCAGCAGGACCAAGGACGCTAATAACTTCTGCCAATATCTCAGCTTCTGGCCTGATACCAGTCAGCTTTTCTGTAGTGGCTATACCAGCTTGCTGGGCAGCCTCAGTTCCCATCTCAACGCCTGCAACCCTTCCCATATTTAATATAATATCTGTCAGCCATCCAGTAGTTGTCTTAGCTCCTATTTCAGCTCTCGATACCATGAATAGTTTTGCCAGATACTTGGTTCCAAAGTATTCACCAGTACCTTCAATAAGCCCTGTAAGGAAAGGTGCCCATGATAGTGTTCTCCTGAGAGCATTTGCCCCTTCAAAATCCCCCTGCTCTTCCAGCATATGTATTCTATCCCAGGTAATTTCTTTAGTATGCTGTGCCGTTGATAATCCAAAAAGCCCGCCTACTGATCCTGCAGTGGCACGGTTTACCAGTATTTGTGCCTTCCTTAAATCTTTTCGGGCCGCTTTAACGGCTGCCCCAGTAGTTTTCCATGCACCCTTCGGATCTTTCAAGGCTGCCCTCAAAGCCTTTTGTGCCGCATCAGTAGCTCCAAGTTTTTTTGTTTCATATGCTTTTTTTAGTTTATGTAAACTTTTAAGTGATTTTCGGACCCTCTCCGCTCTAAGCCCTATCATAAGTAATATTCTTGCACCAGTAAGGCTGACACCACCAGGAATAGCTGACGTAGGTATTATCTTACCTGCTTCGTAGAACCACCTGGTAAATTCATCATACTCAGGCTTTGACCCCCATAGATTATCAGCCTGTCTTTCTGACCATTCTGTTAATATATTACCTGCAGTTTCTGCTCCCAAAAACTTTAAAGCCTGGCCTGTCATACGAGGCAGCTCAACCGTTACACCTTCCCCAAGGCCCCTGAGAAGTGCAGCTACTTTATTAGTAGATACTTCCTTATTTGATTTTTCTGCGATCTTCAGCTCTGTATATGACTGGATAGGAGTAAGCTTAGATGCCCCCGCTCCACCTTTAAAAGGACTCATTCCATTTAGAAGTCGTTTTTTTGCAAATTCCGTAGCATCTTTTATAATCTCTTCTGTCGGTGGTTTCCCGCTAAGTAACCAGTCTACGTTCTTTCTCTTCATCCCAGGAATGACCAGAGGTATCGTTTGTGATATACCATTTATTTTTAAATCAGAAATCCATGAATAATCACGTATAACCCTGCCGTCATGCCCTATTAAATCTCCTAACCATCCCTTTTTTCTCGTACGAGTAATTTTACGGGCTGTTGGGTCATACTCACTGCGTACATCACTATCAGGAATTATATACTCAGGCCCCTCTGCGTATATACCTTTACCTAAATAAGTGGATTTTTGGTATACACTTTTACGGGGATCAGCTTCCACTCCTTTTACCACCTTGTCATAAGCGGAGCTGCCTTTGGGCTCTAATATCTCCCCTGTCTTTGGGTTTATACGTGGAGGGGTTGGAACCATAACAGGGGCCGATAGCATTGGTTTCTTAAAAATATTTACAGCCACCCCCGCCTTGTATAGTTCCTTCGCCTTTGGACTGAGTATGTCAAGTTCATCCCTGTCTATTGCACGTTGTATTATTTCTCTATAGGTTTTTCTAAAATCTCTCATTTTAACCTCTCATCTTACTTAATAAGCCTCTCATCATAGTTATATTTTTTTGATTCTTCATCCAGCATTTTCATTCTCCTGTCAACTTCTGCTGAAGTTTCATAGGGTATTCCTTCCCAAGCACCTTCTTTCCTTTTTTTGTCTATTTCACCCTGTGTGGTCCAGTCACCTCCCCACATTGAGAAGGGGGATCCTATGTTTTTTATCCATTCAGGGGACGGGCCTCTATCCACATCTTGCTGGAGAGCGGTATGCCCTGACCTTCGACCTGGAGTGACAGGTAATGGTGTGCCTCCTGAAGGTACTTCAGCCTTATCTTCAAGTATTGTATTAATCCTGTTTTTAACAGCTATATTTTCCTCCGTTAATTCCTTATTTACACCTGTTAGCCGTGCCACTTCCGAATTCTCATCCCTGAATTTAGGGTCGAGTGACTCACGCTGTGCTATAAGCATCTCGGCTACGCCTATAAGTATATTCCTTTGCGACTTATAGGTAACACCTACTATACTTCCATCGTTTAGAGAATTTTTCCAGTCACTTGATACAGTCTGGAAGGCGAAAGAAATACGCTCGTTATCTACATATCTCGGATGGTTTATATCGGTAAGCATACTTAATATATTATACTCTCGAAGATCTACCAGGCCCTCTATTGCATCGGCAAAATCATTCGGCACTCTACTTGTTATTTCCTGCCACCGTTCCAAGGTGGTGTAGTCTCTACCCCTTTCATTCATGTCTTGGTTAACAGCCGCCATGTTCATTTTAGCATTTTGCATCTTCTGATCAGCACCGCCAGAACCCATTCTTGACAACTCCCAATTTTCTTTTTGCCTTTGAAGAAAATCATATAACTGTTGAGAGCGCATGATTGCTTTTCGGTAATGTTTCGCCCTTGCTAATGTTTCCTTCTGGTTTGCACTCCAGGCACTTGGAAGCGTGTTTAGATGGGTTTGTAATGCCTCTAAATTTCTTGAACCATCTGCTCTTGATTCATCCGTTGCTTCACCTAAAAATTTATCATATAAACTTTCTACATCACCCTCAATAACTTGTGTACTCCTTTTACTGGCAGTATAAAACTCCTTTAACATTACAGAAAGGTCACGAAAACTATATTTTCCTATCTCGAAAGCAGCTCGGATATCTTCAACAGATATTCCGTCTACTCCGTCATAGTCACTTGGTATTTGATCTAGGTGCTCAGATATTCTTATTAGGTGAGGAAGACTGATTTCTGTTCCTGGCCCTCCCGCCAATATACTTTTCGTATCCGCATCATATTCAAGCCCTAAATCGGTTACCAAATTTTGAATGTAGTTAACTGGCCTCGTCATTATGTGTTCTGCCTTCTTTTTTTGTTTTTGTTTTTCCTTAAATTCATCCTCATTTACTTTTCTTTCGAACTTCCTTTGTTTTATTTCCTCTACCTTATCGTTATATTCCATGGTAGCTGTTTGTCCTGTTTGTTTTACTGTTTCTAATTCCTTCTGCGCTGTTAAAAGAGCTATATCATTAGTTATTGCAGTGTTTATATCATCTCTCTTATTATTATTTATTGTTGCCAGTGTAGTAAGATGATCACCACGTGTGGCTATATTCTGCCTTACATTTTCAGCAGAATCAGGATTGAGTATATGGGAACCGTATTCTATTGCCGCCCCAATACCAGTTTTAGCTTCACCTGGCATAGTCTCAAACTCCATACTACCAGGATGTTTTTTACTGTATTGGTTAATAGCATCCAAAGCCCGTGATGATCCCTCCCCGCCAGCAATAGCCTCTTGTACTTCACCTTTAAAAACGTCTTGATCCTCGGAGCCCAGCCTTGCAGTGCGAATATACTGTTCCATTACTTGTTGCACCTGCCTATCCCTCTCTACTTTTATTCTTTTCCTCTCCTCCTCATTAAACCTTCTACTCTTTTTCCACGATTCATGCCCTCTAAAAAAACTGCCCAGGGTATCTAGTGTTCCAGGTACTATCCCTGTATATCCTTTGGCTCCTGGGTTAATCATCTTTGCCATTGTTACTTTCCCCCTCTAACCTTCATTAATTCAACGAATAAATCACCGTCAAACCTAGTTCCTATTATTAAAAATCCAGCATTAAGAGCCACCTTAATAGCCTTAATGTTTGTATTCTC
>Ga0187827_10008311_pt1 | contig 11304 bp, 12 predicted proteins | sample ETNtaG_39_FD_167969 | JGI IMG/M metagenome (GOLD analysis project Ga0187827, IMG submission 167969) | Marine microbial and viral communities from oxygen minimum zone, Eastern Pacific Ocean - ETNP2014_SV_150_PacBio MetaG (Illumina Assembly) | ecosystem: Environmental > Aquatic > Marine > Hypoxic... | reverse complement strand
ATTTCACGGCGCATTCCTATATAAGTGCAGAAATGATTTTTCTAGAGAAATGTTTTTTCCCCCCGCAATTTTTAGTAATTCGACTGGAGAATCATTGGCTATTATTCGACCAGATTTCATAAAACCTAATTTTTTACAATGAACGGCATCGTCCATCGTATGGGTACTAATTATCAGAGTTTTCCCTTTTTCTGATATTTCTTGAAAATAATTCCAAAAATAAGCCCGTAATTCAGGGTCTAGACCCACGGTGGGCTCATCCATAAACAATAAATTGGGGTCGTTTATTAGAGAAATAGCCAGACTAACTCTTTGCTTCATTCCACCACTTAGTTTAGAAACGGATATGTTGGCTGTATCAGTTAATTTAACCTTTTCTATTATGTCCTCTACTGAATTATTTCTTACTTTTTTGTTTGCAATTCCCTGCATCCTAGCGAAAAAGTCGATGTTTTCTTTTGTGGTTAGAGTTTCGTATAACGCATTTTTTTGAGGCATGTATCCTATTTTGTTTGAAAAATCTGTCCTTGTTGTAACGCCAAAAATGGAGATTAAACCACTGTTTGGTTTTAATTTGCCAACTAGCAGATTGATAAGAGTCGTTTTTCCTGCGCCGTTAGAACCTAGAAGACCCTGTATGCATCCAGTAGGTATTTCCAAATCGACATCAGTTAGAATTTTGTTATTTCCGTAGCTAAAATTTAACGATTTAACTAACACCGGTAAAGGAGGCTTTAAATTTGAAGGAGAACTGAGCGGAGTTGGGTTATCTGAAATCATATCGAACTCATTTCTCGATTGAGACATTATTTCGGATTTATGATCCTTTTCTGGTATTATTCTTGTGGCGGAGATCTATACATCTGACCGATGGATTATGGAACATTGTAAGGGGTTTAAATGAAAAAAAACAGATTTCCTGATAAGGACAAAGTAAAAATCCAATTTTCGCATGTTGCATATCGAATGGCTGAACGGTTTTCTATGAGAGATACCGGTATTTTTCATTATCAAACGTGGACAGAGGAAGAAACGCTCCTGAAGATATCACAGTGTGACGTATTGGTTGTTTCAGGATTTTGGAATGATGCTCTATTAGAAGCCGCAGAAAATCTGAAATACATACAGTCAATTGGAGCTGGATACGATCAATTTCCGTTGGAAAAATTAAAGACAAGAGATATTCGACTGGTTAATGCCAAAGGTGTTAATACGAATGCAGTTGCCGAACATGCTCTATCGTTAATGTTGGCATTGACTAGACAGGTTCATATTTCAAGAGATAACCAAATAAATTCATTTTGGAGAGGAATGCTTGGGGACATATCCTTACGCGAAGATGAACTATTGGGAAAAACGTTATTGATTGTTGGAATGGGTAATATCGGTTCGCGGCTGGCGAAATTTGCTAGAGCTCTGGATATGAGAATTTTGGGAGTTAAAAGGGATACCTTACATGTGAACGGACCTGTTGATGAAATTTATGCACCTGAGGAGCTCCTAAATGCAGTTGGGAGGGCTGATTACGTCGTTTTGACGTGTCCTTTAACTCCTGAAACAGAGAATATTATAGATAAAGATTTCATTAACCAAATGAAGCAAAGTGCATATTTCATAAACGTCGCAAGAGGCGGGTGTGTTGACGAGCAATCATTAATTGAAGCGCTTAATTCAAAAAAAATCTCAGGGGCGGCGATTGATCATTTCAAAGATGAACCCCTTAAAAAGACATCGGTATTCTGGAAAATACCAAATTTGATTATTACTCCTCACACAGCGGGAGAGACCCGTCTTTACGAAGAGAGAGTTATTGATATCACCCTCGAAAATTTGGGTCGATTATGGCGTAATGAAACCGATTTAATACACCAAATAATATAACGGTTGGAAAATAATCCTCCAGAAAAAAATTCTATTTATATAAACCGTTTGCTTCAAACCCATATTTTTCTTATGCTTGTATCAATTGGAATTCGACAATTTTAACGAAAAAAATAAGTTTTTATGGAATTATGGAGAAATTAAATGCCTACCTACATGACTAGAGGTAACTATACTCAAGGATCTTGGGCGTCGCTCGTTGATAACCCTCAAAATAGATTGGAAATAATTAAGACTTTAGGCGAAGAAGTAGGAGTTAAAATTACGGCGGCGTATTACAGCCTAGGGGAACGGGATTTCGTCATTATAAGTGAAGCACCAGATGTTACAGACATTTCTGCTTTGTTAATGAAAGTGGCTTCAACAGGATCGGTAAATAATCTTGAAACGACAGTACTGATGACTGGTGAAGACGTTGTTAGTGCTTTGACTAAAGCACGATCTGTAGAGTATCGTCTGCCAGGAAAGTAGCCACATACTGCGCGGAGACTAATTATAAGTTTGTTTTAAGGATTGATTTAAGGATTGATCTCCATTGTCGAGCAGGTTATTTTGGTGCTTTTTTAGGTTGAATTATATTCAAGCAAGAGCAATTATTGCGATGCCCCCTGATACAACCAACGCTGATACCGCTTTAATAATTACATCCATTTTTTTAAAGCTTTCGTGGAACAATTTAATTCCCAAAATGGGTATTAATAGCGTTAATAAGAAGACCCAAAGAGGTCTGGTCCCTAATAAGGCACTCACTTTAGACACCGGTCCAGTTGAGACAGCCATTAACAACATGACATTTCCAGATATGGGACCTATTGTTTCAGTAGAAAAAATTATGGCTGCCTTTTTTCGATTCGACAACAAATTACCTAAACTTTGTATAGAGGAAATTCGTATGTATGGTAATCCGATGGTAGAGAAAAGTCCTATACCCCTAAAAGCCATATTATGCCATACACCTAACTCCGTTGACGACTGTTTAAGTAGTACCTGTGCCCCTCCTATAAATATTGCCCCGACTATTACCAGTAATAATGGAAAACTGAATAGTTTACTTGGTTCCGTTCTGCCAAAATTAGTACTTAGAAAAGCTGCACCGAAAACGACTAGCAATATAGCCATCCATCCATAGGTATTGAGTGATTCTCCGAGAAAATAAACTGCAAAAACAGATGCAAATACGGGAGAGGTTTGCCAAATTGGAGTAACTATCCCTACGTCTTCCCGCTGAAGGGCAAAAAACAGAAAGGTAAGACCTAGGCCCCACAATGCCCCTGCGGACAAAGAAGATATTATTGATTTAAAAGATGCGTCAGTAAAACCCATAAACAATAAGATTAATATGCCTACAAGCAATTGAGTCATACCCACAAAAATACAATAGTTAGATAATTTTACGCCAAGACCGGTTAGTATCCATTTGTCTCCCACGGTAACGAAGGCAAATATGCAAGCACTCGCGATAGCGGTTAGAACCCAATAATCCATTGTTTTAAGTATCTCTTACTGGAGGTGGCCGTAACGAAAACGAAGACCCGGCCGAATCCTTTGGTTTGAAACCCAGTACCTTTTTTGCCTTGCCTATACTAAATATTTTCCATGTGTTGTCAGATGTGGCAAAAAAAGTATCATATTTTATGCTTTTTGGAGCATTAATACACAATTCAAATATTTGTGCAGTATCCTCGTGGCTTAACCAGAGAGAAAGTGCGTATGGAGAAAAAGTGGGATCATCATTAGAAATTACCCAACCAATTTTCAAATTTAACGATGATAACCCGTAAAAATCTGAGTAATAACTACCAATTGACTCTCCATATCCTTTTGCCACGCCGTAGTATCCATCTGGTCTAGTTCTGTATGATTCATCAATTAATTTGTAATTATTGTTTTCCAGCTTATCGAAATTTCCTTCAAAAATATGTTTCCACGGTTTAATTTTGTAGAATCCTCCCGATGCATGATTTGAAGAAGCGAATATTACCCTTTTGCAACCTGATATTTTGGCTGCTTCAAAAACGTTATATGTTCCAATTAAATTATTCGGTAATACTGATTCCCATGGTGCATTTGAAGATCTGTCGGCAGCCAAATGTATCACCGTGTCGATATTCCTGAAGGCAGGTTTGATAGCATCCAAATCTGATAAATTTGCTATGGTGCAGTTAATACCCTTAGCTTCTTTTAGGTCCAAACCTGAAAAATCAAATTTTTGACCGAGTCTATTTATTAATATTGATCCAATAAGTCCAGCAGCACCGGTTATTAAAATTTTTTTACCATTGTTTTCCACTGTTTAAACCGTCCCACCATAACTAAAATATGGTGGAGCTGGGGGGACTCGAACCCCCGGCCTCTTCAATGCCATTGAAGCGCTCTCCCAGCTGAGCTACAGCCCCATTTTAAATACAATATGATTATTTTATAGCCTAGAAATAATTCTGTTAATTCTTTGACGGCAAATATTTTTTCGGAAATTTTGCAACAACTGAATATAAAGTGTCTACCATGTTAGCTAATCGTACTCGAGCAACTTGTGAACACAATTGATATGCAACTAATTTTTCAATTCCATAATCAGATTCCAACCACATAATTAACTCGTAAAATGCTATTCTTGCTGCATCTTCCATGGGACGAGCACTACCTATAGTCATTATAAATTCATCTGATTCAACTCTAGGATTTCTTAACAATAATCCTTTAATCAAGTCTACTTTTAGTGTACCTGTGGTAGGAATTTCGGTTGCAACTCCGCATACTTCAGCATCTCCTTGTGCAGCATGTCCGTCTCCAATATATAAAAAGCCACCTTCGACATTCACAGGTAAAATAATAGTATTTCCTGGACAAACGTCAGCAGCATCCATATTTCCTCCATGATTTCCAGGAGATAATGATGAAATAGCTTCTAATTCAGGTGCGGTACCAATAGTGCCATAGAACGGTTCATAAGGAATTGGAGCAATATTAAGGTCTTTAGAAAAGATGACGGAATTATCCTCTAAGGGGTGAATCATAACTCTAGGAGGAAGAGGTTCATTTAACGTACGAGTCAACGGGGTGGCACATAATCCTCCAAATTCAGGTATTATTGCACTTACCCCATAATCTCTTGCGGTCTCTATGGAAACAATAGTCACGGCCAGTGCATCACCTTTTTCAGCTCCTTCTACAAATATAGGTCCCGTAAGAGGGTTTACAAAAGGCATTTGAATTAACTTGGTGATATCTGAAGTAGACGAATCTACTTTATTCCCAAAGGCATCAAGGGTCTCTATTTTAAAAATTTCTCCCGATTTAACGCTTGCAACAGGATCCTTATAAGGACCAATAACATAAGACCAATCTGCAGGTTTATTAGTAATAATTTGCATAAACATTTCCTAAAAGACTCTTATCATCTGGATTACAACTATTCTTTAAATAAAAAGGTCTATTCCGACTTATTAAAATTTGGCAGTCCTCGTATTGTATGCCACCATATAAACAGTAAACCTCCAAATAAAATTATGCTGAGCCAAGAAATAGTCCTCTCTATGGCTACTAGGGAAACAGCGGATGTTTCGGACAAACCGAAAAGTACAAGTAATCCAATTACTCCCCCTTCTACGAAACCGAGACCGCCAGGTATAGGAACAGTCCACAATAAAGCTGCCGCAACGGTTGAAAAGACGATAATATTTAAGGGTATTTCAATGTTCATAGCGTCTGCGACAAAATAAAATCTCATAATTTCCGTAACCCATGCCAATATTCCAAATATAAGTTGGGATGAAATACTTTTTTTTGAAAAACTTCCCAATGTAGATTTATAAAAATTATCGTAAAATTTTCCGATTCCAAATGGCAATATTTTAGTAAAAAAATCACCTGTGTTTTTCATGATGATTATCAATATCACCACAATTGACAATAAAGTTGTTGAAAGCACTGAAATCCACAAAGGAGGCTGAAAATAACCAGTTGATTTCAGTGCCAATATAGCGAATATTAATAGAAATATAATAATAAAAACGTCTTGTATTTTTTCAGCAAACACTGTTCCGATTGATTTAGAAAAGTTTGAATTCGATTCACGTGCCAATGTCCACCCTCGATGCGCGTCTCCTAGTCGCATTGGCGCCACTGAATTCACAAACCAACCCATGAGAACCATTCCGGAAAAGTTTGTGGCAGTAGGTAACGTTTCATTATCTGATATTTTGGCCGTTTGGCAAATTTTTTTCCACCGCATACCTCTGAACCAAATACTAGCGTAGTATGAAGCCATTGCAAAAAAGTACGTGAAAGGATTAATCGATTTAATATTCGCAATAACTTGATTCCAATCAACGTCTAATATTTTCCAAAATGTTAAGGACAACAAACCAAATCCGAGGAAAAGAGAAAAAATAGTTACGATAATTTTTCTTTTTCGGAATTTAAATTGAAAATTCGTTTGGTTCATATCACTATATGCTATTTCCGAGAGGCTTTTTTCCTGGAATCCCTGGTCGTCTTGGATAGTGGTTTGGCGTTGGGCTTATTTTTAGAAAATAAACCATTTTATCTGGGGGCGAAGAACCAGGGTTACTAATTGAAGTGTATATGGGAGGAGCAGAACCCAATTTTTCCGCGCCGTAATGAGCTTTAGTAATTTCCTGAGAAATATTATTACCTTTAGGAAAAATAGCTGTTCCACCTATTGAAACGAAGGGCATGCAGAGTTCTATTAAAACTGCCAACGGAGCTAATCCCCGAGCAGTTACTACATCATATTTTTCTCTAAACTTGACATTGTGAGCAAGGATTTCAGCCCTTTCATTTACAACTTTTATTTTGTCTAGTTCAAGTTCGTGTATTACCTTTTCAAGAAAGAAGCACTTTTTTTTATTGGAGTCTATTAGTGTGATGTTCAGTTTTGGGAAAATAATTTTCAAAGGTATGCCTGGTATACCCGCTCCACTACCTACATCAAGTAATGTTTTCCCATCAAACCAATCCCCAGGGGGTATATTGCCGCCTTGTTGTGAGGCGATTCTAAGTGACCTTATAAAAAGCTGTTCCCTGATTTTTACCCAACCAGAAATTGCAGTCAGGTTAAATTTTTTAGAAAATTCCTCAATTAATCTATAGTAGAGTTTAAATTTAATTAGTGAACTTTCCGGAATGGGTTGACCGAGATCCAAAGCAGCTATTTTTATGTGTTTCAATTGATTTTTTTAACAGAATTTCTAATGAATAATTCTTTTATACAAATAATGTGGATAAAATACTTGTAGACGAAATTCACCACTTCATTATTTTAAGTGAAATAGATGAAATTGTTTATTCGTTTGATTTGTTGTTGATTTTGAAATAGTTTATTTGTGAGATGTAATGCCGATAGAAATAGCCATTTTAGCAAAACAGGTTCCTGACCCTGATATTCCAACCTCAAGAATAAGGGTTAATGAAAGCGGAACCGATCTGGAAATTCCCGAAGACGCACCTCCTATTGTGAATGGTTTTGACCTTAACGCAACCGAAGCGGCATTAAAAATTCGCGATGACGGTCTTGACGTTAATATTACGGTTATTATGGTTGGGAATGATTTTGTAAACGATGTCGTAAAAAAACCTATTTCAATGGGTGCGGATAATTTGATTCTTGTAGAGGATGAGAATCTTACCAGTTTATCTCCTAGGGTAACAGTAAACATTTTAAGTAAAATTTTAACAAAAACAGGCCCATTTGACCTCGTTTTGGCTGGGCGTCAAGCCTCTGATTTTGACAACGCCCATGTGCCGATTGGAGTAGCAGAAACGATGGGAATTCCGATTATAACTTATGCACGCAAAATAGAGATTATTAAGGAACATTTAAAGGTAGAGAGAGTAACCTTATCGGGATATCAAATTATAGAATCTCCTATGCCGGTTGTTGTAACAGTATCCAATGAAGTAGGGGAACCAAGATACCCTAACCTCAGAGGTATTATGGCCGCAACGAAAAAGAAACCCGAACTTTTTTCGTTGAATGATTTGAATTTTCAGGATTCGTTGGCTGATGGTGTTTGCCTGAAACGAATGTTTATTCGTGAAAATCATAATGAAACTGAGATAATCAAAGGCTCTGATGACGCTGACGCGGGTAGGAAATTGGCAATCAGATTAAAGGAAGAGGGATTGCTTTGAACACGAATGTTTTGGTGATCGGAGAAATTTATAGAAATGTGGTCACTAAGAGCACTCTTGAGGTAATTGAAATAGCTGGCGATATCAGCGAACATGTGTCCGTGGTTTTTGTTGTTTCATCTGAACCAAATGAAGGATTTAAGGGTGTAGAACAATTGCCAGCTGAATCTGTTTCTATAATTTGCAGTGAGGAAAACGATGACGACAGAGGAATTTATGATTTTGATACAGAAGTGATATCAATGTTGGTTGAGTCAAAAGACTATACCATTGTTTTATTATCAAAAACTGATTACGGATCCGTAGTTGGACCTAGAGTAGCTTTTAGGAATGACATGGAATATCTTTCCGATTGCACGAACATTAGTAGTAAAAACAAATTTGAAGTGACTCGCCCCGTATATGGTGGTGTTGCATATGCTGATTACCTGGTTTCGGACGAATCTAAATGCATAATATCAATGCGACCAGGATCAAAATTATTAACAGGATCCGGAGGAGAACCCAGTATAGAAATAAAAAAACATAAGAATTCCTCTGATCTTAAGCCGAAAATGGTTAAAGAAATTTACGAAGAAGTGGATGGAGTTAAATTGGAAGATGCAAACGTTGTTGTGAGTGGAGGACGGGGGCTAGGTAGTTCTACGGGATTTGAAGATTTGAATCATTTAGCTAATATACTTGAGGGAGCGTTAGGGGCCTCTCGGGCTGCATGTGATGCTGGTTGGATAGACCACTCTCATCAAGTGGGATTGACTGGAAAAACGGTTAATCCGGATTTATATATAGCTGTCGGAATTTCTGGAGCTAGTCAACATATGGCAGGTTGTTCGATGTCCCGAAATATTGTAGCTATAAATAGCGACGGAGACGCAAATATATTTCGAGAAGCACGCTTTGGTGTCATCGGAAATTGGAAGCCCATTATTCAAGCATTTATATCAACTATAGAAGATTTAAATATTAGATAATTTGACCTTGATAAAGTGCTAACTTCTAATTAGTATTAGATTTAAATATTCATGGAGGTTAATCGTTGGAAATAGGACACGGGTACGAAATCGAAAGAGTATTTGAGCAGATAGAAAATTCTGAAGTCATCACGATTTTTTTCCCAAGGTTAGGCCAGGCACTTGTCTGTGATCTCCGATACAAAAAGGGTGACATCCCGTTTATAAAAGTCATGCCGATGGTGAACACTATTTCCTCAAGGGCTAAAGTTCTAAGAAGAGCCCGTCCATCCTACCCGAGAATTCAAGAAATACTTTCCATACCATGGGTTGGGTATGTTGAAACCATAAAATCATCCGGATTATTGAAGCAATTAATTTTGCGAATTAAAAAAACTGATTCTAATCAGGCCGTCAATTCCACAAAGGAAGCATATAAACAGCTGTTGTATATCCAGCAACAAGATTTGATTCAATTATTATCTGGAGATAGATACGATACTGTTTGGACTCGCCAACGCTAAATATCTAGTAGTTTTATCGTGAAGAAATTCTTGCTTATTGTTGGAGCAATATGCACCTTGTGTTTTTTGTTCGTGGGATGCAGTAATTCGACGAAAAAACCGATTATCGTCGAATCAGAAGGCTATCGTTATAATCTTATTCTCTGGGAGTTTAAAAACTTACCAGATAAAATTATCCATAAAATTAAAACTAAAAACAATACCGATACTTTTTATGAAACTCTTGTTTGGGAATTAGTTGAGATATCCAAAAAAATAAGAAAGGAACAAGAGATAAAAAATCAAACAGATCCGCAAGAAGTTTCGCTAAAACAGTTAATTATCAAAAGAAATAATATTCGTGACGAAGTTGAGGAATACCTTGAATCGTTGTTATCACAAGAGATAAAAAATCAAAAATTGTCCATTTTCGGGGGATTAATTTGGCCCCCTGTTGATTTTAGGATAGATAATCCGCCTAAACTGCTAGTGGTTTCGCCCAGAAGCGAAATCGTAAGGGTAAACGAAACTCTCATAAATCCAGATATTGAAATTCATCAAATGGAGGTTATTGAAAATAATCTGGAAAAAAAACATAATTTATCTGGACTAGTAATCCAAACAGGAGGATTAGCAAGTTATCCCACGGTTGTTCCTTCCGACGTAGATTTGCGTGAATTATTAGAAATTGCAGCACATGAATGGCTTCACGCATATCTGATTTTTCAACCCCTTGGTAGAGGATATTTTAAGGGAGGCGAGATGGTTACTATCAACGAATCTCTCGCTGATATGTTTGGCCGAGAATTGGGTGGACGAGTCTATTCAAATTTGTTAGATGTTCCTTTTGAGGAAACGGAAAGACCTGTTTTTTTTGAAGTCACAGAGGAAAAACTCGCGGGGTTTGATTTTAATAATCATCTCCGCGAAACGCGACTAGAAGTTGAGTTACTTTTATCTGATGGTTTGGTACTTGAGGCGGAAAATTACATGGAAAAAAGAAAAAATGAGATTAATAGGCATGGATATAACATAAGGAAAATAAACCAAGCCTATTTTGCATTCCACGGATCCTACGGAAGCAGTCCTTCCTCGATAAGTCCAGTTGCAAATTACTTGTGGGATCTTCGAGAACAATCGAAAACGATCGGAGAATTAATACATATAATGGAGGATGTATCCGATTACGAAGAATTCGAACAAATATTATTAAATAGAGGGCTAACAGTTTTTTACAATAACTAAACTGATTAAAGTGAGTTTTCTAATAAAAGTTATAAGAAATAAGCGATATACTAGGCAGGGTGTATCACTAAAGCTAAACAACGAAGAATAATAGTTAAGGGATTTTACTAGGCTGAGATATGTATAGACCTCCACAGCGAAATAACGAAGACCAGGTGGATATAGACCAGGTTTTGGGGAAACTCAAGGGATCTTTGCCTAAATTCCCGAGTGGTGGTAAGGGATCGGCTTTTCTTCCTATCATTGTGGCTGTAGTCGCTATATTATTTTGGGCTGCGACTGGGTTTTATACTGTAGGACCTGATGAACAAGCGGCCCGGCGAATTTTCGGGCAATATGTGGGGACTGTAAACGAAGGATTTCATTGGCAATATCCCGCCCCAATTGGTTCGAGAGACGTTGTAGCTGTAACTACTACGAGAAGGTTGGAAATCGGGTTTAGGTCGGGACAAGACGGGTTCACAGTGGCTCAATCTGTTCCTGTCGAATCTCTCATGATTACGGGAGATGAAAATATAGTTGATGTACAAGCTGTTGTGCAATACAGAATAGTGGACTTGAAGAGTTTC
>Ga0187827_10008307_pt1 | contig 11305 bp, 14 predicted proteins | sample ETNtaG_39_FD_167969 | JGI IMG/M metagenome (GOLD analysis project Ga0187827, IMG submission 167969) | Marine microbial and viral communities from oxygen minimum zone, Eastern Pacific Ocean - ETNP2014_SV_150_PacBio MetaG (Illumina Assembly) | ecosystem: Environmental > Aquatic > Marine > Hypoxic... | reverse complement strand
GCATCTGTTTTGGGAACGTTATGCAATTGTTAATGTTCTTTTATGGCCGATGACGCTCATGTTGCTTTTTGTTGGGATAATGGCTGCAGAATCAGAGTATACTCTCTTTACGCGACTATTTTATTTTATAGCAGGAAGCTAGGAGTTAGTTTAATAAAAACCTCCGGTAACTGTGAATGACCAATATTAAATCAAAAGCATTAAAATTAGACTTATTTGCTTATCTAAAGGCTTTATTCGATCTCATGAAGCCTCGTGTGATGTCATTAGTAATTTTTACTTGTGTAGTGGGCTTACTGATCGCACCTGTTGAAGTGGATTTTTGGAATGCTTTTGTTTCTATTCTTGCCGTTGCTTTGGGATCCGGAGCTGCCGGAGTATTAAATATGTGGTACGAAGCAGACTTAGATTCGGCGATGACTAGAACATGCCTTAGACCCATACCTACTGGAAAAGTTACAAAAAAAGAGGCTTTGATTTTCGGAATTCTGGCGTCAGTGATTTCTGTCACTATTCTATATTTGTTTTCAAATTTGGTTGCTACATTAATTTTGGTTACTACAATTTTATTTTATGTTTTTATCTATACAGTTTGGCTTAAGCAAAAAACTTCACAAAATATTGTTATTGGTGGAGTATCAGGTGCCTTACCCCCAGTAATTGGGTGGGCTGTAGCAACAGGCAATATATCTTTTGAATCAATGATATTATTTTTAATTATTTTTATTTGGACACCTTCTCATTTTTGGGCGTTGAGTCTTTATAAAATGGAAGATTATAAAAATGCAAATATTCCAATGCTTCCCCTAATTTCTGGAGTTAAAGTAACAAAATTAAATATTTTTGTTTATGCGGCATTGTTGTTTCCAATTATTTTAGTCCCATTCTTTTTAAATTATTTTGGAATAATATATTTATTAATTTCAGGAACACTCGCTACTTACTATATATATATTTGTCACAAATTATTTAAAGCACAAGAATCAAATTTAGAGAAGAAAATAGCTAAACAAGTATTTGGATTTTCGATTTTATTTCTTTTTTTGGTTTTCGCTTCTATTTTAATAGACAGCATTGTATAATAATAAAAAATAAGAATTAAATATGATTTTAGAAGCAATAAATATTCACCCTGATACATTACTTTCAATGTGTGCAGTATGTGTTTCTGATCGTTCGGGAGGCCGAATTGCTCTTCTAATCATTATTTCTTCATTAATTTTTTTAGGTGTCGCAAATTGGGCTTGGAAGAAATATTTCAAAAATACTAGATAAATTTTTACGGAAAATAAATTATATAACAAAAATCCTATGCTTTTGGGTAGCTAATAGTTCAATTCTATAATAGAAAAAGTCATGCAATACATCAGCACAAGGGATACCAAACAAACCTTTACCTTTAGTGAAGTTTTTTTAAATGGACTTGCTTCAGATGGAGGACTTTATATTCCCAAGAATATTCCATCTTATTCATTGCGGGAACTAGATAGTTTAAAAGAGCTTTCCTATGAGCAGCTTGCGGTTAAAATTATTTTAAATTTTTGTTCTGGTGAATTTAGCGAAACTGAAATCAAAGATTTAATTAGTAAGTCTTATAAAGAATTTAGAGTAAAAAACGTAGTTAACCTTAAAAAGCTCGAAAATATTATTTTACTGGAATTATTTCATGGACCTACTTTAGCTTTTAAAGATATTGCAATGCAAGTGATTGGTAATATGTATGAAAGAATCTTGAGCGATAAAAATAAAGTTATCAATGTGGTTGTGGCAACCTCTGGAGATACCGGTGCGGCCGCAGTAAATGCATTAAAAGGCAGAAAAAATATGAATATATTTGTTCTTCATCCCCATAATAGAGTTTCAAAAATACAAAGGAAACTAATGACAACTGTTAAAGAAAATAATGTTTATAATTTAGCAATAGAAGGCAATTTCGATGATTGCCAAAAATTAGTTAAATCAATGTTTATTGATGAATCATTCAACGCTGAAACAAATATGTCAGGAGTAAATTCAATTAATTGGGCAAGAATAATTCCACAAATTGTATATTATTTTTTTGCTTATTTTCAAATTAATAGTAGTAGTAAAAAAATTAATTTTTCTGTACCTACTGGAAATTTTGGAGATATTTTTGCTGGATACATTGCAAAAAAAATGGGTTTACCAATAAACAAACTTATCGTTGCAACTAATAAAAATGATATTTTGAAAAGAGTTATTAATACAGGAATTTATAAACCCAAGGAGGTTTTGCAAACCATATCTCCGAGTATGGATATTCAAATAGCTAGTAATTTTGAAAGACTGATTTTCTATATTAGTTCACATGATGATCAAATAACTTTAAACAAAATGGAAGAACTAAAAAAAAATAATGAATTTAAATTAAATAATAAGCAAATAAGCATCATTAAAAAAGATTTTATATCTGAAAGTTTATCTGACGATGAAACAAAAAATGTTATGAACAAAATTAACAAAAATTATAATATTTTCGTTGACCCTCATACTGCTGTAGGAATTGGAGTTTTGGAAAAACTTTCAATTGATGGCACAAATGTAATTTTATCCACAGCACATTCCGGTAAATTTCCTGAAACAGCAAAAGAAGCTACAGGAAAAGATCCTGAATTGCCTGATGAAATTAAAAGAATTATGGAAGAAAAAGAGAAATTTGACATCTTGCCTAATGATTTAAATTTAATAAAAAAGTTTATTAAAGAAAGAATTTGAATGAAAATTAAAGTAAACGATCAATTACCAGATACGGAAGTTTTTCAGCTCATAAGCGGAGATCCTCTTAAAAAAAAAATTTCAGAAATAATTAAAAATAAAAAAGTAGTTATATTTGGTTTACCTGGCGCTTACACTTCGGTTTGTTCCGCGAAACATCTGCCGGGATACATAAAAAATGTCGATCAATTCAAATCAAAGAATATTGATCAAATCATTTGTATTTCGGTGAATGACCCGTTTGTCATGGATGCATGGGGAAAGACAAATAATGTAGGTAATAATATCCTGATGTTGGCCGATCCCTTTATTAATTTTACAAAAGCCATAGGTGCCGAAGTTGATAAAAGTGGAAGAGGGCTTGGAATAAGATCAAATAGATATGCTATGTTGATCGACAACCTAAAAGTTTTGAACATCAAAGAAGAAGCAGATACCGCCATTTGTGAGGCATCATCAGCAGAAAATTTTCTTAAATTAGTTTAAATTTGCTGCTTCCCTGGCTAATTGGTCCACTTCCTCATTTGTAATATCACCAGAGTGCCCCTTAATCCACAACCATTTGATTTGATACTTTTCAGATAAATGATCCAATTCTTTCCAAAGATCTTTATTTTTTACTTTTTTTTTACTAGAAGTTTTCCAATTATTCTTTTTCCAAGTTTTAATCCATTCTGTTATTCCCATTTTAACATACCTTGAGTCTGTATAGATTTGTACTTTTTCACCAACCGGTATTTTTTTTAATGCTTTAATAGGTGCCATGAGTTCCATTTGATTATTTGTTGTATTTTTTTTTTTTCCTTTTATTTTAATTTTTTTATCGTTCAAAAAAATAATTGCTGCCCAACCCCCAAAACCAGGATTGCCTAAACAAGATCCATCAGTATAAATTTTAATCATATTTAAATATAATAGTCCTCGAAACCTTCTACACTGTTGTGAAACTCTAGTCTTTTTAGATATTCAATTGGATCTTTGACAGTTACAAGGGCACCCTTGCTCAAATTTAAATAGTCAAATACACGTGTTAACAAAAATCTTATAGAAGCTCCTTGAGCTAAAACTTTAAGATATTTTTTTTCATCGTTGTTAAGTTTTCTTATGCTTGTGTAGCCTTTTATAAATTTTTTAGCCTTAGTTGCATTAAAACTTAAATTTTCCTTTGCCCCATCAAAGCATAGAGCGTTTAAACAAACTGCTATTTCAAAACAATAAAAATCATTACAAGAAAAATAAAAATCAATTATTCCAGCAAATTTTTCATTTTTAAAAAAAATATTATCTGGGAACAAATCAGCATGTATTATCCCCGAAGGTAATTTTTTTGGCCAGTTTTTTTTTATTTCTTCTAAGCTTATTTTTATTATTTTGGATAAATTTTTATGAATCTTTGAACAGTCTTTTTCTACTTTACTAAATAATTTTGACCAAGAATTTATAGATAGATTATTTGGTCTCTTTAATGAAAGATTTTTAGTAATTTCATGGAGCTTTGCGGTTTCAACACCTACATTATAACAATTTTCTGGACTCAAATTTTTTTTTGCCGAACCTTCAAGAAATGATATCACGGCAGCTTTTTTTCCTAAAATTTCAGAAATATAATTTCCATTCTTGTTAATAATGGGTTTTGGACATTTAAAATTTGAATTATATAAATTGGTCATTAATCCTATAAAAAAAGGAAGATCATTTGAATCAACTCTTTTTTCGTAGATTGTAAGAATAAATTTATTTTTTTTAGTTTGAACTTGGTAATTTGTATTTTCGATTCCTTCTTTAATACCAAAGAATTTTGTAATTTTACCTATTTCATAATTCTTTAAAAAATTGTTTAGTTCGTCTTTTGATATTTTTGTGTATACAGCCATTTATATTTTTTTAAGTTAGTTTATTTGGAATTTTGAACACTATATTTTCTTTTGCAACTTCAATTTCATTTATTTCAATATCAGCTCTTTCTTTTATTTTATCTATAAACTCCTTAACCAAAATTTCAGGTGCCGATGCCCCGGAAGATATTCCAACGTTTCTACATTTTAAAATTTCATTAAAGGGGATTGCATTGGTGGAATAAAGTAATTGTGATTTTGAACATCCTGATTTCTTTGCAGCTTCAACCAATCTTTTAGAATTTGATGAATTTCTGCTACCAATAACAAAAAACATCTCACATTTATTTGCAATTTTTTTTACAGCTAACTGTCTATTTGTCGTAGCATAACAAATATCATCTTTTTTTGGCTCTTTTATATCAGGAAATTTATTTTTCAGGATTTGTATAATTTCATTAGCATCGTCAACTGAGAGAGTTGTTTGGGTGATATATGAAAGTTTTTCCTTTTTTTTATTGACATAATTTTTAGCATCTTCTCTTGTTTCAATTAAATCAATTGTTCCGTTTGATAACTGGCCCATGGTTCCTATAACCTCGGGATGATTTTTATGACCAATTAATAAAATATGGTAATTATGTTTGTACAATTGCTCAGCTTCCTTATGCACTTTAGAAACCAACGGGCAAGTTGCATCTATATATTCGATTTGTTTAACATTTGCGTCTTCAAGAACTGATTTTGGAACTCCGTGTGCAGAAAAAACAACTGGTCTACGGTCATCTTCAATTTCACTTAATTCTTCAATGAAAATAGCACCTTTTTTTCTTAAATTTTCTACCACGTGTTTATTGTGCACAATTTCGTGCCTTACATAGATTGGAGCTCCAAATTTTTCTAAACTTTTTTTAACAATTTCTATAGCTCTATCAACTCCTGCGCAAAAACCTCTTGGTGAAGCCAAATGAATTGTAATTCTATTCTTCATACTTTGATCAGATGTGTGTGCTAACAATATATGCTTAAAGTATTTTAAGCTCTAGTTTTTTTAAGAGTATTTTTAGTTTGATTAAGATTTTCTTCAAAGAGAGTATCTAGTTTTGATTTATCAATTGATGTTTTTATCAATTTTATAGCTGACTTTATTGAGATTTTTACCGCAGTATCTTTTATGCCCTTAATAGCGTCTTTCTTCATTTGTACAATTTTTTGTTCGGTAATTTTTTTTCTATTTTCTGAAGTTTGAAAAAACTTATTATTTATTTCTATAATAAGTTTTTCACTCTCTTTATGAGCATTTTTGATTATTTGTTCACTTTCTTTTTTAGCATTTTCTAATCTTTCCTGGCTTTCATTTAATAAATTTTTTGATTCTTTTTTTAATTTTTCAGCTTCATTTAGTTCATTTTTAATCTCCTTTATCATAATATTTAACAAAGAATTAATTTTTTGAGGAATTTTTAAATAAACTAGTACCGCAATAAATATTATGAAAGCAATAGCTACCCAAAATGTTGCATCAATTGTCATATATATTTTATAATTTCTTTTTTTGAGATATCTTCAACAATTGCCGAAACACTACTAGCGTTAACTTCAGTGCCTGCTATTTTTTTAACAATTTCTGAAGATGTCTCGATGGAGATTTTATTAATATCTTTTATTGATGATAATTTTAACGTTTTAATTTCTTTTTCAGCATTTTCAATTTCTTTTTCTATTTCTAAATTAAATTGATTATTTTTATTTTCAATATCGAAGTTAATTTTTTTTTTTGTTTCATCCAGAATTTTTTTTGCATCTTGCTTTGCTTTATTAAGAATCATATTGTATTCGGATATTTTTTTTTCAGATTGATCTTTGAGTTCTTGAGCCTCATCTAGGTCGGCTAAAATTTGAGATTTTCTATTTTCTAAGTTTTCATTGATTTTTGGTAAGATTGTTTTCCACAATATTACGTACAATGTTCCAAAAATCAGCATTACCCAAAAAATTTGAGATACCCAATAATCTGGATTAAGTTGTGGCATACCCTTATCGGCCGCAAAACTATTGCTCGATAAAAAAGTAAATAATACAATAAATTTTAAATAATTTCGAACCATTAATTAAAACTTAAAATGCGAACAATATTATCAATGCAACGACTAAGCCAAATAAGCCAGTAGCTTCTGCCAAAGCAAAACCCAATAGTAAATTTGGAAATTGTTTTTGTGCTGCAGAGGGATTACGCATAGCTCCTGACAAATAATTTCCAAAAATAATTCCTATGCCAACCCCAGCTCCTGCTAAAGCAATTGCTGCAAGACCAGCTCCAATCATTTTTGCTGCTTCTAACTCCATATTTTCTCCTTTCTTTTTAATTTAATGTTTTAAATTAAGTGCATCATTTAAATAGATACATGTTAAAATTGCAAAAACATAGGCCTGAAGAAATGCTATTAATATCTCCAAACCAGTTAGTGCAACTGTAAAACTAAGTGGTAACAATCCACCTAATACTCCAAGACTAATTACGAAACCTCCAAAAACTTTTAACATTGTATGGCCTGCCATCATATTTGCAAATAATCGTACAGATAAACTTACGGGTCTGCTTAAATACGAAATAATCTCAATTATAACTATTAATGGCAACAAAAATATAGGGACCCCACTTGGAATAAATAATTTAAGATATCCTGCCCCATAATTAATAAACCCTATAATTGTTACACCTACAAAAATAACAGCTGCTAAAGCAAAAGTTACAATAATATGGCTTGTGACCGTGAAAGAGTAAGGTAACATTCCAAGCATGTTGCAGAACAATACAAACATAAATAAGCTAAAAACAAATGGAAAATAGGGCTTTGCTTTTGATCCAGCAGTATCACTTATCATTTTGGATACCAAGGTATAACTCAGTTCAGTGAGTAATTGTATTTTTGTGGGCACTATAGCCTTCTTCCTAGTTCCTACAAAAAATACACTAATAATTGTAAGTGCACTTATAATCATAAATAAACTTGCATTCGTAAATGATATATCAATTTTTCCAAGACTTATCTCGGGGCCAATTCTATAAACATTGAACTGATGCATTGGATTTGTAGACATTGTTATTTTCTCATTTTTTCTTGATCATTATTATCCTGCATTAATTTTGCTGATCTAATAACATTTGAAATACCAGCTACAGCACCAACAAAAAAAAATATTACTGTTAACCAGGGTTTACTATCAAACCAGTTATCTAAAATAAACCCTATTATTGAGCCCAGAAAAACAGCGGCAACCATCTCAGTGCTTAATTTTAAAGCTCTACCTAAAGCAGAAGAGCTCTTTTTATTGTTAGTAAAGGAGTTTTTATTAGCTTTTTTCTTTGCAATTTCCAGGCGAGTATTCAATTCGCTAAATTTTTTCATTTGATTAAAATTTATGCAACTAATTCTTCAGCTCTTTCAAGATCGACTGCGACCAACTGGCTAACCCCCTTTTCGGGCATTGTTATACCATACAATCTGTTCATTTTTGACATGGTTAAAGCATGATGTGTAATAATAATAAATTTTGTACGAGTTATTTTTACCAATTCTTCTAGTAAATTGCAGAATCTTGTTACATTGGCATCATCCAAGGGAGCATCGACTTCATCCAAAAAGCATATTGGCGCTGGGTTAGTTAAAAAAACTGCAAAAATTAATGATAGAGCAGTTAGCGCCTGCTCTCCCCCTGAAAGAAGAGTTATTGATTGTAATCTTTTGCCTGGGGGACTTACTAACATTTCTAAACCTGCTTCTAAAGGGTCTTCGGAGTCTACCAGTTCTAATTTAGCATTTCCTCCATTGAATAATTTTGTGTATACTTCATTAAATTTTCTGTTTACCTTTTCGAAAGCCTCAATCAATCTTTCCCTTCCTTTTTGATTTAACTCATTAATGCTTGCTTTTAATTTAATTATTGCCGAGATTAAGTCTTCCCGATCTTTTTGCATTTTGGTAATTTCCATTTTGGACTGTTTTGTCTCTTCATCAGCTCTCAAATTTACCGATCCAAGTTTATCTCTTTCTCTTTTTCTTGCATCCAAGGCTTCCTCTTGCTCCAGAGCATCTGGAAAAATATCTTTTTCAAACAAATTAGATGAATTAAACAAGCTGGCTTCATTAAGCTTAAGATCGCTTTCAATACGTTCCAGTAAATCTCTTTTTCTGTTTTGCAAACCTTCCGCTGTAGCTGAAGCACTAGCTCTTTTCTCTCTTGCAAACATGATCTTTTCTTGTGCAGTTTTTAGCTTTTTATTATGATCTTCATAAATTGCTTCAATTTTATCTGTTTCTTCTTCAAGCTTTAATTTTTCTTGTTCTGTTATTTTAATCATTTGTAAAGTCTGACCTTTTTCAACAGCAATATTTTCAGGAAGTTTCTCTAAATCAATTAAGTTTCGAGCAATCTTTTCTTTTCTTGTTTTTAATTCGTTCATCATTTCTTCCGAATTAGAACCTAAATTCTTCCAGTTATTAATTTCTTCATCGATGTTTTTTATTCTTTCCTGCCTTTTTATTGAGTCAGTTTTAATTGTTTGATTTTTACTATATATTTCAGCATAATTTTGTTGAGAAATTTTTAATTTGTTATTTAATTTATTTAATTCCTCTAATAGCTGGTTATTTATTGTGTTTTCAAATTTTGAAACCAAACTTTTCAAACTGTTCATTGTTTTATTTATTAAGATTGATGATTCGTCAACATTTCCTTCTTTCATATATTTATGGCACAACTCTAAATCTGATAGAGAATTTTTTATGATTTCTAAATTTTCTCCTGAAGCAGAATTTGTAACTAATTGTTGAGAGGTTTTTTCGAGCTTTTCTTGTTCAATTTTAAGGTTTTCCGTAGCAATGTTTAAGTCCAAGTTAGCTTGCTTTTCTAATTCATAATATTTTGTTTCGGTATCAATTAAATTCTTTTTTTCTTCTTTCAGCCTCTTTTCATTCGACGAAGCATCAATTATTATTCTTTTTTCTCTATCTGTATCAATTTCTAATGTTTTTTCAGCATCAATTAAGCCTTCTTTCTCAGTTTTTATTCTAATTTCTTGCTCTTCTAGATTTTTTATTTCTAAATTTAATCTCTGTATTTTGGATAGTATTTCAATATTTTTGTCTCTTAAAGGTTTCAATTTTAAGTTTTCTTTATCTAATAGTTCCGCACAATGATTTAGCTCAATTGTTAATCCACTTACTTCATCATCAAATTCACTAATATTTTCATTTTCCATTTTAATATCTTTTTCAATATTCTGTAATTTTATATAATAAAGGCCTGCTTCTAACTTTTTAATTTCTTCTGAAATCGTTTTATATTTTGTTGCTTCTTCAGCTTGTTTTTTTAAATTTTCCAATTGTTTTTCTTGTTGTCTTCTCAATTCATCTGCTCTTTTTAAATTATTTTCTGCTGAATTAAGTCTTAATTCAGACTCATGTCTTCGTGCATGAATTCCTGATATTCCAGCGGCTTCCTCTAAAATAGTCCTTCTATCGGATGGTTTTGCAGTTACAAGTGCCCCAATTCTTCCTTGGCCAATAATCGAAGGTGAGTGTGCTCCAGTAGATAAATCTGCAAAAAATGTTTGCGCATCTCTCGCCCGCACTTCTTTTTCATTAATAAAATATTTAGAACCTTTGTCTTTTTCAATTCTTCTCTTTACATCAATTTTTTCAATATCTCTAAATTGTATTGGTCCGTCTTTCTCGGTGTTTCCCAAAGTAATAGTTACCTCAGCAATATTTTTTGAAGGTTTATTAGCAGTACCAGAAAAAATCACATCTTCCATTCCTGAACCTCGCATGCTTTTTGCAGAAGTTTCTCCCATACACCATCTTGCAGACTCTAGAATATTTGATTTACCACAGCCGTTTGGACCCACAATTCCTGTTAAACCGTTTTCAACTAGGAAAGTTGTCTTTTCGACAAATGATTTAAAACCAATTAATTGAATCTTTTTAAATTCCATATAATTTATTATATTAATTTCTCAATTGCTCTTTTTAAATTTTTGTATTCAAGCGTATCTTCAAATACTTTATCATTAATAATAACTTTAGGCGTTGAATCAATTTTAAAATTTTTTACAGCTTCAATTCTGCTATTTAAAATATGATTTTCCACGTCTTCGAGATCTAAACATTTATCAAAATTTTTTTCACTAAGACCAAATTTTTTGATAGTTTTTTTGAGATTTTGATTTATATCTTCTATTGTTGTACCTTTTACCCAGCTTTCTTGAGTCTCATATAAGTGATCTAAAAAAGAAATTCTATTTTTCCCATCGATACATTGAAGAATTTTTGCAGCATTAAGTGCTGCCAAATCTAGAGGAAAATGTCTAAAATATATTTTTAGAACTCCGGTATCTATATAGTCTTTTTTAAGAAGAGGATAAATCTTGGTATGGAAAACAGCGCAATGAGGACAAGTCAAAGATTGATAAACATAAATTTTTATTTTTGCATTTTTACTTCCTTCTGTGATTTCGCTTAATTTGATATTTTCAGTTGCAAAAGAATTAAAATTGAAAAAAAAAATTAAAAAAATATAAATTATTTTTTTCATTTTTGAATTACGTTTATTAATTCCATTAAAGATTTTTTAATTTTTTCATTATTTAAAGATTTTAGAGAATCTTTAAATTTTTTTGTAGCATTTGTAGAAATATACATTTTTTTTTTATTAATATTTTCTTTTAAATT
>Ga0187827_10008306_pt1 | contig 11306 bp, 9 predicted proteins | sample ETNtaG_39_FD_167969 | JGI IMG/M metagenome (GOLD analysis project Ga0187827, IMG submission 167969) | Marine microbial and viral communities from oxygen minimum zone, Eastern Pacific Ocean - ETNP2014_SV_150_PacBio MetaG (Illumina Assembly) | ecosystem: Environmental > Aquatic > Marine > Hypoxic... | reverse complement strand
TAGCATCCTCAACGTGAAAAGGAAATTTTTATTTTTTATTTCGTCTTTTCTAATACTGATTACTTTACAAGTTGAAAGTTTTGCATATAGCACTGATCCCAAACAATTTATTGCTGAAATCACAAGTGAAGCAAAAGAAATTCTAAACAGTAGTAATTCGAAAAAGATAAAAGAGGAGCAGCTATCTGAAATAGCTATCAAAACTGTAGATATAAAAGGTCTTGCCTATTACACTCTTGGCAGGAAAAGAAAAGAAATAAGTTCGGAAGAATTAAAAAAATATGAAAAGTTATTTGAAGGATATTTTTTAAAAAGTTTTACTTCTAGATTGACTGATTATTCTGATCCAAAAATAGATGTCTTATCAGCTGAAATTATTAATGAAAAATACACAATTGTTAAAACTTTATTGCTTGCAACAGATAAAAAACCTGAAGTTAGAATTGATTGGAGAGTCTACACAAAAAATCCGGATAAACCGTTAATAAGAGATTTAACAATCGAAGGATTAAGTCTGGCCAGAACTCAGAAAGAAGAATTTGCTTCTATTCTCAGTGCTAATAATGATAACATAAATGCACTATTTGAAAAATTAGAGGAGTTTATTAATCAATAATTTATGATTTGGTACATAGTAATATCTTTGTGGCTCATTGGAATGATGTCAGAATAATTGGCGGGACCCCACCAGGATTCGAGTCTGAGATCAATACATTATAAGTGTACTGCGCGAACCCACTTTTGCGAAGATACTACAACGATAATTAAAACTGATCAATTCAAAGTACACATTCTAAATTAGAAAGGACGAGAAAATGGCTACAATTAGAAAACGCTTAGGTAGATGGCAAAGCATTGTTAGAGTTAAGGGTTATCTTGCTCGTACACAAAGTTTTGATTCAAAATCTGACGCAAAGCTATGGAGTCCTAATATTGAGTTAGAATTGCATAGAGAAGAACACGGGCTAAGAAAAATTATTAATATAAATTAATAAACTAATTTTTAAGTTAAGTTTTACAATTCACAATTAAATAAGTATACAATATCTCATTTACTTTTTTGGTTTGAAAACAATTTTTTTCCAATAAACTGAGATAAATATTTTTATCAACAGGTTTAATCACATATATCACTTCTATATTATTTGAGGTTATTTGATTTAAGAAAAAACTTTTATATAAGTCAAATATTTTACTGTCTAATGAAGGAAAGCTTAGTCCGGCCCAATAAGATCTATTTAGAGAATAAACATAATCATCTAATATAGATGCAATAAATTGATAATGCGTAACTAACATAATTTTTCTTTTCTCATTTTTAATAACTTCAATAGTATCTTTTAAAAGTTTAATTTCTTTATTAGGATTATTAGGAAAAATTGGAGTAATCCATTTGAGGTTATTTAAACTTTCACTTAGCATGGAGCCATCAATAGATTTATTAAGATCAACTTTTTCTAACTCCATAAATTTACGATTATCAATATAACTAAATTTATAATAAAAAGTTGAACCAAGTCCAAAAAAAATTAAAATATATACAATGATACTATTTCTTGTAAAATTTTTTTTATAATAAATATGCGAAAAGCCCAAAAGTATTGGAATAATGAAAAAGATAAATTTTTGATTTAATGTTAACAATTGATGCGCAATTAACGAAAAACTCGAAATAACAATTGATGATAAAATAATAAATTCAATACTAGTAAAATAATTTAATCTTTTAAATATTTTTTTAACAATTACAAATATGAGAATAAATTGTGATAAATGTATCAATTTATATCTAAGGATTAATCTATTAAATTCAAGAGGAAAAAGAAAATTTTTAAATCTACCTTCTCCTATAGTAGATGGAAATAAAATTAATTGATTGTAAAAAGAATAAAGACTAATTGTATTAATTAAACAGAATATGTAAAATAATAAGATAATAGTTAACCCACCAAGTATAAAAAATATAAAATTTTTTGCATTAAAATAATTTATAAAATAAATTAATGAAAATGTTGCTATAATTATACCAAAATAAGCTGCTGGAGTTTGTTTGCAAAGAAAAGCTAAACATAAAAATATTGGTGTAAAAAACCAATATATATTAGATCTAGTTTTAAGAGATAAAATAAAACTAAATAATGCCAGCAATGATAAAATCATTGAGTGCAAATCTACAAATGGAGTTCCCGAAATTGGATAAGCTATAAAACCCATAAGTAGTGAATAAAAAAAACTGAAGTGATTATTTAATTCAAATTTACGTAAAGTAAAAAATGTTGCTATTACAATTATAAAATTAAAAATTGATGCATGAAGAACATAAGAAAAAAATGATACTCCAAAAATTTTAAAAAATGCAGCTTGTATTAAATCTATTAAAAAACCAGAATTTATCCAGTAATCCTTTGTAGGAAAATATCCATTTAATACTCTATAGCCAGAGTCATAATGGAAAAAGGTATCAATTGGATAAACTCCTATATATCCATAATACTGATTAATAAAAATTGAAAAAGTTAATAAAAAAAAAAAATATATTATATCAATTTTTTTTTTATAAAATAAATCTCTCAATAATCTGCTTTCTTGTAAATACATAAAAGACTTTTACCAAATGAGTGCATTAATAATTTGTCTAAAATTTTTGAAAATGGAATCAAAAAATTCCAAACTTTTGTTCCATAGCTAAAATTTTTTCTTTTTTTTAATTTTACAATCTTATTAGTAAGTAAAAAAAAATATCCAATACAATCAAAATAAATAAGTTTTTCACATTGAATATTATTTTTTTTTGTTAAATCTTTAAAAAATTTTTTGTTAAATCTTCTATAATGGCCGACTTCTGCATCATAGTTTGAATATAGGTGTTGATAAGAAGGCACCATAACAATTAAATATCCATCATTTTCAAGCTTAGAATATGCTTTTAAGATTTCTTCCTCATGATTTTCGATGTGTTCGATAACATCAAGGTACAAAATTGTTTTAAACTTTCTAGTAACAGTATCTATTTTTGAATTATAAACTTTAACATTATTTTTAGATTCAAATTTATTGCTTATTTTTTCAAAAAGTCTCTTATCTGTTTCTAATAAAACAATATCTAAATTACTTTCGTATATATATTTATCCATAATTATTCCATTTCCAGGGCCAACTTCAAGAATACTTTGCTTAATATATTTTTTCATTAAATCAAATTGATATTTTCTGTAATTATTAGCCTTATCAAAAAATTCTAACTCCCAGCCTAAATATTTCATAAACTCTCTATCGAACTTTTTTATTTCAACAATTCACTTATATTTTTATCCAATTTTAATTCAAAACTCTTATCATAAATTATTATTGTACTTCTTCGTGCGTTTTGGTGGGCCCGCCAGGATTCGAACCTGGGACCAATACATTATGAGTGTACTGCTCTAACCAGCTGAGCTACAGGCCCTTGTTAATGAGTCAATGTTTACAATGGTTTTAGAATTGATTCAAGTTTCAAAATTCAATCGTCATTTGTAAATGTTAGCAATTGTGAATGGTTGAAAGAATTTTTATGTCCACAACTAATTTTATTTTTTGAAAAGATATATGATAAAATTAAATATATTTGTTAAAATTTTTTTATGAGTGTATGGGGTAGTCTTATTGGTGGGTTTATTGGTTTTTCGTTTGCTGGACCAATTGGAGCTTTAATAGGTTCTGTGGTTGGAAGCAGAATTTCTTCAACTCGAAAATCAGGCTTTCAACATAGTTTTACTCCTCCACAGCAGGTTTTTGCTATTGCTCTAATTATTTTAACTGCAAAATTGGCCAAAGTAGATGGCCAAGTTTCAAAGGAAGAATTAATTGCTGTCAAAAATAAATTAAAAATTCCTGATCATGAAATTAGTCAAGTTGGAAAAATATTTAACAAAGCCAAAGAAGATTCGCTTGGCTACGAACCCTACGCTCAGCAGATAGCACAAATTTATAGAAATAATCCTGCAGTTCTGGATGAGGTCATAAATATATTATTTTATGTTGCTGAATCAGACGGCAAAGTATCCGATTCTGAAATTGCAATGATAAGAAATATTGCAGGAATTTTTGGTATAAACCAGAATCAATTTGAGGGCATTAGAGAGTCAAGAAAGGATTCTGATAAACTAAATCCTTATATAGTGTTAGGTTGTAGTTCCAACGATGATTTTGTAACTATTAGAAAAAAATATCTAAAACTTTCAAAAGAACATCATCCTGATGTATTGATAAACAAAGGGGTACCTCCAGAAGTTATTGAGGAAAGCAAGAAAAAAATGAGAAGTATTAACTCCGCTTTTGACCAAATTGAAAAAATGAAATCTAAATGAAAAAACATCTTGTTATTTCAGGTAAAGTTCAAGGCATTGGTTTTAGATATTGGCTACAAAGATTGGCCATTGAAAAAAATATTTGTGGCTGGGTAAAAAATAAGACCTCGGGTAATGTTGAAGCATTGATCGTTGGACGGAAAAAAGAGATTCAGGAATTAATAAAACTTTGTGAAATGGGCCCTAGTTCAGCAAAAATAAATTATGTTCAAATAAATGATTATAGCAAAGATTATATAAAAAAAGGCTTTGACATTATTAAATCAGATTAAAATCAGTATTTAATTTGGGATTAACACTTTTGAATTGAGTTTCAAAAGTATAGCCTTCATTTACTAAATCAAATCTAATAGAATTGATTAAGTAATTGTGAAAATAAAAATTAGTTTATTGTTGTGTTGGTTGGGTATCCATCGTTATAGAACTATTGACAGTACTTTTAGCTTTGCTCCAGGTGGAACCGTTAGAAAAGTTCAATGTAAAATTTGTGGAATCAAAAAAATTAAAAAAGGGTAAAATCACACCTCAACTATATGAAATGAAAACGTGGAATCAATGCTTTTTAGAGATCGATTCTTCATGAACAAAAACAGCAATGATTTAGTTGATGAATTGAAGCGAAAAAAATTTACGAACCTCAATATACTCAACTGTATAAAAAAAATTCCAAGAGAATTGTTTGTGAAAAAAGAATTTTCTAATCACTGCTACGAAAATATTCCATTGCCAGTAGACTGTAATCAAACTATCAGCCAACCTTTTGTGGTTGCTTTCATGATTCATTGTCTAGAGTTAAAAAAAAATGATCGAGTTTTAGAAATTGGTACAGGAACCGGATATCAAACAGTAATATTAGCCAATTTATGTAAACACGTATATACCATCGAAAAATTTCAAAAATTACTTGGTCAAGCAAAAATAAATCATAAAAAGTTAAAATTGAAAAATATTAATTACATGTTGGGTAATGGTGCAGATGGATGGAATAAACCAATTTTATTTGATGCAATCATTATTAGCGCGTCTGTAGAAAAAATTTCCTCCAAATTGTTAAAAAATCTCAAAAATAAGGGAAAGCTTATTTTTCCTAAAAAATATCCTTTTGGAAAACAAAAATTATTGCTCTTAAAAAAAGTTAGTAACTTTAAGTACGATTCTCAAAAATTATTTGATGTCAAGTTTGTACCATTGTTATAAAAAAAAACTAACACAATGGTGGACTGTGTGGGGATCGAACCCACGACCTAATGATTAAGAGTCATCCGCTCTACCATCTGAGCTAACAGTCCATAAAAATTAGAAACGCGTATAGAGATAGTTTTTTCATCTATTTTTTTCTTGTAATTTTTTTAATTCTTTTTTACCAATTTTAGTTTTGGTAATATCTGAAGATTTTTTACTTTCTGTAGATTTATTGCTGCAGGACCTTTCTCCGAATTTTCAATTTCAAACGTTAATTGCTCACCTTCTTCTAAATATTTTAGACCAGATTTTTTAACGGCAAAAAAATGAACAAATATATCTTTTTCTTCACCTTCTCTTTCAATAAAGCCATAACCTCTGGCACCATTAAACCACTTTACTTTTCCATTTAGTCTTTTTCCTTCTTCTTTTGGCCTTTGTTCTTCTTCTAATCTTTGTCTCTCTTCCTCTTTTAATTTTTGTTCCTTTTGTAATCTTCTTTCCTCCTGCTCTTGTGGTTCTTGTTCTCCGTGATCTTTTAATCTTTTTTGTTCTTCTTTCTGTTTCTTTTCTTCTATTAACAATTCTCTTTCTTCTTTTGATTTTTTTTCTTCTATTAACAATTCTCTTTCTTCTTTTAATTTTTTTTCTTCTTGTCGTAATTGACTGACTTTCTCAAGTTGTTTGATTCTTTCTCGTTCTCCTCTTGCCACTCTTTCTTTATAAATTTGCTCTTGCCTTTCTTGTTCTTGTTGTTCTTTTTTTATCCCTTCTTTATGAATTTGATCTTGATTTTCTCGTTCTTGTTGTTCTTCTTTGATCCTTTTTTCCTCTAATCTTTGTTCCTCTCGTATTTGCAATCTTCTTTCCTTTGCCTCTTTTAATTTTTCTTCCTTTTGTAATTTTCTTTCCTCTTGCTCTTGCAGTTTTTGTTGCTCTTGATCTTGTAATCCTTGTTCCTCTTCCTCTTTTAATCTTCTTTGTTCTTCCTTTTGTTTTTTAATTTTCTGTTTCTCTCTAAAATTTTTATATTTCTTGTTGAATATCTTAAATTTCGAATATATTTCTTTCCAAAGGTCAGGTTCTCTCTCCTTTGTCCGTATCCGTTTATTAGTAACTAAATTTTTTATTTTCTTTAACCTAGTTTTTTTTATTCCTTTTTTTTTTATCAATCTTTCCTCTCTCCATCCCATTAGCCTCTTTTATCTTGCTAGATCCTAGCAAAAAATTGAGGGGAAGTCAGTCCATGTTTTTTAAATGAAAAAGTTCTTATTTTTTCAGTAAAAATACGTATTATTTCTTACAAAGAATTATAAAGATATTGAATGTACAAAATTCTTCTAGAGGCTCAATTTTGCTCATTATTTTAAAAATGATCGCCAAAGGATTATTTGTACAATTTTTTTTTAGCATTTTGATTTCAAAATTTGAATTTTTAAAAATACTCAAGTAATCTTTTAAGGAATGCATATTTAAACCAAGTTCTTTAATTGAAGTTATTTGTTTTTTTTGTCTTTTATTAATTCTTTTTATCAAAAACGAATTTGGAAGTACTAAATGAAACCATGGCAAAATTGATTTTGTTCTTCCATGATCGCCATTAAAGAAATTATATAAAGGGCCAAAACCAGAGAAAATTTTACCTTTTGAAACTAAGAGTTTGTGCATAGAGTTTAATACTGTTTCCAGATTGAGCGTATGTTCGAAAGTTTCTTTTGAAACTATATAATCAAATTTATCATCTGTGTTCCAAGAATTTAAGTTAACAAGTTTAAATTCTATTTTATCTTTATATTGAGAAAAGTTCTTGTCTATATTCTCCTTGGCAAAAGCTATATTGGACGAATCTAAATCAATTCCAACAATTTTTTTAGGATTGTCTTTTGCAATATCCAAACACGTGGCTCCATGACCACAGCCAAAATCAAGTACAGTTTTATCTTTAAAATTAGGTTTTCCTCCTAATCTGTCCCAAAAGTTTTTTTGACGGGTTAATTCATTCGTAAAATAATCTATATCTTTTTTATTCAACATTAAAATTTTTGATGGTTTAACTTCCTTAAAAAAATTGAGTATTTATTTTTCTAAAAAGCTTTTAAGTTGTTTCGATCTGCTAGGATGCTTAAGTTTTCTTAGAGCCTTTGCCTCAATTTGTCTAATTCTTTCACGAGTAACAGAAAATTGCAAACCAACTTCTTCTAAAGTGTGATCGGTATTCATTCCAATACCAAATCTCATTCTCAAAACCCTTTCTTCTCTTGGTGTTAACGACGCTAAAATTTTAGTTGTTGACTCACTTAGATTAGATCTAATCGCTGTATCTAGTGGTTGTAAGGCATTTTTATCTTCAATAAAATCTCCTAAACTACTATCTTCTTCGTCTCCGACAGGTGTCTCGAGGGATACTGGTTCCTTTGAAATTTTCAAAACTTTTCTCACTTTTTCCAAAGGCATTACTAATTTTTTTGCCAATTCTTCTGGTGTCGCTTCTCTACCAAATTCGCCAAGAATTTGTCTTTGAGTTCTAACAATTTTATTTATTGTTTCTATCATATGCACGGGTATTCTTATTGTCCTAGCTTGATCGGCAATTGATCTCGTTATTGCCTGTCTAATCCACCAAGTTGCATAAGTTGAAAATTTATAGCCTCTCCTATACTCAAATTTATCTACTGCCTTCATCAAGCCTATATTGCCCTCCTGTATAAGATCTAAAAATTGGAGTCCCCTGTTGGTGTATTTTTTTGCAATTGAAATAACCAATCTTAGATTGGCTTCTACCATCTCTTTTTTGGCCTCTCTTGACTCCCTCTCGCCTTTTTGAATTCTTTTAACAAGTGTTTTAAATTCACCAACTGACAATTCTATTTTTTTACTAAATGTAACTAATCGTTCTCTAATATCATCAAATTCTTTTTGATTTTTCTTGAAAAAAATTTTCCAGGTTTTGTTTTCTTTTAAAAAAGAATTAAATTTTGGATTTATTTCATTGCCTACATAAAACTTTACAAATTCTCCCCTCGATATATTGTTGGCATTTGCCAACCTTAGCAAAACACCTTCGAGTGATAATACTTTTTTATTTTCCTTATAATGAGCTTGTACTAATTCTTCGACAATTGACGAACTTAACTGTAAATTTTTAAAATCATCAACTAAGATCGACTGAATTTTTTTTAAATTTTTATTCTTTGAAATTGATAGTTCTTTAGCATTTAACGTGCAATTTAATTTTTCTATTTGATATTTTTTTAACTTAGCATAATTTTTTGATAAATTAGTAATTGATTGCATAACCTTAGGTTTTATTTCCTCTTCCATTGCAGCAAGCGAGACATTAAATTCATCTTCTGGATCAGCATATTCTTCTGCGCTTTTTTTCTCACCTTGGGTTATGTTGTCAGTTTTTTTTAGTTTATTATCTTTTTTATCCTTTTTTATTTTTTTATTTACACCTTCTTCTTCATCGTTTTCAAAATCTTCATAGGTAGAATCGATATCTATAATATCTCTTATCATTAACTGATTTTTTTCGAGTTCATCTTTCCATTCAAATATCGATTTTGCAACTAAGGGGCTTTGGGTGAGAGCATTAATCATAACATCTTTGCCTGCTTCAATTCGCTTTGCTATAGCAATCTCTCCCTCTCTTGAAAGTAATTCGACACCGCCCATTTCACGGAGATACATTCTGATTGGATCATCGCTTTTATCAGATGCTTTTTCAGTTTCGGCTTGCTCTGATTCTTTCTTTTTTCTCGGTTGATAATCAGATTTTTTTTTAACAAGAGAGATCTTGTTATCAAAAATAATAAATATTGCTTTTTCTAAATTTTCTGTGGAACCCCCTCTTTTTCCAAGAGATTTCCCCAGTTCCTCGTAGGTAATAAAACCTCTATGCAAACCTTTGTCTAAAAGTCTTTCAAAAGATTTTGTGATAAGCTTTTCTTTCATAGATCTGATAAATGATCTTTTGCTATTATATATAGAGGCAAATTGTGAAAAATCTATACCTAATTTATTCCTTATTTATCTGACTTTTCAACTGTATTAAATCAGAGTAGGACTTTTCATCAAACTCTTTCATAAGTTTGTTTTCAAGTTTATCGATTTTTTTTGAAAATTTTATTTCATTAAGTTCCTTTAGTATTTCGTTTAATAATTCAACCTGCTGATTCTGATCTTTTTTTTGAAAAATATTTTTAACAACGGAGTTTTGATTTATATCGTCTATATAATTTAAATATTTTTTCTTTAATTCTTCTTTGCCTTTACCATTGAATTGATCTTTTGAAATGAAATGCAAAATTTCCGATTTGAGCTCGTTGAGTATCTTGGAAGATAAAATAATATCTTTTAAAATTTCTAATCTTGGAGAAATAATTTCTGGATAATTATACATAACATATAAAATTGAATACTCTTTAATTTCTTCTTTAGTCAGATGATCTCTTGCAACTAAAATTTTTTTTGTTTCATTAAGTACTTTATGTACATTTCTTCTTTTTTGAAATTTGTTATTTTTTTGTAAAGGTGTAAGGTTTTTAATTTTTTCTAGATAATGTTCTAAAATATATTTTCTAAGTGTTTGATCTTGAATAGATTGACATAAAGATTTAAATTTCTTTTCAAATTTGCTAATTGCAAACGGATCGTTTCTATCTAAATCATTCAAATATGTTCTCCAAATAAATTCTTCGATGGATAGATGAGATTTTAAAATTTTTTCAAAATTATCTTTTCCCTTTTCTTTAATATAATCGTCTGGATCTAATTTGTTAGGCAGAACAATAAAACCAATTTTATTATTTTCCTTAATAAAGGAAAACAAGTGTTCTGCTATACGTAAAGATGCCTTCTGGCCACTTACGTCACCATCTAAACATAAAATTACATTATTAAAAAATCTCCAAATTAAATTAATTTGGTTTTCAGTCAAAGCTGTTCCTTGATTAGAAACAACATTTCTAATACCAAAAGAATGCATGCTCACAACATCCATGTAACCTTCGACTACTATTACTTCTTGAGTTTTATTGGGAACAGACTTTACTTTTTCCAAATTAAAAATATGTTTGCCTTTCTTATAAAACTCAGTTTCTGGTGAATTTATATATTTTGCAATTTGAGATTCCTTAATAACTCTACCGCCAAAAGCAACTACGTCACCAATGATATTCTTAATTGGAAAAATGATTCTTGAATGAAATCTATCAACAAATTTATTGTTTTTTTCATTTTTGTAGAATAAACCTGTTTGTTTAATTTCTTCCTCCGTAAATTTTTTTAACAAACCATTATAGTAATCTGAATTATTTGGAACAAAGCCTAGTTGAAATTCTGATACAATTTTTTTGTTTACCTGTCGCTTTAAGAGATAATTAGTTGCTGATAAATTTTTACCTAATATTAACTGTCTATGATGATAATTTGTATAATCTTTTAAAATACTTTTATAAGTTTGATATCTTTTTTCTTTTTCCAAATCAAAGCTAGAAAATCTGTAAGGCTGCATGCCTGCATCCAAAGCCAATTGTCTTACTGCTTCTCCAAATTTAAGAGATTGAGTTTTCATAAGAAAATCAAAAATATTTCCATGTTCTCCCGAACTAAAACAATGATAAAATCCTTTTTCATCGCTCACTGTAAAAGATGGAGTTTTTTCATTTGTAAATGGTGAAAGTCCAATAAATTCCTTGCCTCTTCTTTTTAATTTTACCGTTTTTCCTACCACCTGAGAAACTTTTAACCTTAATTTAATTTCTTCCAAATAATTTT
>Ga0187827_10008303_pt1 | contig 11307 bp, 8 predicted proteins | sample ETNtaG_39_FD_167969 | JGI IMG/M metagenome (GOLD analysis project Ga0187827, IMG submission 167969) | Marine microbial and viral communities from oxygen minimum zone, Eastern Pacific Ocean - ETNP2014_SV_150_PacBio MetaG (Illumina Assembly) | ecosystem: Environmental > Aquatic > Marine > Hypoxic... | reverse complement strand
TTACCCAATCTTCGGTCCAGTTTTTAAGTTAGTATATAAGCCACTTATAGGCTGGTAGCACCTATCCTGGTCTGAGTTGCAGGTAGTATATAATCTAGAGAGCTGTTGGACCTAAAGAGACTGTAGCAAGCCCTCCACCTTTTTAATAATCTCTTTAGCCCCTGATATTATATCACTGGCTCTATAATTGCGGGATAAGTCCCCAGTTTACCATCATCCTCTTTGTCTCGTATCCGGAAGTAATCCTATTTAACTGATTATCCGGTATATACGCCTCTCTGAGAGATACCATTTTATCTTGGTCTGCAGCTACCACATAACTCTGCGCTTGGCCGACTTATGAGTATTTATGCTTCCCTAGGAGAATTTATGATCTGTTCTGATAGATATCGTTTCCCTGGCATAGCCCTTTTTTCTTCTTTTCTATTTCAGTATCAAAGTATCTTTTTATAGCTGTTTGGGTCAAAAAAATTTCTACCTATCTTATCTGAAATTGAAAGCCAGGTCCAATATTGGTATCCTCTCACTCCTGCAGAAGCAAAATCACATAATAATATTTCTTCCCCGCCGACTCCATTAAATTTAAATAATATCCATGGATTTAACTTATCTCTTTTATCTGTTTTAATCTCTTCAAATTTTTTCAAGTCTTTGATAAAAATACCTTCTGGATTTTTTTTGTTAAAATAATTATCGTATGCAAGCAGTATAGGGCCGTGATATAAGGAGGTTTTATCACTATATTGTTTGTGGCCTTTCCAATGATGAAATGACATATCCAAGGATACACTTATATTATCATTATTTTCCCATACCTTTTTTATGCTGTGATAATTACCGCTACTAACTTCTTTTTCTTCTTCACTGTTAACCGAAACCACTGATTTATTTGACCATCTTGGTATTCGAATATTTATAGTAAATTCTTCACTCTTTTCTAGGTTTATCCTTATCTTAATCACTCCTTTTATAGGGTAATCGGTTTTTTGTATCAATCTAATGTTTTGCCCTGAGGGGAGTTTCAGATCATAAATTCCTGCTCCATAATAATTTATAATTAATCCTTTGCTAGAAACCATAAAAGACCATTTTGAAAGCATTCCTAGTCCCCTAGCTCCATTTGCATAACAACAGTTAAGTTCTGGACCTCCAGGGAGACTCTGCCAATTTGCATCATAGTAAAAAGATTTTCTATAACCCTCCATAGGCGTATTATATGTCCACCATCTTCCTGAAGGTGCCTGAGATCCAAACATAGCGTTGAAAGTGGAGAGCTCTATTTCATCTGCAACAATTGAATTCTCTGTCAAGTAAAGCATGTCAATACTAAGAGCTATCCATGCCGTAGTTGCACATGTTTCAATAGCAAAAGGATCATAAGGATTACCAGTAGCTTTTTCTCCTGATGAAAAACCTCCTGTATTATGTCTATCATTTAATACAATACTCCAATATAAATGCTCAAATGCTTTTCGGTATTTTATATCACCACTAATATAATATAATTCAACTAAAGCCTGTATACTGTGAAGACTTTCCCAGCGCGGTTTTGGGTTCTCGTAAAACTCTTTTCCTTCTAGAGCTGAATGGAGATAATCTCCTGCCCCTTCTTCCCTCCATTCTTCTTTAATCTTATGTATTATTCTCAAATACTTATTATTTTGTATTTTTTTATACATTAAACAAAAAATATGAATTATTGCCATATTAAACTCCATTAAACCAGTATCAGAGATCTTATTTTTTACATCTAGAAATATTTTACATATTAAATCTGCTGCATTTGTGCAAACCTTTAGAGCAAGCTCATCACCAGTTTCAATATACCATAGCCATAATCCAAGCATACAATGGTAATGACCCCACAGATCCCCAACATTCATTTCATAAAGTGGCGTAACAGTAAGCCTCTTTAATAGCACCTGGCTATCCAAAGGTGGGTCTGGTTCACCAGAAGCCATCAATTCCAACCAATCATTTTTTATGAATTTTTTTATTTTTCCAAAAAACCTTTTATTTTTAGGAAATGGACCCAAATAACCATCTTTACCTTGTACTTCTGAAAGCTTTTTTACTAATTCTTCTATAACAAATTTAAGCTGGGTACTTCGGCTTATCTTCCAACAGAAAACTGATCCAGTTAATAATTTTCCAGGGTACTCTCCGCTCCATACATCAATATTTGGTACCGTTTCTAAATCTCGTTGGGAAAATATTTCAGTAATGGCAGGGTTAGCATCTAGTGCTTTTAGCAACCATTCTTTTTCATTAATCTTTAAACGATTCCCGATAAAACCTTTAAAATTTAACTTTTTTATCATAAAATACTCGACTTCCTGTAATAGTTTGATTAAATCTATATTAGTAAAAAAATTTTGGGATTATTATTTTCTTGGTAGCTTTGCTTCTTCCAGATAAGCAACAATGTTTTCTATAGGTACTTCATTTTCAAAAGGTTTAGCACCTGCAATGATATACCCACCACCTTTACCCATTTCTTTTTTTAGCTTTTTTACTTCTTGTCTAACCGAGTCATGGGTATCAAAGGCCATTAGTTTTTGAACACCAAGACCTCCCCAAAACCGAATATGTTTACCATATTTTTTTTTCAAAGCATAAATGTCCATAGCTTCAGGTTGGCAACTTTCCATACAATCTAAACCGATATCGATCAAATCTGGCACTACACTACTTGTATCTCCACACATATGCATTACAGTATAAAGCCCATAATAATGAACTCTATCAAATATCTTCTTCCATCTAGGCTTGAATAGTTTTCTCCATTTCCTCTCACCCATTATCATCCCTTTTTGATAAGAATGGTCATCTGTAAAAAAAATGGCGTCAACAGGTGCCTGTGCCATTAAGTCCACGCTCTGTATCAACCAGTCTGTTATATTATCTAGGAGTTCTACAACAAATTTTTCATTAGTGATAATATCCATTAGAAATTCTTCAAAACTCCTAAGACTCCAAGCTCTTTCAAATAATCCAAAACTATGTGCAATCACTCTAAATTGATTTTTAGTCTTTTTAATGTCATTAGGCCATCTTGGTTTTATATATTTTTCAAAATAATTCTTAAGATCCGGTAGTCTATAATCACCTATCTTTTGATCTTTTAAGGGCCAGCTAACCAAATGGCACGCTGCACCAAGTTTCCATGTACAACCAAAACTGTCTTTCTGGACACTCATCTTATCCAGATCGAGCAGACTATTAACACCCTGTTCGAGTGAAAAGAAATTATCAACCCCAGTAATCCCCCCGGTCACACTTAAATACTCTATTACTTTACTCTGCCAATCAAAGTTTCCATAATATTTGGTTAAAGCATTCTTCTGATACTCAGATAATTCAACAATATAAGGAACGTACTCTGTTTCCTGATATTGAAAAGCCAACTTGATAATATTTCTAGGACTCAAATCATGTGTATAATCCATTTTATCCTCCACAAAATAAAACTAATTTTTAAATGAAAATTAACTATTAATAGCTTTAAAAAAGGCAAGTATATTTTCGGGCGGAGTAGGTCCCTGAATATTATGGACAGCAGAACAAATATATCCTCCATCCTTTGAAAGAATACCGACATTTTTTTTAGTTTCTGAGGCAATCTCATTCGGGCTTCCAAAAGGAAGGGTTTTTTGAGTATTTATGCCCCCACCCCAGAAGATTATTTTTTTACCAAATCTATCTTTTAGGGTTTTTAAATCCATATTAGCAGCTGAGAATTGAACTGGGTTTATTATATCTACTCCTGATTCTATTAAATCATCCATGATTTCTACTATACTTCCACAGGAATGGAAAAAGACCTTCCATTTTGTATTCTCATGTATCCACTTATTAAATACTGTGTGATACGGTTTATAAAATTCCCTATAAGTTTCCGGCGATATAAGTAAGCAATTTTGACCACCAAAATCAGTTCCACTAATAGCAATGGCCGCTAGGCGATCACCTACAGCCTGATGATATAATTTTAGGTTTTTTAATTCAATCTCTGCCTGCATATCAAAAAATTCTTTAATATAATCTGGGTGTGTTATATGAGTAATTATCCATTCTTCTAAATCTCTGACACCTTTTGGATGTTCCAACCATGCAGCAGGGATATGAAATATATCACCCACTCCGCCAAGAAAAAAATTACCAAATATAGCAAATTCAGTTTCATCAAATAATTGTTTGGATGTTCTTTGATAATGCTCCAGATCTTCATCACTAAAGAGGCCGAACTGGTCAGCATAATCTAGTTTGGCATTATACTTGTGGTTAGATAAGTCATCTTGCCTGATAATATTATCAAAATAAAAACCTTTTGGAGGCATTTTAGCGCTTGGTGGTGCATTCCTATTGCCATTGGGATATGCATAGATAGTACCATCTTTTCCATAAGAACATTCAAATCCTCCTCCCATTAAAACTTCGGTACCACCAGGGAGAACCCATGATTTCCAGTTTACATTTTGATATCCCAATAAAGTGCCAGAAGAATTTAAACCAATTACATCTCCTCCAATTGCTTTTAAAACATCTTCTTCCACCAAACCTAGTGTCATCATCGGCTCAAACACCTTAACAATTCTCTTTTCCAATCCTAGAGCTTTTCGAAGCTTGTCAAGAGCAGAAGCCTGAATACCAGTTGTTACCGTTCCCCCTAAGTCAACTGGAACTCTATCAGGTTGTTCGTGACTTAACGCTTTTAATACTCTTTCTCTTGAATTTATTTTTATCTCCTAATAAAGATTTAATATCATAATTTATTCTTTCATTCAATGAAAATAACCTTCTACAGCTAATAAATTAAAATCACTTTGGAATGATATTAAAGAAAATATTTATTTAAGAATTAACCTTTTATAGCCCCCGCAGTCATCCCTTTTATAATGTTTCGGTGGAATATAAAATAAAAAATAATTGGTGGAAGAATTGCCACAATCATTGTTGCAAGCATGGGTCCCCAATCAGTATAATACTGGCCTTTGAAATTCATTAAACCAACAGGAATTGTTTTTGCCATATTATTCTTATTTATTACAAGTGAAAACAAGAATTCATTCCATATACTAATAAAATTTATTATAAGGACAGTAGATATAGCTCCTCTGGTTAATGGCATAACAACTCTAAGAAAAACAGTAACATTGTTGCAACCATCAATCTTTGCAGCCTCTATTAACTCATCTGGAAATTCTCGAAAATAGGCTTGAAGTAGAACTGCAGAAAAAGGAGCATAAAAAGCAGTATAAGGAAGGATTAAACCCCAAATATTACTTAATAAACCAATTTGTGAAATAAAATAATAAAGTGGAATCACTAGAGAATGTACTGGAATTCCCAGTAAACCAATTAACACTAGCATTAAAACATTTTTCCCTGGAAATCTTATTTTTGCTATTGCATATGCAGCGAACAAAGAAACTAGAGTGATAAGAATCAGAGATATTACTGTTATAATTGTACTATTTCTAAGATAAATACCTATAGTTGTCCCTGCGCTAGCTAACACAGAAAAATCATAATTTTCCAAAAATAATGACCTTGGAAAACCAAAAATATCTGACCGTATTTCGCCTGATGGTTTAAGGGATGAATAAAATAACCATATAATAGGATATAATTGTAGAACTGCCCAAATTATCAAAATTATCTGAACAACCGATTTTCCAAAAAAACTGCCGATATCAATTTTCTTTTTGACCTTCATATATATCTTCTCAATTAACCTTTTAACATTCTGCGATAACCCAATACACGTACATAAATAAAAGCAAAAATTAAAGCAAGCAAAAACATTATTACAGCAATTACGGAACCTCCGCCAAATTGACTTTTTCTAAATGCTACTTGATATAGATAAGTGCCAAGAACCTCAGTACCGCCTGCAGGTCCTCCGGCTGTCATTACCCACACAATATCAAAAACTTTGAAAGAGAATATTAATTGAAGCATTGTGATCACAGCAAAAACATTTTTTAGAAGAGGGATTGTAATGGATTTAATTCTTCTAAATGTAGATGCGCCATCTATTCTCGCAGCTTCATAAATATCTTCTTCAATATTTTGCATACCTGCTAAAAAGAAAATCATTGTAAAACCACTATATTGCCAAATTGTTACAAATACAATTATACCGAAGGCAATATTTGCATCGCCCATCCATGGACGAGATAGATTTGTAAAATTCAATGCGTCTAGCAAACTATTAAGTAATCCATATGGATCAAAGATCCTTAGCCATAGCATACCAGTAACTACTACTGTAAGAATTACAGTTAAAAAGAAGATAAATCTGTAAACTTTCCACAAAAATATCTTTAAATCAATTAAAACTGCTAATATAAATCCTACTAATATGGTTCCTAAAGTTGCAGTAATTGAAAAAATTATTGAATTATTTATTGCTGTTGGAAAATACCTATCAACGGTAAACATCTTAATAAAATTCTGTATACCTACAAAATCTATTTCCCCATAACCTTTCCATTTAAAAAAAGATAAAACAAGAGATGCGATTATTGGATACAGAAGGAAAATAATTATAAAAATAATAAGTGGTAATACAAAAGAAAAACCTGTGAGGTTTTCAAAAATGACTTTTCTTTTTTTAAGATTAATTACCACAGTTTTATAAAGTATTAATTTCTACTCAACTAATTATCCTAAAATTAAAATCATTATGTTAAAAATTTAGATATAATTACAGGGAGAAATAATCTCCCTGTAATTATTCAATCCATAATGCTCCGTCAGTTTATTGATAGAAAATTATGATTCTGAAATTATTGTTCTAGTATTTCCAATGCCCCTTCATACATTCTTTGAGCTGCTTCTTCAGGCGTAATATTACCCTCAAAAATATCAGCTATTATATCATAATAATTTTCTCTTAATGCTGGGGTTTGTAGAGCATCAATAATTCCAACATCACCGAATTCTACAACATCTTTGATTATTTGGGTTAATAATGGATGTGGTGACAATGCTTCTAACTCAGAGTCCGTTAAAACAGCATTATCAGGGATTGCTCCAATATTAAATATAGCTTGGGAGTAGTCACTAAGTAAGCTATGGTCAAGAAGATCCATAATAACTGGAATCTTCTCCTCTGAAACAGAAGCAGGAATGCTTAATCCATTATAACCAGAACATATAGTTAACCTACCGTCAATTGGAGGTAAATTGTAATAACTATATGTAAGGTCAGGAGCTTCACTATCAAAAATACCCATAGTCCAGCTGCCAGAATCATAAATTGCTGTTATTCCATTGTTAAATGCCTGTCTAGCTGCAGTATCATCCATAGCATTAGCACCCTCAATAAAAACTCCCGCATCTATTAAGCTTCTAATAAATGCCCACGCTTCAACAACGCTTTCATGTAGGAAAATCTCTGCAGTCTCAGCGCTCTTATTTGGATCTCTTTCCCAATTAACAAGTTTGTTAAAATCTTCAGTTGGCATTATATCAGCCAGGTAATCATTGAATATCCCGCCAACTGGCCATCTGTCAACAACACCTGCAGACCATGCTTCATAACCGGCAGCTTTTAGAGCTTCGGCATTTGTATATAGATCATCAATCGTCTCGGGAGGTGCTATTCCTACTTCTTCAAAAATAGTAGTATTATAGAAATAGTGAGGAACTGTTACCCAATCAGTGGTGAATGTAAACATTCCTTTTCCACCTTCGCCTGCCCCATCTGTAAGATATTGTGCGCCACCTTGGTTTTTCTTATCCCACCAACCATATTGTTCATAATAGGGAGAAAGATCTAAAAGCAATCCATCTCTGGCCCAAGTGTCAATTGATGCTCCTGGCCAATAGAATGTTAAATCTAAATCTTCAGAACCACTTGCAAGAGCCGGAGTAATTATGTCCATAATCGCCTGTGATTCATGAGCAGTAACATTGATTGTAACATTTGGATTTTCAGCTTCATAAAGATTTTTCCAAGCAACAACCCAATCATTATTAGGACCTGCTAGAGACCAGAAATGTATAGTAATAGGCTCATCAGTCACCTCCGCAGGAGCTTCTTCCTCCATCACTTCCTCTTCAACTGCTTCCTGTGAAGGAGCAGTTTCGCCCTTACAGCCTATTCCTATAAAGAACATCGAAACTGCAAAAACTGTAACCAATAAAAAGATTAATATTTTTTTCATTTCACTTCTCCTTTTATATATTGATATCAAACACAAATAAACTACACCTAGGATGATTTGTTTAAGAAGATACCAAATCAAGAGCTTCTTAAAACAAGCCCTGCCTATTTTTAATGAAATCACCTCCTTTATCTATATAGGCTAGTTTCTTCTCTTTTTTTATGTAGTGATTTTTTCTCCTCTCTGCAATAAATTAATAATAAATAAATTACAAATAATCATTTTACTTATGAGTAGATGAATTATAACACATACAGAATTTTTATGTGAATACTAAAATATAGAGATTGATCTAGTATAAGATTTGATATTGTAAATGGACTGGATGGGTCCTTAAAGATATTGTTTATTATTATGGGGAGACAATCAGTTATCTCAAATACGATTTGATCTTTTTACTTTATAAAATATCCAACCAAACTTTGGTCCATAAGTTATGGTATGTGCTCAATTTAAACATCTTTGCAATCTTTTATTACCTGTCCATAATAAGCGTCTTTTCCGTGTTTTCTGAAATAATGCTTATCTAGAAGTGTTTTCTTTATATCCTTTACAGACCTCTTGATCATAATGGACCTGTAGGCAAGCATGGCTATATGTTCTAGGGAGATCGCGATATCTACTGACTGGCAAGCATCTTTGCCCCATATAAAGGGTCCATGGCAGGCTACCAAGCATGCCTTCATAATCTTATAATCCCTATCTCTGAAAGTTTTTGTTATAAGCTTTCCCGTCTCCATCTCATAATTTTTCAGCATACAGACATCCTCTGGAACATCTGATACCGGTACTGACCCGTAAAAATAGTCCGCATGTGTAGTACCCAGACAGGGTATGGCAGTCCTTGCCTGGGCAAAGGAGGTAGCATTGTCTGAATGGTTGTGAGTTATTCCCCCTATATCGGTAAATGCTTTATACAGTTCCAGATGAGTAAAAGTATCTAGTGAGGGATTGGGAGAATTTTTCTCTAACTTCTGTCCCTTTATGGTGACAAGCACTATGTCAACAGCTTTCATACTATCATAGGGGATTCCTGATGGTTTTATGGCTATTATCCCCTGGTCCCTGTCTATGCCTGAAACATTGCCGAAAGTGGATGTTACAAGACCTGACCGGGCCAGTTTCAAATTGGCTTCAAATACCTTTTCTTTTAATTTTTTTTGATCTTTTCTTGTCATAGTCTCCTCAATATATCTTCCATTGATTCTCCAAGCTCCTTATACAGACCGTATAGTCTGTTGTAGGTATTTACATTATTCTTTCTGGGTTTATATGTGGTAAGTGTGGAGCTTGCCATCTTATTCTTTGCCTGAACAATATTTCCGTAATGTCCTGAGGCCACAGCAGCAAATATGGCTGCTCCCACAGCCACTGCTTGGAATGAGGACGATACTTTTACCGGCATATCAAGTACATCTGATAACACCTGCATGACAAAGGGAGATTTATGTGATATTCCCCCTATGGCAATTACCTCATCTATGGCTACTCCGTCTTGTCTAAACCTTTCTATTATAGCCCTGGAACCAAAGGCGGTGGCTTCAACAATGGCCCTGAATATGGCAGGGGAGTTGCTACCCAAGGAAAGGCCGGCAATAGCTCCATTAAGCTTCTGGTCGGCATAAGGAGTCCTTCTTCCATTTAGCCAGTCAAGAGCTATAAGAGTGGAGTCTTTGGGGGATATCTTTTCAGCTTCCTTAGTAAGCTGGGGGATGATTTCTTCTTCTATCCTGTCTATACACTCTTTATCATCTACAAACTTTTGCACTGACCACATAAGTATGTCTTTAAACCAAGCATAGGCATCACCGAAAGAGGACTGTCCTGCTTCCAAGCCTATGAGACCTGGTATAACCGATCCGTCTACCTGCCCACATATTCCGGCAACTACCTTGTTCCCTATTGTTTCAGGAGGTGCTACTGCCATGTCGCAACAGGATGTCCCTATTATCTTTACAAAGGAGCCCTGGCCTATTCCCGCACCTACTGCTCCCATATGGGCATCAAAGGCACCAACAGTAACAGCAATACCTTCGGGTAAGCCCAGTTTTTTTGCCCATTTTCCAGTAAGGCTTCCTGCTGATATATCAGAGGTATAAGTATCAGAATATAATCTTTCCCTCAATCCGGAAAGGAGTGGATCAACTTTTGTTAAAAACTCCTCAGATGGAAGACCTTCCCAGGAGGGGTGCCACATAGCCTTATGCCCGGCAGCACACCTTGACCTCTTTAAAGAATCTGGCTTTGTGTTCCCTGTTAATATAGCAGGCACCCAATCTGCCAGCTCCACCCAAGTGTATGCTACATCCTTTACCTTCTTATTATTCCTTATGATGTGTAGTATCTTGGAGAAGAACCATTCCGAAGAATATACCCCGCCTGAGTATTTTGTGTAGTCAGCACCTTCCCAGGATCTGACCACTTTATTAATAAGTTCTGCTTCTTCTACTGCTGTATGGTCCTTCCAAAGTATAAACATGGCATCTGGATCATCTTTGAATTCTTTTTTCAAGCAAAGTACTGTGCCTAAGCTATCCACTGGTGCTGGGGTGGAACCTGTGGTATCTATTCCTAAGCCTATTATATTTTTTGAAGTACCTTTAGGGGCTCTCTTTACTGCTTCTACCACAGCCTCAACCAGAGATTCTTTATAGTCCTGTGGATGGTGGCGGAACTGATTTTTAGATGGATCACAGTAGGCGCCTTTTTTCCACCTTTTGTAATAGGAAACAGAAGTGGACATTTCCTTTCCGCTGGCTAAATCTACTATTACTGACCGGACAGAATCGGTACCAAAGTCCAGACCTATGACGTATTTACGTGAGTTCATTTTTTCCATCTAGCAAAATTGATCTTTTAAAATAATAATTACAGGGACAGTACTTCTCCTTCCCTTTGCCATAAATAGCTGACTGTCCTTTTAACAAGACTATTAAGCCTACCAGAATCGGGTTTTCCGTACCTAGCTCGGTAGGGGTCTCCTCCCGGTCCTAGTGGTTCAGGGGTTATAAAACAGGACTTGTCATTATTATATCCAATGATATATAGAGCCATTATAATAGTATCTAGGTCTAGAAATCCCTCTCCCAGAGCATCCCTGTTGGTATCTGCCATATGAAGATTTGTAAGC
>Ga0187827_10008302_pt1 | contig 11308 bp, 10 predicted proteins | sample ETNtaG_39_FD_167969 | JGI IMG/M metagenome (GOLD analysis project Ga0187827, IMG submission 167969) | Marine microbial and viral communities from oxygen minimum zone, Eastern Pacific Ocean - ETNP2014_SV_150_PacBio MetaG (Illumina Assembly) | ecosystem: Environmental > Aquatic > Marine > Hypoxic... | reverse complement strand
ATTATAGTTGATAAGAATAAAACAGCATGTATTGATACATTCTTGATAAGTTGCAGAATCATTGGAAGGAATATTGAATTTGTATTAATGGATTATTTGATAAATACTTTAAAAGATAATGGAATTAGTAGTGTCAAAGCTAAATATATTAAAACATCTAAGAATTCTCAGGTAAGAGATTTTTATGATAAATGCTCATTTGTTCCAACGACTATAACAGATCTACTCAGGGAATATGTCTTGGATATAAATGATTATAAGCCTAGTAAAATTAACTATATTGAGGTTATTAATGAATGATAGCATAGAACAGAGAATAAGAAATGTTATGTCAGCAGTATTTCAAATATCTGCTGATGAAACAAATGAAGATTCCTCATCGGATACGATAACTTCATGGGACTCTCTAAAGCACTTTAATATGATAATGGCTCTTGAGGAAGAATTTGATATAGAGTTTGGTAGTGAAGAGATTGTTGACTTGCTGGATTTCAAGCGTATAAAATTAATTGTGTTGAAGAAACAAGGCATTAGAAAATGATTAAAGAATGGCTTAGTGGATTTCTGATATAGTACATTTACAGAGTTCCGCGGGCTTGCCCGTGGGTATATACTAATTATGACAAGTAATCCTTATATAAAGTTATTTTACTAATTGTCTACAGTACCCATTATTAGCGCATTCGGACGATAGCAAAATATGGATGAGATTGTATTCAGGCAATACCGGCTTGGTGATGAAAGCAAAATAGTCGACTTGTTTATAATTGGTGCACCTCATAAAAGGACCATGGGATTTTGGGAATGGATTAATAAGTATGGTCCTTTTGGGCAAAGCATTGTTGAAGTAGGTGAGCTTGATGGGAAAATAGTTGCTACATATGCTGTAATGCCGGTCCAGGTACAGTTTAGAAATGAACTAGTAAAGGCTGGTTTTGGAATTCAATTGTTCATCCACAATGAGCATAGAAATATTAATAATACTATATTGATAGCAGACCGAGTATATAAACGATGTAAAAAAGAGGGTTTTAATTTTATTTATGGTTTCCCAAATGATTATGCGTTTCCTCTTTATTCAAAAGTGATGGGTTGGGAGCATATTGCTGATTTCAGGTGTATGGAATTATATACACAAAAGATTAAATCTGATAGTGAATATGATCGTGATATTAAAATAGAGAGAGTAGAGATTTTTAATGAAGAAATAGACAATCTATGGCAACAAACGTCTATAGCTGATCCGGCAAAGAATGCGGTTATTCGTAATTCCTCTTTTTTGAATTGGAAGTTCTTTAATAATCCCCTTGAGCATTACATTGCAAATGTTGCAAAAATAAATGGGGAAATTGCGGGGTATATGGTCTTAAAGTTGTTTCGTAAGGGAAATGTTTTTTGTGGACATCTTGTTGATTTTCTTTCTAGAAAACAAAATGAGAAGCTCATATTTCATTCCCTATTGCATAGGGCTTTTGATTTCTTTGGTTGGGCTAAAGTAGATGTAATTTCAGCGTGGTGCTTCCCTTCTAATACATATTTTGAAATGCTTTATTCGGTCGGATTCAGGCCAACAGGGTTTAATACACATTTTGCACTAAAGCCAATTAAAAATAACTATCTTGCTGACCTTGTCAAATATGATAATTGGTTTATTACCATGGCTGATTCAGATGCATTTTGATAGAACGGAATAATGAAAAAAATACTTGTAGTTGTAGCACATCCTGATGATGAGGTGCTTGGTTGTGGAGGAACTATTGCAAGACTTACATCTGAAGGCAACTGTGTATATACACTGATACTTGGTGAAGGTGTTACTTCAAGGGATAGGAAGAGAGATCTGGCGAAAAGAGAAAATGAGATTGTAGAACTAAAAAAACAGGTAGAAAATTCTAACAAGATATTGGGAGTGAAAAAGGTATATACTTTTGATTTTCCTGATAACAGATTTGACACAATTCCACTGCTTGATATTATCAAAACAATTGAAAAGATTAAAGAAGATATTAAGCCGGACATAGTATTTACTCACCATTACGGTGACCTTAATATTGACCACCAGATAACGTTCAAGGCGGTAATGACAGCCTTCAGACCCGCAATAGATGAGAGTGTAAAGGAGATTTATTCATTCGAAATACCGTCATCTACTGAATGGAATGCCCCTTCTTCATTAACATATTTCATGCCAGATTATTTTGTCAACATCAATAAAAATTTAGAAATAAAAATCAATGCTTTAAAAGAATATAAAACAGAACTAAGAGATTTCCCCCATCCACGTTCTTTAGAAGCACTTGAGCTTAATGCTAAACAATGGGCCATAAAAGTTGGGCTAGAAGTTGCGGAGGCATTTAAGACTATTAGGTTAATAAAAAAATAGATTGCTTTCAGAGCGGTCAGTCGAAAAAATATAATCCTTTGTGGTTCCATTTTCAACTGAAGACAATACTTCAATAAAAACATTGTCTTTTATCACAAATTATTCTTTTAATGAGTCAGTGCCATTGACACAGCCGGTGGCTTGAGTCGTCCCTATAAGGGTATTTTTGCTAGCGCCCCTTAAGGTTTACTCTGGATTCAAACTTAGATATTGGAATGTACTTAATTTGCCATACTCCCCGGCACAGCCGGAGGGGGGGGGTATCCCTGGGATTGGAGGATTAAATGGATAATTATAAATCAATACTGCTTTTAAAGCTTCCTTATTGTACGCATCCTGATTCTTTGTCGAGAGACGATGACTTTAGGACTATATCTACATTTAGGCCTATTCCCTCATTAGCACTGGCTACATTATGTGCTTTTCTGGATAAATATAAAACTTATGATTATAGTCTGAAAGCCTTTGATATAAATATTGAAGCATATACGACTCCAGAGGCCCCAATTGAGACATCTCTTTATATGAAATTGTTGACCAATTATATAAAGAATAATGAGTATGATGTCCTTGCCCTGTCAGCTATGTTTGTGTTTACTACCAAGTGGGTAGATACTGTAGTCAAACTTTCAAGAAAGCATCATCCCAAAGCGAAAATAATTATTGGTGGTGGGTATCCTACTCTTTTTCCTGAGAGATGTTTGAAGGAAAATGGTGTAGATGATATAGTTATCGGTGAAGGCGAGTCAACACTCTTACATATATTGAATAAATATAATAATCACAAGGATGCTGGATTTGAAAAAAGATTTCCTTTTCAGGGGTATGCTTCAAAAAACACAAAAGATGAAGTTGTTATTGTTCCACGAACGCATTCTCTGGATTTAGAAAATTTGCCACATCCGGCATGGAATTATCTAAATGTCGAGAAGTATTTCAAAAACAGCGGTGATAAGAAACTACCAATCGAAGCCAGCAGAGGTTGTCCATATAGTTGTAATTATTGTTGTACTTATCTTGCTTGGGGGAAAAGTGTTCGTTACAAGCCTGTTGAAAACATGATTAAGGAGATAGAGGAACAGGGGGAAAGATACAATAAGCCCATAATATGTTTTGTCGATGATAATATGTCTTTTTCTAAAAAATGGATTACGCACTTTCTAACGCAGTTGATAAGCAAAAACTTATCATTAGATGCCAGCGCTTCGAATTTTTGTGTTAAACACCTTGATGAAGAAGTAATAGATCTACTAGTTAGAGCAGGTGTAAAAGTATTTGGTATTGCGGTCGAATCCGGCTCTCCACAGATGCAAAAGCACATACGTAAAAATGTAAATTTCGATAAAGTAAGAGAAGTAGTTAAAATAATGAAATCTAAGAATTTGCATGTTCATATCTGTTGGATGATAGGATTTCCAAATGAAACTTTACAGCAGGTCAATAGCACAATTGGTTTCGCGCGTGAACTTAGAGCGCATTCAAATCAGTTTATGACAGTGTTGCCTTATCCTGGTACAAAATTATTTGAAGAGGCAAAAAGTAATGACCTTCTAATGTCCCCAGATGATGGTCTAGACAAATATGATAACAGGAAGTGTGATTATTTAAAATCTGATGAGTGGAACTCCAATCAATTGCAGGAAATGGGTTATGATGCAAATATTGAGCTTAATTTTCTCAACAACCCTTGTCTTGATACAGCCGAAGGGAGGGAGTCTATTCTAAAAAGATTTGAGGATTTACTGCTAACATTGCCTGAGCATATTATTTTGCACATCTGCGTCGGGTATATAAATAAACTAAAAAACAACTCGGTAGATTACGAAAAACACTACAAGGCAGCAGAAAGGCTTTTCAAAAATCAACCGCTATATAACACTTTTATTAAGTATCTTTCATGGGATTTCAATATTATTAATGATTTCGTTAAATATCTTAAAGCAAACAATAAAGAGATTGAGTGTCCCTTTTAAAAAGAGTTTAATCCGCTAATAATACGACTTGCTTATGTATAGTTACTTAAATGTGTCTAGCGTTTAGGTCTTATTGAGCTGTTAGAGAAGTGATGATTAAAATGGCTTTGTTAAGTAATATGGATCAAATATCTCAGTTAACTCAGAGTAAGCTTAAGTTGACTATAACCAAAAGCTGCATATCCATTCCTGATTGGATGTCGATAAACAATGAATGATATATGGGGGATAAAGGTATGAGTAACTTCAATGTAAAAAAAGGCTCAACAGAGGGAGAAGAGTTTCAACGAATGCGTTTTGTTGAAAATTTTAAAAACTGTCCTATCCCTGAGTCAGAAATAATGAATAATATGGGTTTGTTCCTCAACCGGCAATTACTATCAAGGGTTATGTTTATAAATGAATTATACAAAAAAATTATTAATGTCCATGGTGTTATCGCCGAATTCGGTGTTCGCTGGGGCCAGAATATGGCATTGTATGAGTCTTTTAGAGGTATGTATGAGCCATACAATTATAACCGGAAAATAATCGGTTTTGATACTTTTGAAGGATTTCCCAAAATTAGCCCTAAAGACGGACATGCAGATTTTATTAAAAAAGGTGCTTATTCAGTAACAAATAACTATGAAGAGTATTTAAATCAAATATTGGAGTACCATGAAAAGGAAAGTCCGATATCTCATATTAAGAAATATCAACTAATTAAGGGGGATGCAACTGAAACAATTTGTTCATATTTGGAGGAAAACCCGGAGACCATTATTGCATTGGCTTTCTTTGATTTCGATTTATACGAACCGACAAAGAAATGCCTTGAGGCTATTAGAGGGCATATTACTAAAGGAACTATAATTGGTTTTGATGAGTTGAATTGTAGGGATTTCCCCGGTGAGACCCTGGCTTTAAAGGAGGTTTTTGGATTAGGCAAATATAAAATCCAGCGCCTTCCATTCACGTCCCTTATGTCCTATGTGGTAATTGAATAAACATCAAGAAGATAACTGAAATAAATTCCAAGGAGAGCAATGACTACAAGTGTAAACAGTCAATTAGTAGAGGTAGTTTCGGGATTATTCAATATATCGCTCAGCAGTATTACGTTAAACCTTGCTTGGTAGGGAGCAGTATAGTGTTGTCAAGCTGCCTCGAATATTATGGAAAAAATATATCCAATAGATGTTTTTGGTATTAAGAAAATGGGGGTTGAGAACTGGCTTGAAGAGTACTATCTACCTGTCAAAGGAGAAGAATGTCAAAATATTTCTACAAATATTCTGGATGCGTATCTTTTCACATTAAAACAATTTAATAATGAGATTTTGTATTGGCTTGTTGTGTCAAATATAAGAATTGTAAATGATGCTTCTCTTTATTCTCTAAGTATTTTAATGTTATCACGGTTACAGAAGAAAGGATTTAAGTATATTGCCGGCAGAGATAAACGTGCAATCAATAAGCTTTTGTTAAATAAAGACCCATTAGAACTGATTAATTCTAACAAGTTAATTAATGGCAAATTGACTTCTTTTACATATACGGAAAGAATGAAAAATATATTAAGGTTAATAAAACGCAATTTGTCTGCTTTTAGATTTAGTAATTGGAATTCTATTAAAAATATTTCAGAACCTTTTTTTTTGATTGGAGACAGATATACACCGGAGGTGTATAACTTCTGCACGGAAAAAGAAATTTACCCTATTTGTTTGCCAGTAACGCTGTTTTCAGGAAAGAGAACAGATAATCCATTAACATCAAATGAAAGAGCATTGGTTTCTCAGTTTATTCAATGTTTTGTGGGTTCCATAAAAAAGGCAAATCCGGTTATTAGTAAAGTAGCTTCTGAATACTTGCAGAATAGTTTGTGTGAATATTTTGAATATGGCATGTTATTCTTGAAGCAAAATATAAGTTCTTTAAGGAATATGAGGAAACTAAAAAGGAGAACTTTACTAGTACCTTCCTTAGGAAAACCACTGCATAGATTATTCTGTGCTGCCTGGAGAATAACGGGTGGTGAGGTGATAGGATTTACCCATGGGAACAATATTTGTCATAACTATTCTCAGCCAATGATATTCGAAGCGGTATCTATTGCAAATACTTATGTCACCGAATCGTCATCACAGAAAACAATTTATAAACATTTTACGCTAAAATTTTCTCATAAGTATAAAGATGACTTAAAAATTGCTGAAATAACTAATCTCACAAAAAACCATTATAGGCCCATATTTACAAAACTCCAAAAAGATAGCTCAGTTAACAAAATTAATAAGGTTATGATTGTTGGTTTTCCAAAAGGGTTTTTCTTTTTTCCTTGGCTCCCTGAACATAACATTTTCTCGCATTTATATTTAGAAATTCAAGCAGTCAAAATACTTAAAAAAGCAGGGTTTTATGTTATGTATAAACCCTATCCAGCAACTATGAATGATGTTGAGGGGATATTTAAAGGATATGTTGATGAAATTATCAAAGAAGATTTCGAAAAGGTTTATAATCTAGCAGACTGTATTCTTTGTTATGATCCAAATACAACCACATTTAAATATTCACTCCTTTCTAAAAAGCCGTTAGTATTAATAAATGTTAAAGGAAAGTTGTGGTATCCAGAGGTCTTAGGATTGTTGAAAAAACGATGTTGTTTAGTGGACGCATATCCTGCTGATGGAAGAATTGTTTTTGATGAGAAAGAATTAATCAAAGCTGTAGAATCATCTCTTAATAATATTAATTACGACATATTATACAAATTTGCTTTTTAATAAAGGGAATTGCGTGAAAAACAATTTTATAATTTTTATTCATGATTACAGTGAGCTTGATATGATAATGCCTTTTATAGATTATGTTATCACAAAACATAATGATAGAGTAACACTTTACACGGATTATAAAAATATTCCTGATGCCGCTTGTTATCACCTGGAATATCTAAAAACATACCATAAAATAAAATTAAAGTATTTTCTTGAAGAGCCACCTTTTAGAAAGCATAGATATATCCTTCTGTTGCATGATAAAATTAAACAATTTCAGATGAAAAGAAAGAAAGCAAGGATGAAATTTAGTTATATTGCTTACATGATTTCGTTAGCAAGCGTGATAATGAGAAGACTAGCTGAAAACATCATAGAAAAATCTATTAAAAAGTATGTTGATAAGCTAAATGATTCAGACATGATCATAATGTATTATAGTGGGGAAGCTTCTTTTCCTGGCAGTGTGGTCGTTGACTTTGCTGAAAAAAGAGGGATCAAAACTATTGGCTATTTTAATGGTATTTACATTTACTCAAACCTTGAATATACTGCAAAAAAAAGGGGTGGTAAAATTGGTTTAAAAACAAGGCTTCTAAGATTTATTAAAGATCGTAAAAGAGTGTATTGTGCTTACTATCTGGTTGGAAGAACTATGAAGACTGCATTTTTTAGCTCTAATACGGCGTTTGATTTTAAAGGAATGGATCGCCTCTATGAAACTGTTACCCCCAGATTTACTAGAGGGTGGATTAAAACATTTAAGACATATTTAGCAACAACGGATCAATTTGATTTTGGCGATAAAAAGAAAATAAATGTTGTTTTGTTTCTGTCTCGCGTAAAGCAAAATGTAATTGAAAGAGAGCTTGTTGATATGTTCAATTTGCTATCTGTTATAAATAATATAAATTTTGTGTATAAATCGCATCCTAGATTTAATTATGTTATTGATAAAGGTTATGATGCATCCAATGTGAATTCTTTCCAACTTTCTGACTGGGCCGATGTGGGTATTCTCTTCGGCAGCAGCATAGCAATACATCTTTTACTAGATAATGTTCCAATAATAGTGCCCTCTTTTGTGCACACAAACTCTACGATATTAGAGAAACATAAAATATGCATTACAGCTAATAGTTTGGACGAATTAACAAACATTCTTACAAATAATACTAAAGATGATATTAGGAAACTTATTGATAATGCAAGAGTATTATGAAGCGGTGATAGATCAGAGGCATATCAAATAAGGAGTCGTTGTATTTATGAAAAAAATTCTGATAAAAATATGAAGCTGTAGTTAGCAATAAACTTTTCGAATAAGGATACACTGTATATATGATAAATAATAAGATAACAAGAAAACTATTGTTTTTTTTGCCAAAAAGAATCATGGTTTGGCTTATAAAAAATAATCTTACTTTCATTATGGCTTTGTTTTATATGGTATTTATTATAAAAAGGAGAAAAAGTAAGCATAAATCTTCAATTAGGAATTCCGATAAAATTACTATTTTGGCACTTAACGGAAATAAGTTCAGAGGAGATCTTGAATGTCTTTCTGGCGTCGAAAATTTCAGGGTACTTACCATGGAGAGCATGTGGCAGACAATACTAGTGTATGCCTTTACAAGAACAAAAGTTGGTTTTTCTGATTATTTTCATGCTGAAACAGGGAGTGATATTTATTTGTTAAAAGAGAAAATAAACATATTTTTTAACGGATTTATTTCAGCAATATTGAAGTTAATAAAAATCGATTGCGTAATTACAGTAAATTACAGGTATACAGAAGATTTACCCTGGGTCATGCATTTTGAGAAAAAAGGTATACCCCATATCTGCCTCTTCAGGGAGAGCCTTGCTATTAGGGACCATGTTAATGATTCTCTAACTGCTCTGAGTCGTAGATGTAGAGGATACCCTGTAACACATGTTATAGCGGGTAATCAGATGATAAGAGATTCTTTTGTGAAATCGGGTTTTGTAACTGAGGGGCAAACAAGTGTATGTGGTGTTTTGAGGATGGATATTTTGCTCAAACTGATAAATTCAGGCAATAGTAACTTATTAATAATCAATAAAAATAGAAGAAAGCGAGTAATACTATTTTACTTTTCATATCTAATACCTCTTTTTGGGAAAAAGGAACTCTCGCTCAATGATAGGTTGTCTGACAATTCCACTAAATATAGTTATGTAGCAGACCTATGGCCTAAACGTATTGATCTGTTTGAGGATTTGCATATGTCATTTATTCAACTTGCTATAAAGTATCCTGAAGTTGACTTCGTTCTTAAACCTACGCTGGAAGGTATGGGTAAATCTGCTTCATGGGATAGTTATATAAAGTTTGTTAATAAGTCCGGTATTGATTTGAGTAGATTAAAGAACTACACTATTGAACCTGATGCGAATGTTCATGATTTAATCATGAACAGCGATGTGATTATCGCTCTTCAATCCACAACTGCGGCAGAATCGGCAATTGCGGGGAAGCCGGTAATATTTCCGCTATTTTATAATTTTAGGCAAACAAAGATTTTTAATAATTTTATTTGGAAAGATTATTTAGATCTTTTTGATGTTGCGGAAGGCCCTGATGAGTTGGAATCATTAGTCGTTGAGAGACTGAGAAATCCTGAAGTTAACGAAAATATTATGGAGGGGCGCAGGGGATTATTCAAAAAGGTTTTTTCTGATATTGAAGGTGTTGCATTAGAGAGATACGTGGAAACAATAAAAAATGTTTTAAATTCTGCAAAGAGTAGAAATCAAAACTAATAAGATTCGGTATTTAGTAGTTTTTGCCAAATGAAGATAGTAATTTATAGTAATAAGCATTTAAGTTAATGGCGTATAAGGCTAACACAGTTCTTGCGGTAATTCCAGCTAGGGGTGGTAGTAAAAGGGTCCCTCGTAAGAATATGCATAAAATTAAAGGAGTTTCCCTTGTAGGCCATGCTGCAATAATTGCAAAATCTTTATCCTGGATTGATAAAATAATCCTTTCAACAGATGATGAAAGGATAGCTGAAGAGGGGCACATTTATGGTATAGATGTCCCATTTATGCGTCCTTCTGAATTGGCTACAGATACCTCTACATCTAAAGCCATGTGGAAGCATGCCTGGTTGTCGGCTGAAAAGAAATACAATATGCATTTTGATATTTCTGTCTTATTAGAACCAACAAGCCCCTTACGTATTTCAGACGATATTGTGTTAACAGTTAAAACTCTTGTTACGAATAGTTGCTCTGCAGCAGTTACAGTAAGTAAAATTCCAGCGGATAATACACCTCCAAAAACATTATTAATTAGAGGAGATGGGTATCTGGAATCTTTTTTAAAAGATGGTTTTGAATATCGCAGCCAGGATATTTCTGATTATTATAGCTTAAATGGAATTTGTTATGCTGTAAAGCGAAAGACATTACTTGAGAAAGGACTCATTGTTGAAGAGGATTGTTTGCCAGTAATTATAGGACGTAACATTGTAAATATTGATGAATATATAGAGTTAGAACTTGCTACTTATCTTTTTCCAAAATCGGGCAGGAATTATTATGAACAGTAATTGAAGAATGCTATCAGAGATTATAAATAATTATTTGCCTGTTGATAGAATAAATCTCAGAGGAGATGATTTCTATAATAAGAAAATAAATGCAATTAAGAAAGAACTGTCACTTGTTAATAATAAACATGGCTGGCAGGACAGAAAGACTTGTCCTGTATGTTTGAGTAATGATTATAAGGTTGAGTTCGCAAGTTTTGGGATAGACATTATTGCTTGCCAAAAGTGTACTTTAAGATATACGGCCAAGGTCCCCTTTGATCCAAATGATGTTTATAATGATATGGCCTATTTTAATATTATCCAAAATTCCTGTGTTGATTTTCACGAGTATCGGAAAAAAAGATTCGGTAAGGACAGGGTCCAATTAATTATAAATCAGCTTGGTAATATTAGAGGTAAGAAGCTATTAGATATAGGTTCAGGCAGTGGCTACTTCCTTGAATGTGCAATAGAAGCAGGCGCTGAATGCACTGGAATTGAAGCTGGGGGACATTTAAGAGAATGGTCGCAAAAGAGGTTGGGTGTCTCTATTATGAAAGACGATATAGATGAGATGCCTTCAAACATGCTTTTCGACATAATAACAATGTTTGATGTAATTGA
>Ga0187827_10008301_pt1 | contig 11310 bp, 9 predicted proteins | sample ETNtaG_39_FD_167969 | JGI IMG/M metagenome (GOLD analysis project Ga0187827, IMG submission 167969) | Marine microbial and viral communities from oxygen minimum zone, Eastern Pacific Ocean - ETNP2014_SV_150_PacBio MetaG (Illumina Assembly) | ecosystem: Environmental > Aquatic > Marine > Hypoxic... | reverse complement strand
GCCCGTCTTGATATCTATGGTGATAATGATACAAAAAAATATGTTAAGGAAAAAATAGTTAGTGCTTTGTACATAGAACTTTAAGCAAGATCCTCGCACAAGCAGGGTTTTTTGTTTATTCCACATTTGTTCTTACATTTATATGTGAGGATTAGATTTATACTTATAGTTTTGATATTACTTATAGCCAACTTCGTAGTTTGGAGCTGGGCGTTAGCGGGGTTTTCATTTTATTTCAGTATTTTTGGGAACGTTCCCGTTCCAACAATCCACAAAAATATACTTTAAACTCGCTACGAATTATGAATGTATTTAGGAGCTATTAATGAAACCATACTTTGAAAAATCTATTTCTGAATTAACTTATGAAGATAAAAAGCATATGCTAGATGATTTCGCATCTGCTATACTAGATCTTCGTCATATATCTAAGTTTGAAAATCTAGATCTTTTTCTATTTCATGCTCAGACTTTAATCGAAACATTTTGTATAGTCCTTCTTCAAGATGAATCTAAAAATGAAGAAGATTTGCTGATCGATTCTGTAATTGATTTACCTAAAGCTTAATAAATAAGGAGTCTTACTTTGCAAAAAAGAACTACACCATATATTTGGATAACTTGGTTAATAAAATTTATGTCAGGTGAAAATCAGTGTTTCTATTCTTCGTGGTTTAAATCACATTTTCAATATGATAAAATTCCTAGTGATTTCGATGTGGCTACATGGACTGCAAAACATAATAAACTATTGTTATCACGAAAAGACTATTATGAGCGTTTGGGATATGAAGTATTCCTTGAAGACCAAAATTCATTTAGATTATCTGGAGCTAATGGGACTATTGTTTCAGGTAAACCAGATTTAGTAGCAATTAAGGAAGGGGAAAAAGCTATTGTTGAAGATGTTAAAACTGGTCAAGAGAGTAACTCTCACCTTATGCAGGTTTTAAACTATATGTTAATTCTACCATTATCAGTAAAACATTGTTCTGGATTAAAAATGTTTGGTGTGATTAAATACAAAGAACATGAGGTAGGAATTGATTCATCCAAAATTGATAATGAGTTGAGAAATATATTTAAAGATACGATATCAATTGTTGGAGGAGAGTCTGAGCCGGAAAAGGTTCCTAGTTTCTGGGAATGTAAATGGTGTGATATTCCTAAAAAGTATTGCGATAAAAGAATGGATGGCAAGCAGGAAATTATTACTGATCACAATTTATTTTGATGAAAAGAGTTAAATATTAATTAATTTGATCAAATTATAGCAATTATACTTAAATATTATGAATACTAAAGAAATATTTTTAGCTACAGTAGGTAAGACACCTCAGATTATTACTGAGGCTATTTATCATTTTTACACTAGCAGTGAACTGCGCATATTCGATGAAATTCACGCTATTACTACAAAATCGGGAGCAAAAAAAATTGAAGATTTATTATTTAAGAATAATATTATTGAAGAGCTTAAAAAGCATATTGGATTTAAAGGTGATATCAACTTCGATCAATCAAGAATACATATTTTGACCGATGAACAAGGTAGAGAATTAAATGATATTCGAGATACAAGCGAAAGCACTGGTGAGATGATCTCACTTTTTAAGATTTTAAAAACCTTTACTAAAGATGAAGAGACGAGAATTACGGCAACCGTAGCCGGTGGAAGAAAAAGTATGAGTGTGGCAATGGGGCTTGCAATGCAGGTCTACGGTCGCGAGCAGGATGAGCTAATACACATATTAGTACCTACGGAAAAATTTAATGATGATAAATGGTTTTACCCTAGGGGTAAGACAAAGGTTGAAGTGATGCAGCTGCCTTACTACCGAATTCGGAATATTATTGGTAATGTTGATAATAGAGATCCAAAGGAATTAATTCAATTATCAAGTCAGATGTTATCAGGATCAAAGTTATCAGTGAATGTTGAGGCAAAAAAAGATGGACTCTATTATTCTGGCAATACTCTACATTTAAGTCCTTGGCAGAATACTCTGTGGATATATTTAGCAAAAAGGAAGTTGTTGGCTAGCTGCCATGAAAGTTGCGGTGGCTGCGATGAGTGTTTTGTCTCGCATCAAGAAATGATTAGTGATTATGATAGCATAATAGCAGATATTTATCATGCTATAAAGGTCTTTGACCGTTTTGATCAAAAAGAGAGTCAAGAACACATAGATAGCTTAGATCATTATGAAATAGATAATTATCTTCGCAAGAAACGAAGTCTTCTCAAGTCCGATATAAAAAAGAATATTAGTGATTTAAGATTATTAGGAATGCTAACAGTCTCTGACATCAAAGTAAATGATACTATTCGCTTTGGCCTGGCATTGAAAAAGAAACAGATTAATATCTCTGTATAATATTTATGGATGAAAAGAAGAATACAATGAGATTCAGAGGAAGAAATCTATTAAAGCTTCATATTCGCCTTTTTGTTTTATCCAAAGAAAAAGAGTCTAGAGAAGTAATAAATAAATGGGACATACTAAATTATTTAGTTAAACAAACAGAAGTAATTAAAGTTTTTGATAGTGATCAATTGGAACGTCTTATTGATTTATCACTAAGATCTATTTATAAAAAGGTTGATGGAGACAATATTGAATACAAAGATTTTACTGATGAGGTAGTTGTTAGATTAATAAAAAATAATCCAGATTATTATAATAAAATCAAATCTACATCGCATGAAATAGAATACCGGGTCTTTAATGACCATGTTAGAAAAGATAAATCATTTCGCCAGATTAGCGAGGACCTCAAACTAAATGGACAGACTGTTCTTCTTCATTTCAATAATGTAATGAAATCTTTTAAAAAAAACAGTTACTACCTGGTGCCCGATAATTACCTGATATATAATCTTAATAATGAACGCAAAGCTAAAATGGCATTAATGTTTGGTCTGGGTAAATATGAGATACAGAATCACCCGAATTTGTATAATTACGGATATGGAAATCGCAGACCTGATTTTGCTTTGGGCCTTAATGGAGTACCATTAATCTTTCTTGATTTAAAATTAAATAATAAAGTAGAAAATATATATCCAGATTTTAGAGAATTTTCGAATTTGAATTTTGCTCAACCGCTAAGGGTAATTTTTAACGGGGTCATTCAGATTCCTGTTTATCACAAAAAAACACACTATAATATTTATCTTAATAGAGTACCACAGAGAAAATTATGGTTAGACAATAAAGAATTGCTATTTAAAGAGTTTTGTAAATACAATGCTGTAATAGTTACAAAAAAAGATCAGACCATTGATAGTGTTTTATTTAATAGTAAGACAAATTATGAAAATTGTGATGAATTATCAGAAGTGTGGGATGAATGGGGTCGTTACTCAAGAAAAGTATTAGCAAAAAGTTTAATCTCTAGTGATCCTAAAAAGTTAACATTAGATCTTACCTCTAAAGAAACTCTTTCCATAAACGATGAAGCTTTAAGAAAAAACATAGAAGATTTAGCTCATTCTTTTGATGACGATATTAAAACGTTAAAAACTGATCTAGAAAGAGAACAACAAAAACTTGAAATATTAAAAACTGATCTAGAAATTGAACTAGAAATTGAACTTAAACGTAAAATATCTACAAGAATCACTCAAGCTTTAATTCACACTCTAAAAAACTCAATTGGTCCGTTGACTAATCGTTTGAAAAGACAGCTTGATAAGGGGCCAGATAATGTAGATCAAATAATTGAAAAGGCTAATGAGCTTGTAGAAAAATCAAAGAGATGGGAAACAAAATTAGATAAACTAAACCTATTATTTCAAAACAATGATATTCAAGAAAAAGCGAAAAAATACAATTTCTTAAAATTAATTAATAGTTGCTGGGAAACCAACAAAGGTAATATGAAAGGATTTAGTAGAAAATCTACTCTCAAGGTATTATCTGACGGTTTTGAACGAGATATTGAAAATATAGATATCTTTATAGATAATACATATTTCGATGAGGTCTTTACTAATTTATTTACTAATTCTTATCGGCATGGAATGTATCCATCTATCAAAGATGCAAGAATTACCATAAAAGTTATTAAAAGTAACGCAAATTATATCACAGTCACTTACGAAGATAATGGGATAGGTATGACAAGAGAAAAGTTTGAAGAAGTATTTTTTGGATGGTCAAAAGAAAGTAAAGATAAATTTGCGATAGGAGCACAAACTATTGGACTAATATTAGAAAAATTAGGCAAAGAAGAATCACCACTATTTCCTGTTCAGTCAGATGATGATAGTGCAATGTATAATGGAATACAATTTGAATTGCCATTGTATAAAAAGTAAGGAAATATCATGAATAAAAAACTAATACTTATAGTAGAAGATTCTGAAGAATCTTATGATTATTTGCGAGAAGAAATTTTAGAAGATTCTAAATATAAAGATGAAATAGAGATCGACTGGGCGCAAAGCTCTGATGAAGCGCGAGATTTTATAGATGATAATGATAAAAATTATTATATGTTTATATTAGATCGAAACATACCTAAAGAGAATGAAGGTTCCCCTGAATCCAACTATTCTATGCAATTATTAATGTTTTTAAGAGATCATCCTGTATATGGTGGTGATAATAAAGATCCAAATTGGTTGATTTATAGCGCGGAAAGAGAAACTATTTATTCTTTATTAAATGATGATAATTTTTACATAGATAAAAGTCAAACGTACTTAAAAGGTGAAGAAGATTTTATAAATAGATTTGATCCTTTATTTAATAAAGGGTCCGATAAAAATAAAATATTTAAGGAAACAATTGGTGCTAGTTACAAAACAATTGGAAACCTGTTAGGTCAAAACGGTAGAAAAAAAATGTTAAGGGTAGCACAAGTTATAGTTGATAATAAAAAAGAAAATATTGATCTTGCTTTACAAGCAATAAGAAATATTAGAAATACTTTGGCTAACACACATCGTAAAAAAACAGGACTAACTAAAGAGAAATTTTTTGTTAAGAAAAAGTTAGAGTATCAAGAACCGGAAGAAAAAAATATAATAAATCAATATGATGGAGAATTAAATTATCTTAATTATCTTCATTATTTATTTCTTGAAGAAAAAGTTATAGATGAAAAATTTAATTATATATTATATGGCTTAAACAAAATATTAAGTACATATGGTGCTCATGAAGGGGAATCGCGTAAAGAAATTCCTCTGTGGGTGGATATCAATATGGTTAGAGTATGTTTTCATGCTGTTGCTGTTCTAGCAGAAATCCTTTACGATGATCATAAGCGACGGGAACGGGAACGTTCTCAAGTATCGTAATGCGATTTAAAGTGTCTAATTTCTTAAATAAGTATGAACCTATTAACATGCAAATCAGAGAAAAATCATTTATGATCAATCCTTTTGAAGAGATACCGGCCTTTTGCCTTGAATGCGGGCCCCAGACATTCTTTATAAGATACTATTGGACAGAAAATGGATATGACCCTATTGAAATCAATCTTATTACTATAGATGATGGATTTCTTCGAAAGATGGATACTATATTGATGATGGATGAAAAAATTAATGATAAAAATTTTAATGATCAGTGCATTTGTTGTGGTTATCACTTTTCCCATAATGTCAATCTTGATCTAATAGAAAATAAAAAAATAGATATTGGATTTAAAATATGAACCCCGCAGAATTAAAAAGATTAAATATAACACCTGATCCTAAAATTTTACCTATGCTGGGAGAAATCACTCTTCTGCCTGCACAATGCATAGCGGAACTATGTGATAATTCTATTGACAGCTTTATTCGCTCCTACGAACTAGGAAAAGACAGTATAAGTAAATATAGGATTGATATTTTTGTTCCTAGAGATGATTCTATCCAAGGCGAAATTACTATAAAAGATAATGGCACAGGAATGATTGAAGATGAACTCGTAAGTGCAGTAAAAGCTGGATGGTCGGGTAATGAAGATTATTTTGGTCTGAATCTTGGGCTTTTCGGTATGGGATTCAATATCGCTACAGCAAGATTGGGCCGATGTACCACGATCAAAACGTCAATAAAAGGGTCGGATGAATGGCTCGTTATGAGAATTGATTTTGATTCAATGCTAGAGACCAAAACATTTGAGACTACATTAACAAAAATACCAAAAGATGATTCGGAACTGAGCGGCACTGAGGTCACCATATCAAAGTTAAAAGATGATCAAATTAAGTGGTTCTCTAAAACAAGTAATCAATTAAAGCTGAGAAAAAGCCTCGGAAACTTTTACAGCGCTATGATTAGAAAAGATAACCCTTATCCAATTGCAATTAATATAAAAGTAAATAATAAAAATGCGGTCATCACAAAAGATGTTATGTGGGGATCAGTAGATGATCCCATAAATTTCATAGATGTTTGTGATATGGCTGGGCACACTCTTGGAACCACAACTAAAGGGTGGGGTACTCTCGCTGATGGCAGTGAAGTAACTGTGCCATATAATTTTGAGTATGAATTAGAAGAAAGATTCTTCTGTCAGTTTCACTGGCGCTGGCTCGGTGAATTTGAGGGCGAAGAATGCAGTTCCTGCGAGAATAGTGACCATACAAATAGCAAGAAACCGATGATCCGAGGTTGGCTTGGAATACAAAAATTTGATCATTTAATGGACTTTGGTATTAATCTAATAAGAAAAGGTCGCGTCATTGAATACAAATCAAAGGACTTGTTTTACTGGACAGATAATGATGGTAAAGAAAATATTGGTCATCCCTGGGATAGTCAGCGCGGACGCGGTAGAATTATTGGTGAGATTTATCTTGATGACGTAGCTGTAAACTATACGAAAGATCGATTTGCTAGAGAAAGTTGGATATGGCAAAAATTGTTAGAAAAATTGACTCACAATGAACCACTTTCAAATCGAACGAACCTAGGCTTTCCAAAAGAAAGAACGTCACCCATGAGTAGATATGTTCAATTATTTGACCGTATGACTCCTGCAACAAGTAAAGTAAATAGTCAATTAGAATGGCTAAGAGTCCTTGGCATGAGTCACAAAAAACCAAAAGAATTTGCTAAAAAAGCAGAATCATTTGCTGATTTATATAGGAAAGGCGATGAATCCTATGGTCAAGACTCTTTATACCTTGAATTAATTAAAGATAGCTGGAAACAAAAACTGGGGAATTTATCTGATGATGATCCTAATGATCCAGATTTCGAAATAGAACCCGATCAAGAATCAGATTCTGATAAAGAAACCTGGGAAAATTTTACTGAAAAAGATAATAGTATACCATCACAAGTAAGCTTTGATACAATTTCAAAAAATATAAAGACATATAAATTAATAAGATTAGGGTATGAATCGCCGCTTGAGGTAGGCGAGAAGATCTTACCGTGGACTCTTATTTTAGATGGTGAGTCTGCTTTATTTGTTTATCTATCAAAAAATTTAGCGAAGGCTAATAATATTAAATATTTAAAGCCGAACTTTACTCCAATTGACGCATTGTTGAGTGACCTATCTCAAATATTTTATGACTCTGTAAAAGATAGCAAAGATGGTCCTACATATTCTCAAATTTTAACTGTATTACGAGATAAATATGCAGAAGAGATTATGCCCCATGATCTCAGACTTGAAACTGATGAGATTAAAGAGTTATGCAGTAACGCTATCAATGAGATTAAAAAAAGATTAAAAGATCAAAATTCCGATTTTCATCAAAATCTTTTTGATATGCTTAACCAAAGAGATCAGATAGCGTTAACGAGGAAAATAAGTAGCAGGACGACGCCTGATATAAAGCGTCTAATAAAAGATGGAAAATGCTATGATTATATGGATGGTGATATGATTGTCACGCTTCTAGAGGAGTCTCCGGAGTCTTTTTTTGATGGTATCTGTTGGGAAGAAACATATACAGGGATCAGCACAAAATCTTTAAGTGAAGATATCGAGCTGTTTGAGAATTACCGCATGAGATTGAAAATGAGATACTTAGGCTATTTGGTTGAAGCGGTAGCAGTAGATGAGGGTGATATTGAAGTATCGGACGAAAATGATGCCATTGCCTTACAAAATGTAAGATATTACACGGCAGCAATAAATCTTACAGATAATCTAACTTCAATTGAGGAAGATTAGTGCATTCTCTATTTAGCCTAGAAAGATTTACTATGAGTACTTGGCGCGAATTTGAACGTGATTTTGCTCGACTCTTATTTCATTTAAATTTTAGCGACGTTAGACTGATAGGTGGTTCAAATGAAAAAGGGGCTGATATTTTAGCTGTGAAAGATAAGAATAGGTGGGCCTTCCAATGTAAATTTACCAATTCTGGAAATGTTAATAAAAAAGGAGTGAAGCAACTTGTTGAGGCCAAAAAATACTACGGGGTTGACAAGATAGGATTAGTCACATCAGGAATACCGGGAGCCGCTTTAAAAAAAACACTAGCCAAGCAAAGTCGTTTTGGATTTGATATCAGTCTATTTGATTTAAAAAGAATTCTAAGATTAGCTAAAAATGCACCAAATTTTAGCCCGAGGAAAAAAACATTAAGAGATTACCAAGATGAGACAAAAATTGGATTATATCATAATTTGCTAAATACTGGTAAGGGATTTGCGATAATGGCTACAGGCCTTGGTAAAACAGTTGTAATCTCTCAACTCGTTTCAGATTTATTTGAATATAAAAAACTTAAAAATAATCGAGTTTTAGTTTTAGCCCACACCAATGATCTAGTAGATCAATTATTAAAGGACTTTTGGTGTCAATTACCAAAGACAGTATTAACTAATCGATTAGGAAATGGAGAGAAACCATTTCAGTATAATGGGATCACTTTCTCCACTATTCAAACAGCCTCGTTATTAAAGAATAAGCTGCCGTATTTTGATTTGGTGGTGGTTGATGAAGCACATCGCATTGGATCAGAGTCATATTTAAATACGATTGATGCCCTTGGGCCACAAATGATATGTGGAGTAACTGCGACTCCGTGGAGGGGGGATAATTTTAATATAAGAACTGTAATAGGTGATCCCGTATCAAATGTCGGAATAGCGGAGGGTCTTAGACTTGGATATTTAGCAGAGGTAGACTATCGTATGCTAGCGGATGATCTAAATTGGAATATGGTACAAGATCTATCTCAGTTTGATTATTCCTTAAAACAACTAAATAGAAAGCTGATATTACCTAAAAGAGATAAAGAAGCGGCAAAAATTATTTATGATACTTTTAAAAAAGATGATAGGAAATCTTGTATCGTTTTCTCACCTACAATAGTACATGCCAAAAGCTTCGCGGGAACATTGCGGCTTTTAGGTTTGAGGGCTATCTCTATATCTAGCAAATTAAATAAAAGAGAACGAAATAGGCTTTTATCAAATTTTAAAGCTGGATTATATGATGTAGTAGTTGCGGTTGATATTTTTAATGAAGGAGTTGATGTTCCTGACGTTGATCTAATTGCATTTTTAAGAGTAACTCATTCTAGAAGATTATTCGTACAACAGTTGGGCAGAGGTCTCAGAATTAGCTCTACAAAAGATAAGGTTATTGTTCTTGACTTCGTTTCAGATATTAGAAGAATTGCTGCCGTTCTGAAATTAGATAAGACTGCTTGCGGAGGCTCTATAGAAAAATTAGGATTAGGAAAATCGCTGGTAAAGTTCATTGGAAAAGGGAGCAATAAACTTTCAAAGGAATGGATGCTAGATCAGGCTGACTTTTTGAATAGAGATAATGATTCCAGTCTCGAGCTACCAGAATTTGACTACCCTGGTCCGCTTAAAGTATAAATTCCCCTCATTTAATATTTTTATTCTATTTAATTTATTGTGTGAAAAAAACCACACATTCAGTCATATCTTTATTTTCAGGTTGCGGTGGACTTGATCTAGGTATAACTGGAGGTTTTAAAGCTCTGAATAAATCAGTAGGCACATCGCTTAAAACAAAAAATTCCTTTATTCAAATTAATAATCGTTGGCTTGAACTAGGAAAAACTAGATTCGAAATAAAATTTATTAATGATATCAATAAGTATGCTATACGAAGCTACAAAGCTAATATACCATTAGATGAAAAAACTATAATTGATCAAAGAAGCATTGTAGAAATAGTAAGGGACCTTAAAAAACAAGAAAATAGTTCACTGATTGAAGGAGATTGCGATCTCTTATTGGCTGGTTTTCCGTGTCAAGATTTTAGTGCAAGTGGCAGTAGAAATGGTTTTAATTCAAATAAAACGCATGATAATAAGATTCCTATAAATGGGAAAATCCCAGCATATTTAAGTAGAGGCTCTTTATATCAATGGATGCGAAAAGTTATTGAAATTACTCGTCCAAAGGTATTTATTGCTGAAAATGTTGATTCGATAAAGTTTCTAAAGGGTGTTAATGATAAAATAGTAAGCGATTTAAGTATAATGGCAGATTCAGGATATGAGATTTTTGTCAAAACCCTAAATGCTGCTGATTATGGTATACCTCAATTCCGAAATAGAATATTTTTTGTAGGGTATCATAAAGAACAACTCAAAGAGTCTGTTAAAAATGAAATTAGAAATTTTAGTCCTTTTCCAATTTCGACTCATAAAACAAAAGCTCAAATAAATGGTTCTAACTATAATGAACATATAACCGCAAGAGAAGCATTTGCTTATTTAAAAGAACCGAATGTTATAAGCGCTTATGGCATTTCAGATCAAAATTATTATTCTAAAGCATCAAAGAATAAAGGTAAGCAAGGGCAAGCTGCTATAGCTGAAAACACTCCAAGTATGACAGTGAGAGCAAATCATCATGGAAATATTGAGTTTAGAAGGATGGTAGAAAAGAATGGTAAAAGACAACGTAGACTATCTATAAGGGAGTGCGCATTATTACAATCATTCCCACCTGATTATAATTTTGTCATTCCAGAAAAAAAACTACCTAATCGTTATATTGTGTCAATGTCTGAAGCATATAAATTAATTGGGAACGCAGTGCCTCCTTTATTGGGATATCATTTTGCTATAAGGTTAAATGAGATTTGGAACGATATATTTCCTCGGCAATGAAAAGAGATAAAATCGTTAACACGGTATTAAAGAATAGCAGGTGGATTGTTTACAGGATGTGGGAACGCCAGTTTAGTGAAAAGAATCTCAAAACTCTAGTTGAAAAAATTATTATTTATAGATAACTTTAACCAACGTTATGGCCGTGCTTTAACCCAACTTGCAGGCGGCTCAAAAAAAACTGCTAAACCGGGAAGGAAATGACTCCGGCCCGGGAGTCATTTTTATTTTCGGGTGTTAATT
>Ga0187827_10008299_pt1 | contig 11311 bp, 14 predicted proteins | sample ETNtaG_39_FD_167969 | JGI IMG/M metagenome (GOLD analysis project Ga0187827, IMG submission 167969) | Marine microbial and viral communities from oxygen minimum zone, Eastern Pacific Ocean - ETNP2014_SV_150_PacBio MetaG (Illumina Assembly) | ecosystem: Environmental > Aquatic > Marine > Hypoxic... | reverse complement strand
TATGAAGCGGTCTTTTTTGTTTGTGGGGGTTTATAGTGTAACTTCATCGTGTAAAAATTAAACATTTGTTGATGTCAACAAATGTTTAAGGAGGTCCAATATAATGTTTGAAGGAATGAAAGGTATAGCAAAAGGTGGTAAGATTGCTGAAGCTGTTTCAGAATCTACAATGGATACCATTAACTGGTTAATTAAGCAGAATAAAAACCTTGAATCAAATGATACTCTTTTTACATGCAGGACTTATTATTTCTATGCAAAATTAATTTCACATCCGACCAATGCCTCAGATAATAAATTCATTAAATATATGGGTGCGCTAGATATGCAGGCAAAAACACTTTTAGGAGAATGGTTAACAACTGCAACTGGAGTTTTTGGTTTAGATGATTATATAGAAAGTTTTGATGATGAATATCGAAACTTTGGCTTAGAAATAAAAGATAAATACGGAACTCCCGAAGGTAGTAATGAACAAAGATTTAACATTGTTAAATCAAATGCTCTTGAAAAAGTGATTTGTGATATACAAAAATATTTTGATTATCCTGACGATTCTTTGGATTCAAAAGAATTCAAATTGATTATAGGATCATGTTGTGAAAAGATTAGATCTAATCTTTGATTGAGGGCATCATATTTGTCAAATTATAATTATTGTTGAGATTATTTCAATTATCACTCTTTTATTAAATTAAATAACGAAAATAATTGAATCAAAATATTAAATCTATTCTTAAAAAAGAAATTCCTCTTAGAAAAGTTGAGTTCAAGGGTAAAGTAGTAATATCGTCAATTATTTTAATAATTGCATTCATTTTAGGTTCAATAATATTAACTGTAATTGGAATATTGTTTTTTGGTTATTTTTATTTTGTATATACTAATGGCTCTATTTATTCCACCTATAAAGCCATTTCAGCAACATTTTATCTACATAAAGAAAAATTTGGACTAAATAATAAAGAGACAATTGAACAGGTAATCGAAATTCGAAATAGTTCATTCATAAATAAATCAGATTCCTCTTTTTTATACAATTCATTAGAATTTTTACAAAAATATATTAGTGCAGGTTTCTTTAATTACGACTCAGAAATTCTTATCATTTATACTGCTGCTGCAGGAATATGGATTCAAGAAAACCCTATTCCAGAAGATGAGTATTCAGTTCAAGCTGCGCTAGAAAGATTTTTTGATGATCAAATTATGGACCTAATGAATATGGATGGCATCATATAAATTTATGTTAATGATCTCAATATCAATTATTATAGCATCAATAATATGGAGCGGTTTAAATAAATTGATGTTCTCTAGTCTCATAGATAAACCATTTTGGGCATCTACAAACATTGGTATTTTTTATATTAATTTATATAAACTTTTTATTCTTCCAATGGCTGCACTTAACGGTTACTCTCTTTCAGGTTATAAGGGATTTTTCATTGTTGGAATAGGCACAATTCTTGGCAAACTATTAGTTCAAGATTTATTAAAAAATAACCACTCTTTACTAGTTCAATCTCTTCCTACTATTTCTTCAGTTTTATTCGGGGCTTTTTATATAATTTTTACTATTTATGTTTCTTTTATTTATTAAATGTCTTTACTAAAAAACATAAGTGATAGTGAACTAGTTGATTCAATATGTTTTGAAAATAAATCAAGAAAAGAAATTGATTATCTTTTAGAAAAAATTCAAAAAGCAATGACTGATGATATTTTTTATCATGCAAATAAATTTGCTAAAAGAACTTCTGATTTTTCAGAAGGATGGGTATATAAGACCAATACCTTAATTCCGGTAATTGTTACTGATAATGTATCAGAAGCCTATTTATGGTTTAGTAAATATTGGAGAAAAAAAATTTGTGATTATAGTGGAAAAAAAAATGCAAAATTAAAAACATTTTTAAATACGGTAATGTCTAGTCCTTGGGCAAGATCAAATTGGCTTTCATTTTATTACAAAAGGTTTACGCAACATGGGATTACAAATAAAGGTGAGGTAGGATATATACCAGTTTGTATAAAAAAATTATCTAAAAAACACCAAGAAATATTTTTATTATTAAGAAAACATAAAAGTGAAGAAAAACTAGTAGATGAAACTGGATTAGAAATTGTACAAATTGAATCAATGATTGAAGATATTAGATCAAAACTTATTAAGTCAGGTAAAATTGATCTAATAGTAAATATCTCTACAATAAATTTTGATGAATCCGAACTATATAGCTCAGATGAAGATAAGCAAGTATTCTCTGAGGTTTTTGAATTATTTAATAAATATTTTAATAATTTAGAAAAAATAGATAAAGAATTACTTAAGCTTAAATATTACATGGATTATACCGTTAAAGAAATAATTACATTCTATAAGGAAAGCGATAGAACTGACGAATTAAATGATTTTGGATTAAGTACACAACGTCATATATATGATTATATTGAAAAAATCTCGAACTCAAGTATGATTGCAATTTCAGGTAAAAAAGATATAAATATAAAAGAAGCTATTCAAATACTAACAAAAAAGCTTTTTGAGGAAAAATATGACTAAAAATAATAAAAAAGTATTAGATCGTCTTCTTGGAGCTTTTATTGAAAGAAATATTTTTGACTCAATTGAAAAAGATGATATTAAATTAATAATTAAATATTTAGAAGCTGATCTATCAGTTGAGGAAAAATATATATTTGAAAAAAGATTGATAGATGATGATGATTTCAAGTTTCTTTTTGATGTAACTAAATTGGAAAGTTCAAGAAAAAGGTCTAAAAATATATTATTTTATTATTTATTAAAGCTGAAACATTATTATAGGTTAAAGAAAACAAAAGTTTTGGAATCAAGTGAAACTGTAGGTGCTGGCCTTCCAATTTTAGTTCCAAAAATTTCATCTAAAATAGTATTGAGCTATATTTCTCCTATCTTAACTATAAGTATGGTATTAATATTTTTCTTACAAATTCAACCATACTCATATAACTTTAATCAATATGACTTTAATAAAGAAATCTTAAGCAAAAAAGATTTAATTAGAGGAGTTGAAGAAGAAGAATCATTCAACAATGATTCTTTAAGAATAGCTTTTGCTAATGATAGTATCAAACTTAGTTGGGTTAATAATAGCCCATTTATCCTTGTTAATGCTATTATTCTAAATGAAGCAACATACTTCACTAAAGATGAATTTATAGAAGTTCCATTCTTAATGCAGAAAAAGCCATTAAAAAGAATTATTGAGTATATTAATCCTTCTAAAAAATTAAATGATAAATTAAAAGTATGGTCTTACAATGATTCTCTTGAAATTGAAAAAATTGCCTTTACTTCAATCAAAGCATTGCCGTTTGAAAATAAACTCGATTCTTCCCTGACTGATTATAAAACAATAGGAACTCCGTTATCTGTAAAAACATTTAATTTTTTAATTACTAAATAATAGTGTTTTAGTAATATGCTAAAATCAATTCTATTTTTTATAATTTCTTTACTTGTACTACTTAGGATACGTTCAGTAGGAGATACAATTAGAGGTGGAATAAAGTTTTTTAAAATTAATAATACGATAAAGTTGATCTATTATTTTTGTATCATTTATTTATTCTATACAATTTCATTTATTATTATAAATGAAATACCAATTTTTATTTTACTACAATATCTTTTCTATAATTTTATTTTTATCGAGATCTACAATGCTTTTAGGTTGTTTATTTATACTCCAATTACCTTTCATGGATTTCAATTTATTGGCAGAATACTTGAAAAAGTGAATTTAAAATTTGCTGAGTTTTTTGGAACTCTGTTAATCTCAGCCGAAACTTTGTTTATATGTATTCTTGAAATATTAATTATTAGTTCTTTGCTTAGTTATAATTATGTTGTCACAACAGACACTATTTTTGATGAAAAAACAATTACTGCATATATGTTATTAACATTTGGTTTGCTTTTATATGCTATGTTAACTGGTTCTGGTGGGATATGGCTTATGGTTGCTAATCATCATGATATAGTTTGGTCGAAAGGTCGCTTTAATATTTCTGCAAAAACTGTTGGTTTAACATTTTTCCTTTTCTTTATTTTTGGTGCTTTTTCAATAAATAGAATTTTTTATAAAAATGATGTTATGGGACTGCTTAATAGACAGAGTGATACTAAAATTATAGAGGCAATTGAAACGTTTGAAGGTTTTGAAACAAAACTTATACTGGAAACGAATAGTTTAAATAATTCTTCAATAAATCAAAACCACTTATTTGTAAATGATTTTAACTATTTTTCATATTCTGATTTTGAGGACTATAAAAAATACTCTGTTGACTTATATGAGAATGATCCATTAAAAGGCCTTTCTGCGCTAACTGCGTTAATTAAACAACTATCATCCAAAGGAATGTATCATAAAATGGAAGTTGAGATTTTACGTGCTCATTATATCCTTAAGTCACATTATCAAAATTTTAATTATGAGGGTAAAATAAGCACGAATGAATTAGAATATATAATTTCTATGTTTGATGATATACAAGAGGCTATTGTTGAAAGCATATCACGTCAAAATGTAGAAAGCGATGTCGCTTTATTTTTATTTAGAGATCTTATCTCAAAAGATGAACAGAAAATATTATCAGAACAACCTTCTTGGTCTGAATATAATTATCACCATAATTATAGGAGAAGATATGAAATAGGTATAAGGTATTTAGCTGAGCTTATCTTTCTTTATCCGGAAAAATCATTTGAAGTAGAAAATGATATTTTACAAATAATCGAAAGAAATAAAGCTAGAAATTTTAATCAAATAATTGATGCAAAGTGGCTTTCAAACACTAATACATTAAAGGCAATGTTAAATGAAAACCAATGTGGTTTAAACTATATTATATCAAATTTTAATAATTTCGGTATAGGACAATACTATGATACAGACACGACTATAAATTTTGTTATTCCTTCTATATTAAATAGTTGGAAAAACGTTTCTAAAAACATTAATGGATTAATGGATAATGATGAATTGAAAAAAGAAATAAGTAGTATGCTTGTTCCTGAAGTGGTTTTACAAAGAATGAATAATAAAGATTTATTATTAAGTACTGATGGATTTATTCAAGAAATACCCTTTCAATATATTTTGAATGATTTGACAATGAATTCTATAAAATTAATACCAAGTTTTTCATCTTTAACTGATTTTCCAATTAATTCTAAAAATAAACTTCTTGCAATCGCTTCTTCAAATCCAGATTTTATTTTTAAAAAACATAAGTTGCTAAATAGTAAAAGAGAATTGTTGCTTGATACTCTTTTATTTTCAGTGCCAGAAGTTTGGAGCGTTGCGGAAAGTGCCGTGAAATTTCTAGATAGTGTAGTTGTTAAAGAAAATGTATCTGAAAGTTGGTTCCAAGATAATATCAATGAATATGATATAATTCATTTTGCAGGTCATTCTGATCAATTTGGTATTTATATTAATAAAGATGAGATGAATGATGGAATATTTTCAATTAATGAAATTGAATCTTTAAAACTTAAGGGGCAGTTAATCTTCCTTTCTTCATGCGATGGAGCAGTTGGAGAATATGAATTAGGAGAAGGAATTACGAGTATTTCTAAAGCTTTTTTAAAAGCAGGTGCTTCAGGCGTTATTGCTAGTTTGTGGAAACTTAATGATGAGAAAACATCAGAATTAGTAAATTTATTTTATAATAATTATTTTCAAAATTTTAACCCATCATCAACTTTATATAAAATTCAAAATGAATATGAAAGTACTTTCTCAAAATTCAAGTATCCTTTTGTATATGTAACTTATAATAATAGTTAGGATTATTTTATGACAGGTTTAACAGAATTAATTAATATATATAGAAAAGCAAACGAAATTGATTATAGTAAATATGATATAGAAAAAGTTGTTGCGAAACTAGATCAAAAAGATTTTGAATTTCTTAAATCTAGGTTTGAATATGGTCCAAATCCACCTGAAGATTCAGATTTAAATGCAAACTCAGATTATTTACCTTATAGTGCTGGAGTTACAACTACTTTAGATGAACAGATCATGCTTGAAGAGCCACAGTTTTTAAAGCCGTTCATTTTATTGAGATTTTATTTTTTCTATTTAGCAAAACATTCTGAAGGTTTTACTGATGAGAAAGAAATAAGAAGAACAATTGGTAGACCTTTAACTGATCTTGGTATAAGTAAAAATGATACTTTATTTTATGATATTTCTAGAACATACTGGACCCTTAAAGCTCAATTACATCATATTTTTATCAATAAATCAGAATACAAAATTGATAATAATGAATTAAAATTTTCTAATGCAACCCAATTGTTAGTTGAACTTGATGTTAGCTTAGGTTCTTTTTTCTTTCCTACAAACCCCTTAAATAATCCAGAATTGGTAAAACATATGTCCTCAAAAGACATAGAAGAAATTAAAGCTATGCAAATTCCTGATAGTTATAGGTTGCAAAAAATGCAAGAAGTCTTAAGAATGTCAGGTATGTACAATGAAGATGAAATAAAACTTATAATAAAGCAAAACCCTAGATTGCATAGCCCCGATTCTGGTTGTTTTATAGCAACTGCAGTTTTTGACTCATCAACCGCAAGTGAAGTCCTTATGTTACGTAGATGGAGAGATGACTCTCTCTTAAAAACTGAATTTGGGAAATTTGTCGTAAAAATTTATTATCTATTTTCCCCCCCCATAGCAAAAATAATTGGAGGAAATAGAATTTTAAAACAAATAGTAAAGTCATTAATAAGAAGTTTCATTTAAATTATATAAATATCTAATAAAAATGAATGAATCCATTTTCATTAATTTTTAATTAAATACTACTGTTCATATCTTTCCTTTATAACTATTTCTCCTCTCAAATAAGCAATAAATAAAAATAATTCGGGAAAATTGTTTTTTTTATCTGTCTAATAATTAATAGAATGATTTATTAATTAAAAAAGAGAGAATGAAATGTCATTTAAACATAAAATAAACGGAAAATGGTATAATGGAAATGGAGAAAAAATAGAGAACCCCAATGCATATGCATGCGCTATATATGGACAACCTTATAAAAATATGTGGGAAGGAACGCCAAATACATGTGATGATGAATATGGTTGTGATTGCGGTTGCTCCAAATCGAATAGTGATGTAGTTGATGATTATGATCCTCCCATGGGTCCCACTGCTGATGAAGAAGCTCAAAGTCTCGGTTACGATAATTATAATGATTATTGTGACGAATACTTTGAAGGTCATACTGGTGGTGAATTAGGTGAACCATACAGTGATTGTGATTGGTAGAAAGATGTCAACTATTAAAATCATGGAATTAAATATTGAAATGTCAAAACATGCAATAAATAGGGCCTCGAAAAGAAGGATCAATTTTGAGCAAATAAAACTATGCATACAGTATGGTGAAGAAGTTTATAAGACTGGAGGATTATTCTTCTTTATGTCAGATAAATGTATAAAAAAGATAAAAAAGATATACGGTACCTATTTAAGCAAACTTGAAGGATTAGTCGTATTAACTCGAAATACAAATAGATCGTTAGTTGTCTTGACCGTTTATAAAGATCGCCAAGCACTAAAAACCTTAAGAAAAAAAAATGAATACAATAATAGGAGAAAACAAAATGCAGAATATTACAGTTGAAGAATTAAAAGCCCTTGCTGCAAGACTTGGGTTTTATAATAGACCAATGGATGAATTGATCAATATCATCAAAACAAGCACAGAGGATCAATTCCAAAAGTTTGAGACACAGCTAAAAATAAAAATAGATAAGTTCTCAAAAAAATTAGAGGTCTTAAAAAATAAGACTTCATTAATAAAGAATAAAGTAGGTCAAACGCAGATTGACTCAGGAGGGATAGTAATAGCTATTTCTGGATTATTCCTTATATCTATGCTCTTCTATATTGGTTTACAAGATGATATTATGACCGCCATATTGTATTTAGGGATGGGAACAGTTGGCGCAGTCATTGTCCATCTTAAACCAGTAGAAAGTGATTTTTGGAAACCTATTCTATTTTCATTTTTATCAATCCTTATCGTCTTTATGCAAGCTTTTATATACTATGACAGCGGTTATGGGATTGGTCAGGCATTAATATTCTCAATACCGATGGGTATAATGGCTTATTTACTTAATGAGAATCTATTTAATAGCGCATTCTCTTTAATTGATCAATCAACTGCTATGTGGCATAGGATACATTTAACCATGAATCGTTTTCGAAAATTTTCTAATCATAAAAGATTAGTTAATGCACAAAAAAGACTGGAAGCCTCGTTCACTAAAAAAGACTTAATGATAAAAAAATCTGTGAGTTTCATTAAGTATGAATATGATGTTGCCGTACTGGCATCAGATCTAAAGAAAAATGATTTAGCTGTAAGCCATATACAGTTAAATGGGAAAGGACATAACTATGCAAACTAATAACATAATAATAGATAATGAGATTGATTCTTTTTCATCAAAAGGATCAACAGATGCAAGAATGAATCAAGAGGTCAACGTTGACCTTGGTAAGGTCAAACCAGCTGCTCGAAATACGTACTACAGAATAAAAGCACAATATGCAGGAATTATTGAACAAACTAAAATGCAGTACGAACAAACGAAAGTTAAAATCAGTGAACTGGAAGTGGATCTAAGCAATATTAAAGAAAAGCTTAAAAGCATAGAGGTTATGAGTGTATTTAAAGTTGTATTCTATTACACTATACCAGGATTACTCTACGTGGTTGGAGATGTAATGTTTTCAATGGAGCTTATGGTCAAAGGTTGGGGCCTAGGAGCGAATAGTGCTTTTGAACAATGGACCTTAGCTATTGCTATTGGACTTGCCCCATTCTTTGTAAAACACCTTGTTGATCGATTTTTTGAGCCAAATTTGGAGAATGGTTCAGCTCAAGTGAAAAAGTGGCTAACAGCTGTTTATTTGGGATTAGGATTGTTAATGATCTTTTCATTTTGTCAAATAGCTTATGTTAGAAGTATTTTCTTTCGATTTATGAATACAGATAGTGGCGGTGGAAACATTTACGATCAGTTATTTGAAGTATATGGAGGAGCTATAGCAGCCTCATTTATATTGGTTGCTCTTATGTTTGTTATTGGAGGTGGTTTTTTACTAAGTATCTCCTCTAGGCAGTTTGCTAAAAGAAAAGAGTTTAAAACACTTACTAAATCTCAAGAAACAATAACAAATGCACTAGAAAGCAATCTTGAATCCATAGCTGAATTAAAAAGACAGCAAGTTGAAATTGAAACACTCTTCAAAGATTGGGATAATAAGGATGAGTGTATTGAGCACCTTGAAAATGAGCTTAAGTATGCTTACAAGAATGGCTTCACAACAGAATTGACCTCGTCATTGGATAGTACCTTCAATCACTTAAGCTTCGATAAGATAGGTGAAGGGAAAGATGGCTTCCACAATTTCACAAAACACTTGGTCGATCAATACTCAATGAATAAAAAAGGAAATTCATACAATGCGTAAAAACATATTATTTATCATTGCAACTTCACTTTTGTTGACATCATGCAATGAAAAATCAAAAACACATGTCATCTTTATTGATATTACTTTAAGTACAACTATATCAAAAGCAAGTCAGAATATTAAAGTTCTCTTAAAAAGCTTAAGAAAAAGGTTGGATAATAAAGTTTTAGGTGGAGAGACAGTCGTCATCTATCCAATTCATGCTCAAACATTATCTGCAACAGCAATTGGTAGATGGGAAATGCCAATTGCAAAAGATATGAATTGGAAAAAAGAAAGAGAAAGAATGCTTTCAGAAATATTATCTAAAGTAGATAAAAAACTTTTTACTGGTTGCATAATTCCAACTACAACTCGTTCATATACGAGCATATTTCCAATATTTTATAAGCTTAACAATGTCTCCTTAGATGAAAATATTGAGGTGACCATTATTAGTGATATGATACAAGATAATTCAATAATGAGTTTTCCTGGCGAGTTTGTGAGTATTGATAATAAGGTTGTAAAGAAATTAGCGATTCAAAAGTATGCTGAAATGAAAGATGAAATATCTATTAATAATCAGAATATTTCAATATTAATACCTGGAACTGAAGCAGGTAATAAGTATGGAGACTCTTTTAATAGAAAAGTTAACTCATTCTGGAAGACTTTTTTTCATGAAGCAGGTGCCAATGTATTTATTTCGGATCTATCATAATGAATCAGATTGTAATAAGTAAATACTCAAGCTTATTAGTAATACTGCTTTCAACTATACAGATGCCAATAAATGCAGAAAATATAACGACTAAAGTTTTTGAGAAGGTTTCAGGCTCAGTAGTTATAATAAAAGCCCACTCTAAAAAATATGGTGATACTCAAGGAAGCGGTGTCTTGATTGAGGATGGTAAAACTATTGTAACCAATTTGCATGTAGTTCAAAATGCTACTATGGTTAATATTGAATTTCCAGATGGCAGGATCTTTCGATCAAAAGGATATCTTGCAGTAAATACTGATAAAGATCTGATCACTATTAGATTACCTAAAAAGATCAGTGGATTATCAGCAGTCAAGATTGCAAATCTTAATGGATTGAAGGTAGGTCAAAAAGTTGTCGCTATTGGAAGCCCACAAGGATTATCTAATACTGTTTCTGAAGGCATTATTAGTGCAATAAGAGAATTAAACCCATCAACAAAAGTGATACAAACCACTGCACCATTATCACCTGGTAGTAGCGGTGGCGGGTTATTCAATGAACAAGGAAGATTAATTGGAATTACATCATTTCATCACATTGATGGACAAAATCTTAATTTTGCTTATCCTGCAGATGAAATTATACCTTTACTAAAAGAAGGTTCGCTAATTCCTTTTTATCAATTACAACGATCAAATTTGCATGCAAAGAGTAGTCCTGAGGTTTTTGTCACAAGATCTGGGAGAAAATATCATCATCCAAATTGCCGCTATTTAAGAAAAAGTAAAATACCAATGACAATAGTTCAAGCTAGTGATAAAGGTTATTCACCTTGTAACGTTTGTATTAGGTAAGCGAATGATGAATGGAAACCAATACAACAAGATTTACTCTATGTTGCAGAATAATTTAGAATTAGTTTTAAAAGCAAAAGATAGTACTAAGGAAGAGCATGAATTGATTTTATTAATTGTTCTCTATGATTTAAGAAAAGGAATAGCTGAAATAATCACTGAGATGCAAATAGCAGATGGTTGATAAATTAAACGCCTCTGGGTTA
>Ga0187827_10008298_pt1 | contig 11312 bp, 10 predicted proteins | sample ETNtaG_39_FD_167969 | JGI IMG/M metagenome (GOLD analysis project Ga0187827, IMG submission 167969) | Marine microbial and viral communities from oxygen minimum zone, Eastern Pacific Ocean - ETNP2014_SV_150_PacBio MetaG (Illumina Assembly) | ecosystem: Environmental > Aquatic > Marine > Hypoxic... | reverse complement strand
CTCGTAGAGGATTATGTTTAAATGGTAAAATATACAACTCAAGTCTGGAATCCGCCTAATATTGATCTCAATGTCATATTGTAGGAATGTAAGATTTGGTAGTCCTAAACATATCCCTCCCTGGTTTACCTGAGAAAATATGAGTTTTTTTAACAAGTTAGAAGAATATTCCTCAAATATAGCAATAATAACAGAACAATCTAAACAGATAAGCTATAAGGAATTATTAGATGCAGCGGACAGTATTGGTGGCCGAATTAGAAATCGTTGTCTTGTATTTGCAGTCTGCAGAAACAGCTTTGAATCTGTCGCGGGATACGTTGGCTTTATGAGGGCTGGAGCTGTAGTGGCACTGATTAGCGATACAATTGATAATATACTTTTTGCAAATCTACTAGAAGCTTATAAGCCTGAATATGTCTATCTTCCGGCAGAAAAGTTCGGGATAGAAATCAATTGTACAACCGTCTTCTCATATGGAAGCTATACGTTGCTCAAAACAGACTGTAAAATAGGCTACACTCTTCATGACGATCTTGCTCTTCTTTTATCCACATCGGGTAGTACGGGTAGTCAGAAACTCGTACGTCAATCATACAGAAATATTAACAGTAATGCTGAAGCTATAGCTCAGTATCTTGAGATCACTAGCATTGATCGTTCTATTACTACCATGCCGATGAGCTACACATACAAGCTTTCTATAATCAACAGTCATTTGCTCCAAGGTGCATCGATAATCCTTACAGAAGCAACACTAATGGACAGGTGCTTCTGGGAAACAATTAGAGAAAACAATACTACTACATTTAGTGGTGTTCCATATGTGTATGAGATGTTAAAGAAACTGCGCTTTGGACAAATGAAACTTCCAGGCCTTAAATATATTACACAGGCAGGCGGAAAATTAAGTCTGGAGCTATCTGTAGAGTTCGCTAATATTTGCGAGCAGAAAGGTATAAGGTTTTACATGATGTACGGTCAGACAGAGGCTACAGCTCGTATGTCCTATTTACCGTGGGAGTATGCGTGCAAGAAGGCGGGCAGTATTGGTATTGCCATTCCAGGAGGGGAATTCTGGCTTGTGGATGAGAAAGGCAATGTAATTGAAAAAAGTGACACGCCGGGTGAGCTTGTTTATAAGGGCGACAATGTAACTTTGGGCTACGCAGAGAACTGCTTTGACCTGTGCAAGGATGATGAGAACGGAGGTGTTCTATATACCGGTGACGTGGCAAAACGGGATGAGGATGGCTTTTATTATATAGTGGGAAGGAAGAAGCGTTTTTTGAAAATGTTCGGTAATAGAGTAAATCTTGATGAACTTGAACAACTTATAAGAGCAGAAGGTAACGACTGTGTCTGTGTCGGTACTGACGATAATATGAAGATATACGTGACGACACTGGATAATAAGGACCGACTAAGAAGTTATATTACTGAATGTACAGGCATAAATCAGTCAGGATTTACTATTGAGCATATCGAAAAAATTCCCCGTAATGAGTCTGGTAAGGTGTTGTATTCGGCACTTAATTAGAAATAGGGATTTCTGCACTGTTTGATCTAAACAACATAATTGACATGCCTCCCTTTTCACTATCTAAGAGTGAGAAAACTGAGCTATATGCAGATGCCTTATCTGGGCTAACGCAACACCATTATTCAAATTGCCCACAATACAGCAAAATACTTAAAATATTGGGTTTTGATCCAACCATCAAGCATGCCGTAGAGGATATGCCATTTATACCGGTGCGGCTGTTTAAAGATTACGACCTTTTAAGTGTTGAAGAATCCCAAATTATCAAGATGATGACCTCATCCGGAACAACAGGACAAAGTGTTTCCAGGATATTCCTTGATAGGGTAACTGCAACTAATCAGACAAAGGTTCTTACCAAAATTGCATCAAACTTTGTTGGAACAAAACGGCTTCCCATGCTTATTCTTGATACAAAATCGGTGGTAAAAGACCGCAACCTGTTTTCTGCAAGGGGGGCAGGAATATTGGGGTTTTCCATGCTTGGACGTGATGTAACATATGCGTTTGATGAAGATATGCAGCTTGATTTTACTGAGGTGGAGGCGTTTTGCAATAAACACAAAGATGAGAACATTCTACTTTTTGGCTTTACTCATATGATATGGGAGTATTTTTATAAAGATCTGGCCAAGTCTGGTAGGCAGCTTGCACTAGGGAATGGTATCTTGATCCACGGTGGCGGATGGAAGAAATTGAGTGAACAGGCGGTAGATAATGATATATTCAAACATTTGCTCAATGACGTATGCGGGATTAAGAGAGTTTGCAACTATTACGGTATGGTAGAGCAGACTGGATCTATTTTTATGGAATGTAATTATGGCTATCTGCATAGCTCCATATTTTCTGATGTCATTATGCGACGCACTGATTTTTCCGTATGTGACATACATGAAACTGGACTAGTACAAATTATGTCACTTTTGCCATTAAGCTATCCTGGCCACAGCATATTAACAGAAGATGCTGGAGAGATTGTTGGTGAGGACGATTGCTCGTGTGGTAGACTTGGCAAATATTTCACGATTCATGGTCGCATTAAAAACGCCGAGATAAGAGGATGCAGTGATACCTATGCGTCTTAAAGATAACGTCAGCTATCTGGTTGGTGACAAAACAATATTACCTAAACCATTAGTGCCATATGAGGAGTCCTTATGCGAATTCTTATATGAGCTTTCGTCTACGTTGCTTGCAAGTGAGGAAGCGGCAGCGTATCCTGATATTGCGACCTTCGCGTTCTGGTGCAGGAAAGCAAACATAGTTAAACTTAAAGCAGATTTTAAAAATAGAGAAACTCGCTTAGGACTTGGGCTTGTGTTTCATATAGCACCGTCAAATGTGCCTATTAATTTTGCATTCTCATTTGCATTTGGGCTGCTCTCAGGCAATGCTAACATTGTAAGAGTGCCCTCAAAGCCGTTTCCGCAAACGGATATTATTTGCGATATCATAGACCGGCTTTTTAGTAATGATAGGTTTAGTGAAATAAAGGCAACGACCGCCTTTGTCAGGTATGAGCAAAACGATGAGATTACTGGTATCTTCAGCGCGGACTGCAACGCTCGTATAATATGGGGTGGTGATGCTACTATAAGAAATATCCGTAACATACCCATGCCAGTACGCGGAGTAGAGATAGTATTTTCTGACAGATATTCATTTTGTGTGATAGATGCACCGTCTGTAATTAAACTTGATGAGGCTGAACTGAATGGACTTGCAGAAAGATTTTACAATGATACATACTTAATGGATCAGAATGCCTGTTCATCACCACACTTGATAGTCTGGCAGGGCGAAGAAAAGGAGTTGGCAAAGGAAAGGTTCTGGATGACTGTATCTCGTGCGGTAACAGAGAAGTACCAGTTTGAGGCTTTAAATGCTGTAGACAAATACACATTACTTTGTCATAACGCTATTGATATTGACAACATTACCAGTTTTAAGAAGCATGGTAATCACTTGTACCGCATTACTATTGACAGTTTGCCTGGTAATATGGATGAGTTGCGTGGTAACTGTGGATACTTCTATGAGTACGATACAGAAGATATTAGCGACATTACTCATGTCATAAACACTAGGTATCAGACCATGACTTACTTTGGGGCGGACAAAATGTATCTCCTCGACTTTGTTGTAAAAAATCGCTTGTCAGGCATAGACCGCATAGTGCCAATAGGCAGGGCTTTGGACATTGATGTTGTGTGGGATGGGTATGATATTGTGAGAAGTTTGTCGAGGGTTATTGAGGTGAAATAAATTATTAATAATAAGTTAGAAATTTTTATTTTGTCGCTATGAAGTGGAGCTATAGTATGTAGCATTGTCTCAAACGCTTTAATCTGCATTGTGTGTGGATTGCACTAAAAAAAGACTCTTTTAAACAGACATAATTTAATTTTGAGGATTTAAAGGAGATGCTATGGAAATTCTTCGATTGGATACAAACGATATTCATGAATACCAAAGAAATCGTTATCCCTATCTTCTTATTGATATTGCTGAAGAGGTCATTCCTGGTGTGAGTTCTAAAGGATATAAAAACTTAACGAACAATGATTGGTTTTTTGATTGTCATTTCCAAGGGGACCCTTGTATGCCGGGTATGCTTCAAGTTGAGGCTTTGATACAAATGTCTTCTTTAACTGTTTTGACTTTACCTGGTAATAAGGGCAAAATTCTTTATTTGACATCCGCAAATAATATAAAACTGTTTAGAAAGATTGTGTCGGGAGATCGATTAGATATTGAAACAAAGTTACTTACCTGGAAACGTGGTATAGGCAGTTGTTCGGGAACAAGCTCCGTTAATGGAGAAATTGCTTGTCAAGCAGAGTTTTCTTTTGTGTTGCCCGATGTATTAAGTGAATATAAAATATCATCTAAGCCATAATGTAAACAATTGGTGACTGTAAAGAAGGTAACTAATGAAAAATGATCCACAATATCTTGTTAAGCGTCAAGTTATGGAGAAGGTGAGAAGTTTCCATAACTATGTTCGAAAGAATGATGGGCAGATCGGGACTAAACAACGGGGAATCGAATTAAACTTCAATAACGCTTGTAATTTTAAGTGCAAGCATTGTTTTACGAATTCTCCCAAAGGTGATCATGTGAAGGAAGAGTTGCCTATTGATGTTATTGCTGATGTTGCAAATCAGGCAGATGAGTTGGGGATATTTGAATTTGATTTGCAGGGTGGTGAACTACTTCTAAGGCCAGAAAAGTTGTTTGAAGTCCTGGAAGCTATTAAGCCTGATCGCTTTTATCTCTATTACACCACAAACGGGTATCTTTTTGACGAAGCCGTTGCCGAAAAGTTGGCAAAAGCCGGAGTCAACCGATTATCTGTCAGTATTGACAGCTTGGATGATAAAGTTCATGATGAATTTAGAGGAAAACCCGGAGCTTTGAAACGTGCAAAAAAAGCCTTAGAAAATGCTAAGAATGCAGGAATGTCTCCATATTTAAATATTACGGTTGGACATTATAATGCCTTGTCTGATGACATTGCAGACTTATGCCAGTATTCGGAGGATCACGGATATACAACTTTACTTAATGTTGCAGTGCCTTCCGGAATGTGGCAGAGATCCTCAGAAATTATGTGTGATGATAAAGATAGAGCTCGTTTGATTGAATTGAGAAAGAAGCATAAAAATATCTTTCGAAACATTTGGAATCCTTTTGATCGAAATTATGAAAAGATTCTAGGTTGCAATACTATAAATAGAATTTATATCACCCCCATTGGCGATGTTCTTGTATGTCCTTATATCCACATCAAAATTGGTAATGTTTACGAACAATCCCTAAAAGAGATTGTCGATTATGGATTCAGTATCAAATATTTTCGTAATCATAGTGATTTGTGCCTGGCTGGTGAAGACAAGGAGTTTGTAAGGAAATATATGTCTCGTGAAGGACAGACTACGTTTAGCCCATCTAATGCCAAAGATATTTTTACTGGCGAAGATTTTGTCTAGTTATTCACATTAATGCAGCGAAAGGGAGACGTGCAATGATATTAAAAGGAAAAACAGCCGTTTTGACCGGCTGTAACCGCGGTATAGGCAAAGCCACATTAGAGGTATTTGCCAAAAATGGCTCAAATATTTGGGCTTGTGTTCGCAAACAAGATAATAGCTTTTCAGATTACATAGCAAATCTTGCAGAAGAAACAGGCGTAATCATCACACCAGTATACTTTGACCTTTCAGATGTTGGACAGGTAAAGGACGGAGTGAAAACTATAATGTCAGCAAAACAATCTGTTGATATTCTTGTAAATAATGCGGGTGTTATTTACACCTCACTGTTTCAGATGACACCTATAGACAAAATGAAAGATATATTTGAAATAAATTTGTTTTCTCAAATGCTCCTGGCGCAATATATAGCAAAAATTATGACCCGTCAAAAAAGTGGAAGTATAATCAATATTTCATCAAGTGCGGCTATCGAGGGCAACGAGGGCCGAATAGCTTATGCGTCGAGTAAAGCAGCAATTATATGTTCTACAAAAGTGATGGCAAAAGAATTGGCTCAATACTACATTAGAGTGAACGCAATTGCACCAGGCCTTACAGAGACAGATATGATGAGAGAGGGTACACCTGAAGATGCTTTAGAAAATACTTTGCAAAGAATTTGCATGAAGAGAATTGGCAGACCCGAAGAAATTGCCAGCGTAGTATTGTTTTTGGCTTCTGATTTATCATCGTATATGACAGGACAGGTTTTACGTGTGGATGGGGGTATGTAAAATGGAATTTCGTGGACATACAATCAAGAAGGTAGAGCAAATGTCAAAGCGTATGAGAAAACATGTACTGGATATGGCTTTAAATGCAGGAGCCAGCAGTTCACATTTTGGTGGAGGACTTTCAATCATTGAAATTACAGCAACCTTGTATGGTGCTATAATGAGACTTGATAGAAATAATCCTGAATGGAGTGAGCGTGACCGGTTTATCCTTAGCAAAGGCCATGGAGTGCTAGGATATTACACAGCGCTTGCTGAAGCCGGCTTTGTACCTGTGGAGGATCTGCTGACATTTGAAAAGCCAGAAAGTTACCTTATTGGGCATCCTGTCATCAACAGAAAAAGGGGGATAGAATTTTCAAATGGTAGCCTGGGAATGGGACTTTCTCTTGCTATAGGTGTTGCTCTTGCCGGAAAACGAAAGGACAGCAAATACAAAGTATATGTACTTATGGGAGACGGCGAATGTAATGAGGGTTCTGTCTGGGAAGCCGCCATGGCTGCTTCCCAGTTTAAATTAAATAATTTAGTTGGGATCATTGATAAAAATAATTTCCAACAAACGGGACCCAACAAAAATATAATGAGTGTTGGAGATTTGTCCGCAAAATGGCGCAGCTTCGGATGGGATGTGGTGGAGGTTGACGGACATAATATTGGTGAATTATATGATGCCTTCTGCAGAGTAAGCACACCGGAAAAGCCTGTTGCCATAATTGCAAATACTATCAAGGGCAAAGGTTTTTCTTTCTCAGAAAACAATAATAAATGGCATCATGCGGTACTCACCAAATCACAGTATGAATTAGCGATTGATGAGCTAAATAATTGTTAGGAGGTATTTTAGATGATTATAAATGAAGTAAATATGAAGATATGGTCAAGAACAGGTTCCCGTACCACTTTTGGGATGGCCGTACCTGGCCTGTGAAAAACAATTGAAGGTTTTATGATATTAACAGTATAGCACTCATAACATAAACACAAAGTATTAGACTCTGACTTACTTTAGGAGCTCATAAAAAAGAGGAAAATAGTATGGGAAAACGTTCAATCTTTTTAACTGAACCAAGGCCACAGATAAAGAATCTTGACATGCTTCCAGTCATAGATCGTTCGCTTATTGATTATGACAAATACCACCAGTTTATTGTGATGGCAGGGATAAAGTACTCAATGGCAATCCAAGCCACAAGGGGGTGTCCCTATGAATGCTTTTATTGTGATGTATATAAAACAGCAAAATTCCATCGCCGTCGATCAGTTGAACATCTCATCAACGAAATAAGGCTATTAGCTGATATTGGTATTAAGCGGATTGACTTCATTGATGATATCTTTAATGTTAACAAAAAAGAATGTGCATCTTTTTTCGAGCTTGTTTTAAAGCGTCGACTTGACCTTAAGTTCTACTTTCCTACAGGCCTAAGAGGCGATATTTTAAACAAGGACATGATTGACCTTATGGTTGAGGCAGGGACAATTGGTGTTAACCTTTCTCTGGAGCACCCATCACCCCGTTTACAGAAAGTGATGCGTAAGAATCTAAACGTTGAAAAACTGCACGAAAATATTAAATACATCGCAGAAAAATATCCGTCCGTTGTGTTAGGGCTCAATGTGATGCATGGGTTTCCTACTGAAACTGAGGAGGAAGCATTATCGACATTGGAATTTATTAAAAGTATACGCTGGCTCCACTTTCCTTATTTTCATACAGTAAGAATATTCCCAGGCACTGAACTGGAGAAGTTTGCACTTGGCTCAGGTATCCCAAAAGATTTGATTGAGCAGTCTCAGCAAATGCCTTATCACGAAGATCCTCCAACACTCCCCTTTTCTCAGAGGTTTACTAAGAGTGTGAAAACGGAGTTTTTGAGAGAGTATGTTCTTAGTAAAGAACGCTTGCTGCATGTTTTGCCATATCAAATGGAACAATTTACCGAGGATGAGCTTAACCAAAAGTACAACAGTTATTTCCCTACAAGAATCAAAACACTAGATGACTTGTTAGGTATAACCAAAATAGATCGCGCTGAACTGCGTAACAAACAATGTATTGATGAAAGTCAAAATAGAATTCGAAATTTAAAAACACGAATAAGAACAAAATTTCTGCCGGCAGTAACAAAAAAGAGAAATGCATTGAGATTGATATTGATTGATTTGACCACGTACTTCTCGCATGATGCTGGCACTCATGAGTATAATGTGCTTGAGCCTCCTTTTGGATTGATGGCTCTTTTGTCTTATATTAACAAAGAGTTTGGGGACCGGGTTGAAGGCAAAATCTACAAACCACGTATCGATTTTGACAGCTATGAAGAATTATATAATCTTATTGATAATTTTAATCCGGACATTATTGGTGTTCGTGCTATGACCCTTTATAAGGATTTCTTTCACGAAACAATTGCCAATATGCGGAGATACGGAATCACAGTGCCAATTATCGTGGGTGGGCCGTATCCCACCGCATCTTATCGTGAAATTTTGCAAGATAAAAATATTAATCTTACTGTTGTTGCTGAGGGTGAAGTAACACTTGCTGATATTCTTGAAAAGACAATTGCTAATAATAAGCAGCTTCCTGATGCTGAGGTATTAAAAAAGATTCCCGGGGTTGCATTTCTAGAAGAAGCGGCCGATATGCCGACGGCCGATGCTGTAGAAACATTTGTTGCCTAGTTGGATACCCTCACTTCAAACCTAATAATTTAGTCTTAATTATGGATCGGAACAATTTTCAGCAACCGGGATGTAGCAGTACGTTTATGAGTGTGGGGGAGTTATCTGCCAAATGGGGCAGTTTTGGATGGAATGTAGTAGTGGTCGAGGGATATAGTATTGGTGAATTACAAGATGCTTTCCGCTGAGTAAGCACACCCGAAAAGCCCGTTGCCAAAATTGTAAATATTATCAATGGTAATGGTTTTTTTCTCAGAAAACAACAATGTATGACATTATGCAGTACTTGTTAAGTCACAGTATGAAACCGCAGTTTCTGTATTAAATCAAGAATAGAGGGGATTTAATATGCTGATAAATAAAACAAGCTTGAAGATGTGGTCAAGAATAGGTTCCCGCGCTACTTTTGGAATGGTTGCATTAGAATTGGGAAAGACAATTGAAGATCTCATGATATTGACTGGAGATACTTCTACCTCCGCCGGATTGGAGCGATTTAAGAAAGCATATCCTGGTAAATTTCTTGATGTTGGCATAGCAGAACAGAATATGATGGGAATTGCAGCAGGCCTTGCAAGCGAAGGGGTTAAAGTTATCACTTCTACATTTGCTCCTTTTCAAACGATGCGTTGTTGTGAGCAAATTAAGGTTAACTTGGGATATATGCGTCATAAGGTATGCATGGTGGGGCTGGCCAGTGGTGTAGTGCTTGGTGTGCTTGGGTATACCCACTGCAGTATTGAAGATGTGGCAGTGATGCGATCTATTCCAGGGATAACAGTTATTTCTCCAGCCGATTGCCTTGAGACGGTCAAGGCTACTCTGGCTGCTATCGATCATAATGAATCGGTTTACATTCGCTTGACTGGTGGTGCGAGCGATCCTCAAGTCTACAAAGAGGATTACAAATATGAAATAGGCAAGGCAAATACACTGCGCGAGGGTAATGATATAACAATTATTGCAGCAGGAACAATGGTCGCTGAATCCCTTAAGGCTGCAGACATATTGTCTGAACAAGGCATCTCTACAAAAGTGGTTAATATGCACACCATAAAACCCTTGGACACGGCTGTGATTGAAAAGGCCTGTGCAGTGTCAAAGATTGTGGTCACGGTTGAGGAGCATAGTATTGTAGGCGGTTTAGGCAGTGCAGTGGCTGAATACAAGACGGCACTCAGAAATGCTCCGCCACAACTTATAATCGGCCTGCCTGATAAGTTCGGCGAAGTTGGTGAGCACAGGTATCTATTAGAAAAGTGTGGACTTACAGCTAAGCAGATGGCGGACAGGATCGTGAATAAATATAGATTGTACTCAAACTGAGGGATTCTTTTATGCCAAACAGTTTTATCTGCCAGAATTTCCAGATTCTAACATCTGGAGAAGGAAGTAGAATTAAAACTATCTCACTGCAAAAATATAAGCATGTAGTCTGTGAAGAACTGTACATGTATTCGTAAGAAATATCCAGATACTATTCAAATTTAGGATATTTAGGAGTGTACAATGATTTAATCCATATATTATATGAAAGCATATATATTTGAGACATCCAACAGAGGAGAATGCCGTATACGTTTGAGGCGCATGACTTATTGCACAAGGTGGCATTTTGAAGCTGAATTTGTTGAACTTAAAGGCGTCATATGTCGGATACTCTAAAGCGTCACATAGAATACTGCGTGCTTTTAAATATAAAAAAGTAGGGATCTATAATAATTTACTTTGTATTGATGGCAAGAGAGATGATCTGTATGTTGGGAGCTTAAGCAGTGATGATTACTTAAAGAGCAAAGGATTATAACCATTACTTTCAAGAGCATTCATATATGATAATTAATAAATGACTATCAGCAACATGAACAACATACATTCAAGACATATATCGGTCAGAACCACCTTGTTGAAGTCTCTGGAAATATTATTATCGGAAACAATAAAATAGAAGTAAGATTGAATAAAAGCGCAAATAGTCCCATTCTGCTCGCTATGGATAAAACACATCCAATCGATATCTATGGAATAAAAAAAATAGGTATTGAAAAGTGGTTTAATCATTATTATGTCCCTGTAACAGGAAAGGAATATTATGGTTTATATAATAAGGTTAGTTCTATATATTTATCTTTGCTAAATAATAATGAAATACTTTATTCAATTGGCAATGCTAATACTACAATTATTCAACTAGTATCAACATATCTTTTAGAATTATTAACACTGTCAAGATTGAAAATGAATGGATATGAGTATGTTGTTGGGAAAGAAAGAGTGGAAATTCAAGAATATATTTCTATGTTCAAT
>Ga0187827_10008296_pt1 | contig 11314 bp, 6 predicted proteins | sample ETNtaG_39_FD_167969 | JGI IMG/M metagenome (GOLD analysis project Ga0187827, IMG submission 167969) | Marine microbial and viral communities from oxygen minimum zone, Eastern Pacific Ocean - ETNP2014_SV_150_PacBio MetaG (Illumina Assembly) | ecosystem: Environmental > Aquatic > Marine > Hypoxic... | reverse complement strand
TCATGCTGGGGTTGAGTGAGCTGCTGTTTGGCATGTCTCTGTTCTTTCCCGATCTTAATCAACAAAATACCTTGAGTACCCAATTTACGGATTTGAGCTCGTCAACGGCGTTTTGTGCGGATTGGTCTCCAACTCAAACCACGCACGTCAATATTCGATGGGGCCTGTGCGGCTTGAAAGCACAGGGCTTCTGGGTGCCGCTACCGTTCAGCTACTTGGCACTGATCGCCGTGACCGCTTTCGTCGGGTATGTTGGGTTCTGGAGTTTTGAGCACAGGGACCAGATCTCTCTGGCGTCAGAGCGTTGGAGACGTGTCTGGGAGATTAGCCTGGTCATCATTGTCTACAGCACTTTCTTTCACGGTCACTACTACTACTTGAGCGCGTTAATTCTTCCGCTCCTTGCGCTTTTTATCCGGTTCACGTCTGGCGCGGCCATCCAAAAGACCCGCCTGGCGATTGCCGTGCTGGCGTATGCCCTTCTCAGCGCCTTCGTGTTACCGATCTCGGTGCTATCGGCTGTGTTCGAGGTGGACGTCTGGCAGTTCTATTTGAGCCACCAATTCTATCTCGTTGGCGAGCTGTTGCTGCTTGCGCTGGTGCTGCGGGAGTATGTGGCGCCATCTTTCAAGGTGACGGGTCTGAAAGCTGCGCTGCTGCCGACCCGTCGCCACGCCTGTGGTGTCGCCTTCACCCTCGTGCTGGCAGTCTCCTCGCTCTACTGGTCTGCGGTTCTCACCGCACCACTGCTGGAATCGCAGCCGGCTGCGGTGATCGCCGAACAGGACGTTGCCGACCTACGCGTAAGCGCCGAGCAAGGGTCGGTGGTGGCGCAGCTCGACCTCGGGAATAGGTATGAAGTGGGCCGGGGCGTGGCGCGGGACGAGGTGGCGGCCATGGCGTGGTATCGGCGGGCGGCGCGGCAGCCCGGCGGCGGCACCGCGGTGGCGTGGTTCCATCGGATGGTGGACCAAGGCTCGGCGGAGGCGCAGACCACGCTTGGGGTGCTGTATGCCGAGGGTCGGGGAGTGGCGCGGGACGAGGCGGCGGCGGTGGGGTGGTATCAGCGGGCGGCGGTGCAGGGGTCGGTGGCGGCGCAGGTTGCCCTCGGGGTCATGCATGAGACGGGTCGGGGCGTGGCGGAGGACGAGGCGGCGGCCATGGGGTGGTATCGGCGGGCGGCGGCGCAGGGCGAGGTTGCGGTGGTGTGGTGGTATCGCCAGGCGGCGGTGCGAGAGCAGGCCGAGGCGCGGCTTTCTGTTGAGGGCCGGGATGCTGACGACGTGAGCGTGGCACAGGCTGAAGCGGTGGCATGGTTCCACCAGGCAGCGGAGCGAGGCTCGACTGACGCGCAGATGACCCTCGGGGGTCTCTATGCTACGGGCGACGGCGTAGTGCGGGATGCGGGCGAGGCGGCGCGGTGGTATCAGCAGGCGGCGGAGCAAGGGCAGGCCGAGGCGCAGATGACCCTCGGGGGTCTCTATGCTACGGGCGATGGCGTGGCACAGGACGTGAGCGAAGCCGTGCGGTGGTATCGCCGGGCGGCCGAGCAGGGCCTGGCGGCGGCGCAGGTCACCCTTGGTCGGATGTATGCCAACGGCGACGGTGTCCCGCAGGACGAGGACGAAGCCGTCCGGTGGGTACGCCTTGCGGCGGCGCAAGGGTCGGCCGAAGCGCAGCTCGACCTCGGGGGTATGTATTTCCGCGGACAGGGTGTTGCGGAGGATGTGACGGAGGGGCTGCGATGGTATCTCCTGGCCGCCGAGCAAGGCCACATTCCAGCGCAGACTAACCTCGCGGGCATGTACGCCAACGGACGCGGCGTTGCGCCGGATGTGGGCGAAGCCGTGCGATGGTATCGCCTGGCGGCGGCCCAGGGCCTTGCCGAGGCGACGCGGTGGATCCGCCTAACGGCCGAGCAGGGGTCGGTGGAGGCGCAGGTTGCCCTCGGGGGCATGTATGCTGGAGGCGAGGGCGTGCCGGAGGACGACGCGGCGGCCGTGCGGTGGTATCGCCGGGCGGCCGAGCAGGGCCTGGCGGCGGCGCAGGTTGCACTCGGGGGCAGGTATTTCGCTGGGCGGGGCGTGCCGGAGGACGACGCGGCGGCGGTGGGATGGTATCGCCGGGCGGCCGAGCAGGGCGACGCCGAGGCGTTGGGGTGGATCCGCCAGACGGCCGAGCAAGGGTCGGCCGAGGCGCAGGCCAGTCTCGGAGAGATGTACGACAATGGTGACGGTGTCCCGCAGGACGCGGTTGAAGCCCTCAGGTGGCGGCGGTTGGCGGCGGCGCAGGGCCATGTGGTAGCTCAGGGCACCCTCGAAGATCCCTACGTCGAGGGCGAGGGTGTTGCACAGAACGAGACGACGGCGGTGAGTTGGTACAGCCGGGCGGTGGCGTGGTGGTTCCGCATTGCGGCCGAGCGAGGCTGGACCGAAGCGCAGACCATTCTCGGGGATTGGTATCTGCGCGGCTGGGGCGTCCCGAAGGACGCGGTGCAAGCGATGCGGTGGTACCGCCGAGCGGCTGAGCAAGGTTCGACTGCAGCGAAGGCCAGCCTCGGAGACATGTACGCCGAGGGCCTCGACGTCCCGCAGGACGGGGTGCAAGCGCACACGTGGTTCAACCTTGCAGCCAAACAAGCTTCCAGCGAGGATCGTGCCAAATTCGAAGCCACACGAGACGCCATTGCAGAGCGTCTAACCAGTAACCAACTCGACGAAGCCCAACGTCTTGCCCGCGAGTGGGACGCCGCGCACCCGCGTGAGCCGTAAGCCTTTGCATTGAACCCTCCATCAGCCAGTTCAGTTGTGCAATGAGTTTTTTCTGTACCGTGGAACAAATCGCCTGACGTGATTGTGTGTCGATCAGAAACGGAAAGAATTGTTAGGGAAAATGGTGCCGAGGGGCAGAATTGAACTGCCGACACCACGATTTTCAGTCGTGTGCCATCGGTGGTCACACGTAGTCAGGGCTTGTCTCTATTAACAAAAAAGTTCCTGAGTGGTCACCGAAAACCACAACTGTCCGACATTTTTGCACAAAGTTACACACGCCTTACCGTCGCTCATCAGCCACGGTAGGGCGCCCAACAAGCTCTGGAAAGGCTTGGTGAATCGGATTCAGTGATTGATTAGGATTTATTCGAAGCTTTTTCTTACGCGGACATCTGGATTCCAAATACGAAGCATTAGTTTGAAAAACTAATGTTACGCGGAGTTTCTGGATGCATTGGTATTCCCGAAAAGACTTCGCACTATCATATTTTCATATAGCTCAATCTTTTCACTGTCGCCGCTTTCAGAAAGCTCTTTAATTCTCATCAAGGCAAATTGTTGAATTATTAAGAGCGGTAAAACTACACGTTGGCGTAGCCCTATGCTGTATCTACTGCCGGGATGATCTTCTAGTAGTACTGTTTGGCCTGACACTTTTAAGGCCATCTCATTACTTAATAAAAACTCATCATAAATTAACTGCCAAAACTCTCCAAAGGTTTCATCTGCTTTCATGTAATTAGTAAGCGAGAAATTCGCCTTACTCATACTTTGCATACTATTGCCTACCAGAGCCCGAAAAAAACCTGAGCTCTGATATAGAGCGATGCAATCATCTAGACGTCCCTTCTCTTCCATTGCTTTAAGTGCCGTTCCCAATCCAAAATATCCAGGCACGTTCTGTTTTAACTGCCCCCATGCACCGACGAATGGGATAGCTCTCAAGTCGTCAAACTTCAACTCCTCTCTACTACCGCGTTTAGCTGGTCGACTTCCGATATTGGATTGGGCGTAGTAATTTAAGGTGCTCATCTGTTCTAAATAAGGCAGAAATAAGGGATGAGCTTTAAAGGCTAGGTATTTTTCGTAACCGAGTTTTGCCAATTCAGTCATTAAGTCTCTTTGTTCAGCGCTAAATTCCCTTTTTGGACGATCATAGAGATTGTTTTCTAGTCCGGCAGCTAATAACTGTCTCAAGTTATGGGTCGCACCAAGCTGAGTTCCGTAATATGAGCTGATAGTTTGACCCTGAACTGTCAGTTGGATTTGATTAGACTCAATATTTTTCCCCAGCGCTGCATAAAACTTATAAGTGCTTCCGCCACCTCGCGCAGGAGGTCCGCCCCGACCATCGAAAAAACAAACTTCAATCCCATGTTTCCTTGACACTTCTGTTAAAGATTCTTTAGCAGAATAAATGGCCCAATTTGCCATTAAGTAGCCGCCATCTTTAGCGCCATCAGAAAAGCCCAACATCACAGTCTGCTTTTTATCGCGCTTACTTAGATGGTTTTTATACTCAGCAAGAGCATAGAGGATTTCCATGTTCCCCCCTGCACCATGTAAGTCATCTATAGTCTCAAACAGAGGCACGATATCTATAGTTAACTCATTCAGCTCCCAGCCGGACAGTCTGAACAGTGCAATTAACATGGCAACATCAATTGGCCCACGACAATTACTAATGATGTAACGATGACAGGCGCGCACTCCGTTTTTCGACTGTATTTCTTTCATGGTTTGCAGTGATTCTATTGTGTCGACAGCGATCGAATCAGAAAGCTCACTGACTGTTATTGTTTCGGAAATATTTAATAAGGCCTCAATCTTTTCTTGGTCATTAAGCTCCGCAAAATTCTCCACAAGAATAGTTGGTTTAACTTCCACTAGATGCTTTAAGCATTTAGTGAGGATGCGTGAATCTTGCCTAATATCTAGACTGGCAAAATGAAATCCAAATGCTGCAACTTTGCGCTTAAACGAAACTAATCGATCGACAAATAAGCCTTGGTAGTCCTTTTCCAAAGTATTTTGAATTGAACTTAATTCATTAATCAGATCTAGTGGAGAGTCAAAGCAGTAGTCCACTTCGTGAGTTATCTCCTGGTGAAGCCTCTTTTCTATAACCTCTACCTGGTTAGCAACCCCAACAAAGCTTAAGCGTCGTCTAAGCTCTCTTAAATCTCGGTGATAACACTCGATAATTTTCGCTCTAAGTGTTTCAGATACCTGGTGGGTAATTTCTGTGGTAACGAATGGATTTCCGTCACGATCTCCACCGGGCCAGAATCCTATGGTCAATAACTGCTCTAGATTGGCGTCTCGAAACTCCTGATAATTGTGAAGATAATCGAGGATTTCTCCTATTGCCGAGTAAAACACATTCCCCAGATACCATGTTAGTTGCCCTGCCTCGTCTAGAGGGGTTGGCTTTTCTTTTTGAAAGAAGGGGGTATTTCCGAGTTGCTGCAAAAGCTCTCGAGCCAAGCCTGTATCGTTGGTTCTTATTGCGTCAGTTAAATCAGTAATTATTGCCAGCACAGATCCTGGGTAAAACTGCGTAGGATGGGCGGTAAGAATTACTCGCGCACCAAAAGAAGACAATATCTTTTTCAGACCTTCTTGTTTTCCTTCAACCTCAACCCGTTCGGTAAGTTGCCTTAGTTTATTTGACTCCTCTGTACGATGAATTTCTGTATAAGCAGCATCCTCAAGCGCATCGATTAGAACAACCTGACGCTCGACATATTGAATTATCTTAAATAAGAACTGTGCCCGCTTTTCTTCGTTTAAATCTGGTCGGTGAGATCGAAAAAATTTCCGCAAAATTTCAGTTGGGTTCAATCCTACAGCTAAACCGTTGTGACTTGCTTCTTCAAGTAAAGGTAGTAGCAATCCTGTTTGCTCTACCGCATCCAAGGGCAAAGTAAGAAACAAGCTGTTGTAGAGTTGATATTTCAACTCTACGAGATTTTCATAATGATCTTTAACCGGGCTATCGGACATTGCTTGTCAATTCAAGAAGAAAAGTAGCGATATCTGCTCTATTAAAACATAGCCCTGAGAATCTCGGGTGGCTCAGTATCTGCGAAATGCGGCTGCACTACGAAGATATCATCGCCTACTGCGGCTGCCGTAGTTCCCTGGCTTTTAAAACTCGCCCCCCCCCTAATTGAATCCTCCACCAGTCAGCGGTAGAATCTAGCCCTTCATCACACTCGCTGTACTTTTTCTGGGCTATCATCAGTTTGAAAGAATGGAGCTGGATTTCTGGGGGCGTACACCTTGATGCTCGAGGAGACATGAAATGAAGAAGAGCGACCGCGAGCTGGGCATGGACCGGGAGATCAACCGTCGCGACTTCCTGAACGGAGCGAGCATCGCGATCGGGGGAGCGGTCCTAGCGTCGGGGGCCTTGGCCGCTAGTACCGCTTCGATGACACCAAGTTCTCCACCCATAGATGAACCTGTGCCAACCGGGGGTACCGGCCGCTACCTGTATGTAGCGACTCCTGGGATCATAGATCATTTGGGCTATGGGGGTCACGGATTGCTGGTTTTCGACATAGACGACGATCACAAATTCGTAAAACGAATTCCCACCAGGGGATTCCATGCAGATGGCACCCCATCAAATGTCAAGGGCATTGATGTCAGTGTGCCGCTCAACAGTGTTTATATCTCCACCTTGGAAGGTATGCAGCGGATAGACCTGAGTACGGAAGAGGTGGTGTGGGAAATCGCTTTTGAGGGTGGCTGTGACCGTATGTCGATCTCACCTGATGGGATGACCATGTACTTGCCATCATTGGAAAAAGAGTTTTGGAACGTCGTGAATACCGAAACCGGTGACATCATTGCCAAGATCGACGTAGATACCAGTGCACACAACACGATTTACGGTCCTTCGGGAACTCGAGCATATATGGCGGACTATAAATCTCCCTGGCTGTTCGTTGCAGATACCAATACTCACAAGATCGTGCAGAAAATCGGCCATTTTGGGGCACCTGTTCGACCGTTCACCATGAAGAGCGACGAGTCAATCGTGTATGTGAACGTTGATCACTTGCTGGGATTTGAAGTGGGTGATTTGAGAACAGGAGAAAAGTTAGCGAGGGTTCGGGTCCAGGGTTGGGACAACGGTCCGGTACAACGACATGGCAATCCAAGTCATGGAATAGCTTTGACCCCAGATGAAAGAGAGATATGGGTTTGCGATGGCGTTAATATGCGAATGCATGTCTTTAGCGCAGAAGCCCCGTATCAACAGCTAACCACCATTGCACTACGTGATATGCCGGGTTGGGTCACTTTTACTATTGATGGTCAGTATGCCTATGCATCTAGTGGCGAAGTGATTCATGCCAAGACACGGAAGATTTTGTACTTATTGCAAGATGAGCATTACAACACCGTTTGCAGCGAAAAGATGGTTGAGATATTTCTGCAAGACGGCAAAGCAACCAAGGCAGGTGACCAATTTGGCTTGGGTAGATTGCCTGTAGCAGGAGATTAGTTTTGAGTAGAAATTAGGGCATCCGTCTCAACCGCAAAATGGTGCCGAGGGGCAGAATTGAACTGCCGACACCACGATTTTCAGTCGTGTGACATCGGTGGTCACAGGTGGTCAGGGCTTGTCTTTACTGACAAAAAAATCACAAGTGGTCACGGGTACGCACAACTGACGGAAAAAGTGACACACGCCTAAATCGCGCTAACTTTCCACCAGATCGCTGCTGCTTAACGCTTACGCCGTCCTGCCTTGACCACGTTGAACCTTTCACCAGTCAGCGGTAGACTCTAGCTCTCCAGTAACATCGTCGGCGTTGGAGGCATGCTGTGACCGCCCAACAACGTCTTGCGTCAGCAGGCTGATAGCTGTGAAGAAGGACTACACTCCCATCTCCGACGCGGACAGGACGGCCGACGAAACCAGCTTCGTCGAACGGTACTGGACCGAACACTGGAATAACTTCGATCACCTTCCAGATGTGTCGGCGTTGACGCGGCGCGAAGAATACCGAATCATGCGGCCTTTTCTCGCGCAGCTGCCCAAGGGCAGCCGTATCCTCGACGGAGGATGCGGGCTCGGAGAGTGGACGGTGTTCTTTGCTGGACAGGGTTTCGACGTCGTTGGCCTCGATCTCAGCGGAGAGATCGTCGAGAAGCTGAAGATTAGATTCCCAGCGTGTCAGTTCGTCCGCGGTGACATTCGACAGACTGGGTTCGAGGCCCAATCATTCGCAGCCTACTTTTCTTGGGGTACCTTTGAGCATTATTAAGGCGGCCTCGGTGAGTGCTTGGTAGAGGCGCATCGCCTCCTTCGACCCGGCGGCAGGCTGTTCATCAGTGTGCCGTTTAATAACTGGCGCCACATCTTGCGAGACGCACGCCGGCTTGAGTGCTGGGATGATGACTTCGACGCTAGGGACGGTTATCGGCAGACCCACCGGTTCTTCCAGTGGCGTCTGACCCGCCCCGAACTCCAACGGGAGCTGGAATTGCACGGTTTTCAGACCGAGAGGATCACGCCCATCCACAAGCTCACGGGGGCGGGGCGTTGGCTGCAGTGGGATTTCTCCGTGTTTCGTCAGAACACACGCGCGTATTTCGTGGCACGCCGTGCTTTTGCTTCCCTGATGCCTGCCGCCTACATCAGCCACATGATTCTGGCCGTCGCCAAGCGACGATGAGGCTAGTTGTTGGCTTTAGTTGCGATGTGTCGCTCGACGGTGCACGTTGAACCCTCCACCAGTCAGCGGTAGGATCGAGTCCTCCAGCAAGATCGGCGACGGCGATTGAGTGGGAATGAGATGATGCAAGTTCTACTACCAATACATATTCTTGCAGGAACAATTGCTCTCATTGGCGCCGCTTTAGCGGTTTCATCGGAGAAAGGGAAAAAACTCCATATCCTTTCAGGTAAAACATATTTTTTGAGCATGGTTGCAATCTTCTTAACAGCTATTCCAATGTCAATTCTCAATAGCGACATTTTTTTCCTAATAGCTATATTTTCTTTTTACCTAGCTTTTGCAGGAATGCGTTTTGCTAAGAATAGAAAAGGTATTGCAACGATTGGAGATTGGATAACTGTTGGATTAATGCTTTTTTCAGGTGTTGGGATGTGGACACTCGCTACAATTTATTTCATTAATGATGATTCACAATATGCAACTCTTATCGTCTTTGGGCTTTTGGCGCTAGCCTTGGGTTCTGCAGATTTTATTAGTTATAAAAACCAAACAGCTACTGGCAAAGAAAGAATATCAAGGCACTTAACAAATATGATGGGTGGAACCATAGCTGTCATTACTGCTGTTTTGGTTGTTAATGTAAATATCGAACCCGTATGGATTTGGTGGGTGCTCCCAACTGCATTAATAACTCCAGTTATATCTTGGTGGAATGTAAAGGTTTTGAGAGAGCGAAGTTAGAATTGCTGGTTAGCCGAGTGTGGGCTTGTCTTTACCGACAAAAGAATCACAAGTGGACACGGGTATGCACAACTGTCCGACATTTTTGCACAAAGTTACACGCGCCCCAATATCGTTGAACCCTCCACCAGCCAGCGGTAGACTTAAGTCCTCCAACAAGTATCGCTGTCGGCGTCTGAAAATGTCATGACCCGTCGCCACGCACGTCACATCGTTTTCACCGTTCTTGTCATCGCGGTTTTCAGTGCGGCGGCCTATGCGCTGCAGGAAACACCAACTCTGCAACAAATTACTGAAGTGCGCATTCGTGCCGAAGAGGGTAATGCCGCCGCGCAAGTGACCCTCGGAGGCTGGTATTTTGCCGGGAGTGGGATGCCCCAGGATACAGATGAAGGGGTCCGGTGGTGGCGGCAAGCGGCGGAGCAGGGGCATCTCCCGGCGCAGACCGGTCTTGCGGGAAGATATCTTGACGGGCGTGGTGTCGCACAGGATGCGGCGGAGGCGGTGCGGTGGTATCGCATGGCGGCGGAGCAAGGCGATTCAGAGGTGCTGAGGTGGTTTCAAGTGACGGCGGAGCAAGGCTCGGTTGAGGCGCAGCTCACTCTCGGGGGCATGTATTTCGCCGGGCGTGGCGTTGTGCGGGATGAGGCGGCGGCGGCACCGTGGTATCGCCGAGCGGCCGAGCAGGGCGATGCCGAGGCGCTTCAGTGGATCCGCCAGATGGCCGATCAAGGCTTGGGCGCCGCACGGGTCGCCCTTGGGGGCATGTATTTCGCCGGGCGTGGCGTCCCGGAAGATGCGGTGGAAGCGGTGCGGTGGTATCGCATGGCGGCGGAGCAGGGCGATGCCGAGGCACAGCAGATCCTTGGGGGCGTGTATGCCGCCGGCCGCGGTGTCGCGCAGGACGCAGGTGAAGCGGTGCGGTGGTATCGCATGGCGGCGGAGCAGGGCGATGCCGAGGCGCAGTTGGCCTTTGGGACCATGTATGCCGCCGGCCGCGGTGTCGCACGGGACGAGGTGGAAGCGGCGAGGTGGGTTCGCCGAGCCGCCGAACAGGGCCATGCCTCGGCGCAGGTCAAGCTCGGGGGTATGTATGAGGCGGGCAGCGGCGTCCTGCAGGATGTGGCGGAGGCTATGGTCTGGTACCGTCTGGCAGCGCGGCAGCGCGGTGGCGGCGAGGTGGAGGCGTGGGGGGGGGCGGAGCAAGGCGATGCTGAGTTGGCGTGGCTCCACCGGGAGGCGGGGCAGGGCAATGCCGGCGCGCAGCAGATCCTTGGAGTCATGTACACAGACGGCCGAGTGGTCGCACGGGACGAGGTGGAAGCGACGCGGTGGTATCGGCGGGCGGCGGAGCAGGGTGATGTTATGGCGCAGTTCAGTCTCGGGGTCGCGTATGCCGCCGGCCGCGGTGTTGCGCAGGACGCAGGTGAAGCGGTGGCGTGGTATCGGCGGGCGGCGGAGCAGGGTCATGCCGTGGCGCAGTTCACCCTCGGGCTCAGCTACGACAATGGCGACGGTGTTGCGCAGAACGCAGGTGAAGCGGTGGTGTGGTATCGGCGGGCGGCGGAGCAGGGTGATGTTATGGCGCAGTTCACCCTCGGGGTCGCATACGCCGACGGCCGCGGTGTTGCGCAGGATGAGGCGGAGGCGGTGCGGTGGTTCCGACGAGCGATGGCGCAGCCCAGCCTCGGGGGCATGTATTTCGCCGACCGCGGTGTTGCACAGGACGATGTGAATACCCACATGTGGCTCGACCTCGCGGCTGCACGCTCGACTGGAGAGTTGCAGGAGTCAGTGATCCGGTCACGGGACACCGTCGCGCAGTGGATGACCCTCAATCAGATCGCCGAAGCCCAACGTCTCGCTCGTGAGTGGGACGCCGCGCACCCGCGTGAGCCGTAAGCCTCCGCGTTGAACCCTCCACCGGTCAGCGGTAAACTCTAGCTCTCTAGTAACATCGTCGTCGTCCCTTAAGTTTCGGTTCGAGGAACGTTTTGGACAGTCGTTGGCCTCGATCTCAGCGGAGAGATCGTCGAGAAGCTGAAGATTAGATTCCCAGCGTGTCAGTTCGTCCGCGGTGACATTCGACAGACTGGGTTC
>Ga0187827_10008295_pt1 | contig 11315 bp, 12 predicted proteins | sample ETNtaG_39_FD_167969 | JGI IMG/M metagenome (GOLD analysis project Ga0187827, IMG submission 167969) | Marine microbial and viral communities from oxygen minimum zone, Eastern Pacific Ocean - ETNP2014_SV_150_PacBio MetaG (Illumina Assembly) | ecosystem: Environmental > Aquatic > Marine > Hypoxic... | reverse complement strand
AGAAATATAGTTGGATATCAAGTCTGTAGATCTAAAAGTGGTCCTGGTGGTTCAGTAAATGATACTATACAATATCACAAAGATTATCAAAAATGTATGGCAGAACATACAATAGCGACTGGGAGGTGTGGATAATGAAAACTCAACTTCTCTGCACATTTACAACACGTGATAATATTGATAAAACAATAAAAACAATTACGAATTCATATGAAGTTTTATTTGATAAAATTTATGTATTTGAGAATGTTGATAGTTTCGAAGATTTAATGTGCACTTATAATCTAGATCCAAATAATTTAGGTAATTTTATTCCAAATACTATATCACTACATAGAAAAAAACAAACAAATTCGTTATATACAATTAATGCTTTAAATGCTATTATTAAAGAATTAAATAATGGAGTTTTAGATAAATTGTTCCAAATCCCATGGGAAAAATTTAGGAATTGTATGTTGGTTACAAATGATAAAACTGGTTATACAAAAATAGATACAAAGATCTATGAAATTATAGAAATAAAAAGTGAATAAAAGCTAAAAAAGACTTGACTTGTATACGTTTTTTGTTGTAAGATCAGGTAGTAAGGATGAGTTATTATAGAAAACCAAAACCAGAGACTTTAGTTAAAAATAGAGAAATTAATAATACTCTTTATGCTGATGAAATTAAGTGGTTGAATGACCACGCAGAACATTTTAAGGGTAATCATTTTTTGGTTGATATGCATCACGTTCTTTTGAGTGGTAGGAGAAAAATGACTTCTAAAATGGTTGAGGCTGTTCGGAAAGCTATGAAAAGTTCTCAATATGATCCAATTAAAAGAATTGAAAGAAGAGAAAAAATTAAACCTATAATGGAAAAGGTTGATTTATTATATAATATGGTTTATAAACTTGATTCCCATAAAAGTTCTTATTTTTTAACAAACTTTTCCGCATTACCATTTATTGAATCACTTAAAGAACAATTAAAAACAAGAATGACATTAACTGAAAAACAGATGAGAGCTATGAATAAAGTTTTCAAAAGATATAATAAACAGTTAGAAAATAAGTTGAAAAAAAATGAAAAAAAGGCTTGACTTGTATTGCATTTTATCCTTATATTATGGTATAAGATAAAGGTTATTTAATGAGTTTTAACACAAAAGATTATAAGGGTTTTACTTTCAGAAGCGGGGCTTCTAAAAATAAAACTACTTCTTTTTCATCATTTTGGGACACTTCTTATGGTAATTATGATGTTGATGAATTTCTTGGTAATGATACTGATAGAGTTAAAGGTAAAGATGTAGTTGCTTTAGCTGGATATAAAAGAGCTATTAGTAATTTTGTTAGTATTGTTACTGGTAAACATATACCTGTTGTTTTTAACTCTAAAGATGAGAGTTATACTGATGGTAGAAAAGTTGTTATTGGTTCGAATATTGATGACAAAAAATTTGATGTTGCTGTTGGTTTGGCTCTTCACGAAGCTTCTCACATTAAACTTTCTAATTTTAGTCTACTAAAAAATCTTGAAATTAGTATTCCAGCAGAACTTTTTGTTTTGGCTGATAAAAAAGGTGTTTCAAGGTCTGAAATTATTAATTTAGTTAAATCAGTTTTAAATTATATAGAAGATAGAAGAATTGATAATTTCATTTTTACTACTTCTCCTGGTTATAAGGGATATTATCATTCAATGTATGATAAGTATTTTTATTCAAAGAATGTAGATAAAGGTTTATTAAGTTCTGAATTTAGAATGGAAAATATTGAATCTTATATGTTTAGAATTATTAATTTACATAATAAAAATCGTCAGCTTGGCGCACTTAAAAGTTTGAAAGAAATTTATAGGATTATTAATTTAAGAAGTATTAATAGATTGAATTCTTCAGATGCGGCTTTTGATGTTGCTACTGAAGTTGTTACTTTGATTATTAATACAATTGACAAAGTTAAATTGAATGATAAAGATGAAGCCGATGGAAAAAGTGGAAATCAAACTAAAACTTCTGCTGATGGTGAAAGTAGTGATGGTGAGAATTTAAGTGATGAAGAATTTAATGATTTAATTGATTCTGTTGAAAATGGTGAAATGGAAACCGGTGATGGTGGTGGTAGTGGAAAATCAATTGAACTACCATCTGATGTTTCAACTCCACCTACTGGAAATATATCAAATGATGATGGTTCTGAATCTGTTGAACTTTCAGATAGACAAAAAGAATTATTGAAAAAAGCTTTTGAAAAGCAGGAAAAATTTCTTGATGGTGATGTTCAGAAAACACTTCTTTCTAAAAAAGATAATAACGCTGTTAAATCCGTTGAAGATTCAGGTGCTACTTATGAGAATGTTGGTGATGGACTTCCTAATAATTGGTATACCAACACTGGTAAAGGAACTAAATGTTTAGTTGTTAGAAATCTTACTCAGAAGTTGATTGATACAAATATGTTTGGATGTGCTACAGCATATAGTCAGAATCGGTATAATGGTTCAGATAGTTACTATAGAAGTTATGATTTTGTTGAAGAGGGATTGAGACTTGGAAGTATTCTTGGTAGAAAATTGCAGATTAGGGGTGAAGAAAGTGTTCTTAAATATACCAGAAAAGATACTGGTAAAATTGATAAGAGATTAATTTCTGAACTTGGTTTCAATAATACCAATGTGTTTAGTCAAACTTTTGTTGAAAGATTTAATAAAGCTTATCTTCACATTTCTATTGATGCTAGTGGTTCTATGAGTGGAGATAAATGGAATAAGGCAATGACATCAGCAATTGCTATGATTAAAGCTTGTGATATGGCTGGAAATATTGATGTGGTTGTTTCAATTAGAGCTACTTATCAGGGTAATGGTCCTAGAGCTGTCGATGTTCCTTTGATTATGGTTGTTTATGATTCAAGAAAAGATAAATTAATTAAAGTTAAGACATTATTTCCCGCATTAGATGTTACTGGAACTACTCCTGAAGGTCTTTGTTTTGAAGCAATTGAAAAAGAATTAATTCCTGGAAATAATAATCAGGATAGTTATTTTATAAATTATTCAGATGGAGCACCGATGTTTCAGAATAATGAAATTAGTTATAGTGGAAGAGAAGCATATAAACATACAGCAAAGATGGTTGGAAATATGAAAGCTAAAGGTATTAGAATTATGAGTTATTTCATTGGTAGTAGTAGTTATAGTTGTGATAGAGATAATACTTCTTTTAAAGCTATGTATGGTGGTGATGCTTCTTTTATTAATGCTACTAATATGATGCAGGTGGCAAAAACAATGAATAAAAAGTTTTTAAGTAAATAAAAAATAAGGAATGCAAAATGGAAATAATTGGTGAAATTCAAAAAAACCAAAAAGAAAAAATAATTATTTCAACAAATGAATACAAAGGTCATAAATATGTTGATTTACGTGTTCATTATGAAGATGAATCTGGTGAATATAAACCTTCTAAAAAAGGTATTGCTGTAAATCCAAAGATTTTACCTGAAGTTGTTGAAATGATGGTACAGGCAGCGGAATCGTTGTAGAATAAAAAAAAATAATATATTACTAAAAAAAGATAGCTGTTTTGAAAAAAATGGTTATATTTATATATATATGATATTGAGTTATTGATATTGTAAGAGTAATAATTAATTAATAATAAATAAAAAGTAGGAGATTAATAATGGATATTAATGCTATTAAAAAACGGTTAACACAACTTACTTCACAAACAAATAGAACTTCCAATCTTTGGAAACCTCAACCTGGAAAAAATCAAATTAGGATTGTACCTTATATACATAATAAAGATAATCCTTTTATTGAATTATATTTTCATTATGAAATTGGTAATAGATCTTATTTATCACCAATGTCATTTGGTAGACCAGATCCAATTGAAGAGTTTGCGGATAAGTTAAAGACTAGTGGTAATAAAGATGACTGGAAACTTGGCAGAAAGTTAGAAGCTAAAATGCGAACTTTTGTTCCTGTTGTTGTAAGAGGTCGGGAGAAAGAAGGTGTAAAGTTTTGGGGATTTGGTAAAACAGTATATCAAGAACTATTAACTTTTATTGCAGATCCTGATTATGGTGATATAGCTGACCCTTCACACGGCAGAGATATTATGGTTACATTCAAAACAGCCGAAGAAACTGGAAAGGCATTTCCATCTACTTCAATTATGGTTAAACCTAACCAAACTCCAATTACAGAAGATAAAGAGATTGTAGAGTTGATTAAAAATCAGATTGAAATAACTGAACTTTATAAAGAGATGAGTTATGATGATTTGACTAGTGTATTAGAAGAGTGGCTAAATCCTTCTGATGGTGGAGAAAAAGAAGAAGAGGCTTCAGCTAAAAAGGCGATTAGTGAAACAGTTGATGTAAAAACTGAAACTGCTAGTTCAGCTGCTGATGCGTTTGAAGATCTATTTAATAATTAATAGATAATGTTACAATAAATGGGGTGAGATGCAAATTTCACAAACCACGATTCCCGTTGGGTGTATGGTAGTATTACTCTCTCATCTCATTTTAACCAAATTGGAGATTTAATATGGCAGTGAATAAAGATAAATTAGCTACATCTTTAGCCGATGAACTGAATAAGAAATATAAAGGTGGTAAGATTGCATTTTTTTTAAATGATGAATCAACACCTACTGATGTTAAAGATTGGATTCCGACTGGATCATCAATGTTAGATTTGGCTATTTCAAATAAACCAAATGGTGGAATTGCTGTTGGTCGTATTACAGAAATTAATGGATTAGAATCATGTGGTAAGTCATTATTAGGCGCTCATTTATTAGCATCAACACAACAAAAAGACGGGGTGGCTGTTTACATTGATACTGAAACATCGGTTAGTCAAGATTTTTTAAAGGCTATTGGTGTTGATTTAGATAGTATGTTATATGTTCATCTGGAAACTGTTGAAGAGATATTTGAAACAATTGAACAAATTGTTGTAAAGATTAGAGAAGCAAATAAAGATAAGTTGGTTACAATTCTTGTTGATTCTTTAGCTGGAGCTTCAACAAAAGTAGAGATGGAAGCTGATTTTGAGAAAGATGGTTGGGCGACAGCTAAAGCAATTATCATTTCAAAGGCGATGAGAAAAATAACTCAAATGATTGGTAGGGAAAGAGTTGCTCTTGTATTTACGAATCAATTAAGACAAAAGTTGGGTGTAATGTTTGGTGATCCGTGGACTACGAGTGGTGGAAAAGCATTACCATTTCATGCTTCTACAAGAATAAGATTAAAGAATTTAGGTCAGTTGAAGGATAATAAGAAGAATGTAATTGGTATGAAATGTAGGGCGCAGATAGTTAAGAATAGATTAGGTCCACCATTAAGACACGCTGATTATATTATGTATTTTGAAAGTGGTATTGATGATTATGGTAGTTGGTTAGAAGTACTTAAAAATCACAAATTAATTAAACAATCTGGTGCTTGGTATACTTTCGATGTTATAGACCAAAAAACTGGTGAAGTTACAGATGAACTTAAATTTCAATCAAAAGATTGGGCTGATAAGTTAAAAGATAAAAAGTTAAAACAGTATGTTTATGATTTAATTTGTGAAAAACAGGTTTTAAAATATACAAATAAGCTTGGTATTGACGATGTAGAATTTGCTGAAGGTGAAGTGCTGGGTGATGACTAATAAGTACTATGCAGATATACTTAAAGAAATTAGACTTAATAAAGGAAAGCATGTAGAATTAAAACCAGACGATAAGATTTTAATTATTGATGGATTGAATACATTCATCAGATGTTTTTCAGTTATACCTACCTTAAACGATAATGGTATTCACATAGGTGGGCTGTCGGGGTTTCTTAAATCAATAGGATATGCAATTAGAGTTCTTAATCCAACTCGTTGTATTGTTGTATTTGATGGAAAAGGTGGATCTCAAAGACGGCGTAAATTATATCCTAATTATAAAAGTAATCGAAAACCCAATTTAAGATATAACAGGGTAGAGGATATTGCCAGTAGTAAAGATGAACACCAATCTATGTTAATGCAATTGAAAAGGTTGGTTGAATATCTTGAAGAAATGCCTATTACTACAATAGCTATGGATAGAGTTGAGGCTGATGATGTTATTGCTTATATTTCACAGCAGATTTATGACGATAGTGAAATTCATATAATGTCAACAGATAAAGACTTTCTTCAACTTGTAAATGATAGAGTAAAAGTTTGGAATCCAACTAAAAGAATGTCTTTCAATCCCACGAGAGTTATGGAAGAATATAATATGCCTTCACATAACTTTACAATATTCAGAGCATTAGATGGAGATAAATCAGATAATATAAAAGGTATTCCTGGAGTAGGTTTAAAAACATTACAAAAAATATTACCGATGTTATTTGAAGACAAGAAAGTAGATTTAGATGAATTAATAAAATACGCAGAAGAACATCAAGATGCATCTAAAGTTTTAAAAAATATCGTTTTTGGTAAAAAAACATTATATTTAAATTATATACTAATGCAGTTACATGAAGTTGATATTTCTGGAAATACAAAAATGAATATAATGAGATCGGTTAGAGAAGAGATACCAACTTTAGTTAAATATAAAATTCATAAAATGTGTGTCGAAGATAAAATGTGGTCAGCGATACCTAATATAGATACTTGGTTATTGAATTTTGTTACATTAAATAAATATGCAGATTTAAAAAGGAAAAAAAGTGTCTGATAAGAATACCTTTCAGTTATATGGTCAGTCCTTTCAATCAAAAATTATAGCTTTGTTATTAACTGATAAGGGTTATTTGGAACAGATTCAAGATATTTTGGAGTCAAAGTATTTTGAAAATAGAGCTAATCGTTGGATAATTAAAAATACATTAGAATATTTTAATAAATATAAAAATGCTCCAACTATGTCAGCTTTAAAAGTTTTAGTTAGTCAAGTTGAAGATGATATTTTTAAAATATCAATTATAGATTCATTAAGAGAGGCTAACAAATATTCAGAGGCTATAGATAAAGATTTCATAAAGGAAAAGTCAATAGACTTTTGTAAGAATCAGAAAATTAAAGATGCTGTTATAAAATCTGTTGATTTAATACAAGATGGTGATTATGATGCTATAAAAGTATTGATTGATGATGCTTTAAAAGCTGGAACTGAAAGAGATGTTGGACATGAGTATTTGGTAGAAATAGAAGAACGATATTCTGAATCAGCTAGAATTACGACACCAACTGGTTGGGATGTTGTAGATGATTTATTACAGGGTGGTTTAGGTAATGGAGAGCTTGGTGTAGTTGTAGCGCCGGCTGGTGTTGGTAAGACATGGGTTTTAGCAGCTATTGGATCAGGTGCTATGAAGAATAATAAAAATGTTGTTCATTATACATTAGAATTAAATGAAGCTTATGTTGGTTTACGATATGATAGTATTTTAACTGGGGTAGCAAACCAAAATCTTAAATATCATAAAGATGAAATAAAAGAAAAATTAGAAAAACATACTGGCGGTGATTTAATTATTAAATATTTTCCAACTAAATCTGTTACTGTTAATTCAATATTATCACATTTACAAAAATTAAGAACTTTGGGTAATGAAGTGGATATGGTAATATTGGATTATGCTGATTTACTGAGAGATACAGGTAAATTTACTAAAGAAGTTAGACACGCTCTTGGAAATATTTATGAAGAGTTAAGAGGTGTTGCTGGTGAATTAGAACTCCCAATATGGACTGCATCACAAGCTAATCGGTCCTCTTTAGATGAGGAGATTATTGAAGCCCAAAAGATTTCAGAAAGTTATGCTAAGATTATGACAGCCGATTTTGTTATATCTTTATCAAGGCATGTTTCAGATAAAATATCTAATACTGGTAGATTCCATATAATTAAGAATAGATTTGGACCTGATGGTATTACCTTTCCTGCAAAAGTAAATACAAATACAGGTTATATACAACTGTATGAAGCTTATGCTGTCGATGGTAAAAGAGAACAGAAGAAAATGGATAATAAAAATGAATTTGTTAGAAAATCATTAGCGAATAAATATAAAGATTTAGGTTAATGCCTTTTTTTGATTATAGTGATTCAGTAGCGTATCCAATATTTCTTGATGAATGTGTAAGTAGTGAACAATTAAAGAAATTTAGAAAAACTATTGATAAACATCATCAGTATATGAATTCTGCTAATATACCAAGTAGACGGATTTCATATAATATTTATGAAACTAAAACTGGAAATTATATTGGTGGTATAGGATTGGCTTCTTCAGTATTAGCTTTAGGTGGTAGGGATAAGTATATTGGTTGGGATAAAGAGGCGAGGTTAAGAAATTTAGGAAAGACAGCGAATAATTATAGATTTTGTTTGATTAAGGAGAATATTACTCTTGATAATATAGGAACTATGGCATTAAAGTTGTTGAGAACCATTGGTGCTGATAGATGGAAATCAAAATATGATGATAATTTGATTTTAATTGAAACATTTATAAAGCCTCCATGGTCTGGTTCTGTTTATAAAGCCGATAATTGGATTGAAGTTGGGATGACTAAAGGAAGTTCAATATCTAAAGTTCCACTTACATTATGGAAAAGAGAAGATTCACCTAGAGGAAAAATGGCACGGGAAGATCCAAAAAAATGTTTGGAAATGTTCGCTGGTTATCAAGGAAATAAACATTATAAAGTTGAGAAATCAGATCCGAAGATTATTATGTTAAAACCAATTGTTAAAAAATGGAAAAAGATTTTGAATGGTTAAATTGGAAGTAGTCAAATCAGATTCTCAAAAAGATGTAGTAAAACGAATTATCACAAAACATCATTCTTATGTTCCTACATATAGATCAGTAGGTAGAAGAATAGATTGGTTAATATTTCATTCAGATTACAAAAATATTTTGGGAATAGAAAAACCAATTGGTATGATTGGTATAGGTTCATCAGTATATCCTTGTCCAAAAGCTATATTAGAGTATTTAGGAAAAAAAGCAGATGCGTATAGAGAACCTAAACATTTTAATACAATAGCAAATAATTGGAGATTTTGTATGACAGAATCTATTAAAAATGCTGGAACACAAATATTAAAACAATTAAGAAAGCAAGCACCAATAGAATGGAAAAAGAAATATGGTGATGAGTTAACACATATAATTACATTCGTTGCAGGTGGTAACAATGGTGCTGTATACAAAGCAGATAATTGGAAACAGATAGGTAAAACTGCTGGATTATCAAAAGACAGAAAATCATTTTCAGTTAAATGGAATAGCGCTGAATATCTTAAAGAAACTTTTCTACCACCCACAGGTGAGAATAAGAAATTAATATTCATAACTCGATTGAAGTGGTAAAGAGAATATAATGTATTGTGATACATCCAAAGTTATTATTAATAGAGTAACTAAAAGTACTCCTGGAATTAATGCTATTGTAACAAAAAAACATTATGCACAAAAGTGGACTGCAAGTCAATATATTTTTGGTTTATATTGGGATATGGGTGAATCTCAATTTTTTGAAGACAAAGATTTAAAATTAATTGGAGTAATTTTGTATGGACATCCAGTTGGGCGCAGAGCAGTTAAATCAATAGTTGATACTTTTGATACTCATAATGTATTAGAATTAAAAAGATTATGGATTGAGGATGGGTATGGAAAAAATATAGAATCATATGTTATTTCACAGTCTATTAAAATACTTAAAACACTCGCTCCCACAGTCAAAGTATTGATTTCTTATGCAGACCCAAGCGCAAACCACAAAGGAATTATATATAGAGCAACTAATTGGCTGTACCAAGGAAGAGAAGTTGGCTTCGGGGATTGTTATAAATATAGATTCCCAGGACAAACAGCGTGGTTGTCTTCCCGATCTATGGCAGAACGGTGTGGTTCTGCTGGTTTGGTAGAAGTTAAAAAAACTTTTCCTGATATTGAATATAAAGTTAATTTAAGAAAACATAGATATTTGTATTTTTTATGTGGAAAGAAGGAAAAGAAAGAATTAATTAAAAATTTAAAACATCCATTATTGAAATATGACTAAAATATTTGATGATAAAGTTAAAAATTATATGGTAGAACCAATTAGATTTTCAGCAGCTAAACCATTTATAGAAAAATGGCATTATTCACATAAAACACGTGGATTGAAAGTTAAATATTGCTTTGGGTTATTTAGAGAAGGTAAGTTTGGATTAGATAATATAATAGGTAGTATGATATATGCATTACCAGCTATGCCAAAACCAGCACAAAAATATTATCCTGAAAATCCTGATAAAGTATTGGAGCTTGTAAGGTTGTGTTGTATAGATGATACACTTACTAATACAGAAAGTTATTTTATTGGCAAAACATTAAAATGGTTGAGAAAAAATACAGACTATAAAGTTATTATATCTTATGCAGATCCACATTTTGGTCATGAAGGTATAATATATAAAGCTTCTAATTTTATTCATTATGGTATGACTGGTCCTAAAAGATCAGTTTTGGTAGATGGTGAAAGATTTCACGAAAGAATATTAACTGATACACACTCTTTTGCTGTTAAGGTGCAGGGTAGATTAAAAGAGAAGGATTCCGATATAAAGATTTTTACTACAGAACCTAAACATATTTATATCTATTATTTAGATAAAAAATTAAAGAGGCAATATGACAAAAATATTTGATGATAAAGTTAGAAAACATTTATTGGCGTCTGAAAAGTTTTTTAAAGAATTAACTACTGATTCTAAACCAAGAGAACTTGTGGTTAGAAGAAGTTCGGTGAAAGAAGTTAGACCATATATAGCTACACATCATTATAGCCAAACAATGCCAGATTCAACTATTGATGTATTTATGGGATTTTATGGTGGTGTGTTTGCGGGTGCTTGTGTATTTGGTATGGGAACTGGTAAGGGTCAATATTATAGATTAATAGAAGATTTGAAAGATGGGGAATATAGAGAATTAACAAGGTTATGGAGTCCTGACGGGATGCCGAAGAATACTGAAAGTAGATTAATAAGTGAATCTATAAAGTTGTTACCAAAAAAAGTTAGATTGATATTATCTTATGCAGATCCAAGTGAAGGTCATTTAGGTAAAATATACCAAGCCACTAATTGGTTATATATTGGAAAGACGGCAGGGGGATCAAAAATGATAGATAAAGAGGGTAAGATTTTACATTCTCGCCTAACTAGTATGTATAGGTTAAGGCATCCAGAATATAAAGATATGAGTGGGGATGAAATAATGAAAATATACGGTTGGAAATATATAGATAATAAAGCTAAATAT
>Ga0187827_10008294_pt1 | contig 11316 bp, 9 predicted proteins | sample ETNtaG_39_FD_167969 | JGI IMG/M metagenome (GOLD analysis project Ga0187827, IMG submission 167969) | Marine microbial and viral communities from oxygen minimum zone, Eastern Pacific Ocean - ETNP2014_SV_150_PacBio MetaG (Illumina Assembly) | ecosystem: Environmental > Aquatic > Marine > Hypoxic... | reverse complement strand
ATTATACATGGTCCAAACTTAAATCTATTTGGACTTTGGTCATCAAAAAATAACCAAACAATAACTTTAGATAAAATTAATCGTCATATCAGAAAATATGTTAGAAATAAAAATATTCAAGTAAAAATTATTCAAACACACAATGAAACTAAAATTGTATCCTATATCCAAAATAATAGAAATAAAATTGATACAATTATTATGGTTCCTGGCCCTTGGCAATATTCTGCTTTTGTGCTTTCTGAATTATTAGAACTTGTAGAAATTCCTTTTATAACTATAACTTATAAAGTTCGAGAACATATTGAACTATTAAATGGTTTTGAAAATTTAATAGATGATAATTTGCTTAGGGGTTTTGAAAATGCAATTGATATTTTAGTTAAAAAATTTGAATTATAATTATGGCCAATAATATTGATGTTAAATTAGAACAATTCCCATTTCATCACACAATTAAAACAAGATGGAGAGATCTAGATGCATTTAGACATGTTAATAATGCAACTTTTTTAAGCTATATTGAGGATGCAAGAATTCTTTTTTTTAAAAGATGGGGCATCAATTTAAAAGATAAATCACTAATCGTAGCTTCAGTAAAAATAGATTATATTAATCAACTAAAACATCCATCTAATTTAATAATAGGACAAAAAGTTGCGAGATTAGGAACAAAAAGCTATGATATCCAATCTGCCGTTTTTGAAGAAAAAAGTGAATTGCTAATCTGTTGTAGTACTATTACCAGTGTGTGTTATGATTTTACAAACAATAGATCAATTCCTATTTATAAAGAAATTATTGATGACTATAATAAATAATTATTATTATACTTTCTAATCCCAGGCCCTAGAAAAAATTATTTTTTGATATATATATTGCTTTTCTTAATCATTTTTTGAATATATGTATCATAAGTTTTCATTTCACCCTTTATTTCTAATTCATCTTTTTTTCCTATATATTCAAAATGAAGCCTTTTAATTAATCTCATACTTCTTTTATTATCAGGCAATATCCCAGCTCTAATTTTTCTAACTCCTAAATTATTATAAACATAAGAATTAGTTAATAATAAAGCCTCATACATAAGATTTTTACCTTCAAAATCTTTGGATATTGAATAACCAAGCCAACATTTTTTATTTTTTATTTTAGTATAATTACACGCACCAATCATTAAAGATTTAGATTTATTTAAGATAATAAAATGTGCTGATTTTCCCTTTTGAATTAAATCTAATAATTCTTTTATTTTATTTTGTTGATATTTTAAAGTATAAAACTTTTTAGGTGATCTTTCGGGCTCCCAAACTTCTAGATGTTCTTTATTTGAAAAATAATATTCTAGTTGTAATTGAGCATGATTTAAATCCAATATTTCTAAATTAAAGTGGGTAGATTGCATTATAAAAATGATTGGTAATAATTAAGCAAGTAATGTCCCATTAGAAATTGATTTGTCTGGAATAGCTAATACAACTTTATTATCATTTCTATAAAAACCAGTAATTAAACATTCTGATATAAATGATCCAATTTTTTTAGGAGGAAAATTGACGACAACAACAACCTGTTTATTAATTAAATCATCTTTAGAATATAAATCTGTAATTTGTGCACTTGATTGTTTGATGCCAAATTGTTTGCCTAAATTTATTTTTATTTGATAAGCTGGTTTTATTGCTTCAGGGAAATCATTAACTTCAATAATAGTACCTACCCTGATTTCTATTTTTGTAAATTCATTCCAAGTTATATTCCCCATGATTAAAATTCCTTATTATTAATAATGATTTACCAACTTATTTAAAAATATACCACATGCTATAGATACATTTAGGCTTTCTATCTTTCCAAATTTGTTAATTGTTACTCTTTCAAACTTATTAAAGCATTTGCTTACTCCATGTGCCTCAGAACCTAAAATTAATGCCCATTTATTTTCTATATTAAGATTGGAAATATTTTTTCCTTCAAGGTCTGCAACAATAATGTTATAATTATTATCAGTTAAATATTGTATTACTTCCTCTGGGCCTGTTTGAATAATATTTTGTAAATAAAAATGAGAACCCATACCTGAGCGAATACACTTCAAATTAAATGGGTCTATTGAGTTAGAAGTTAATATAATTGATTTAATTCCAAACCAAACACAGGTTCTAAATATTGTACCTAAATTCCCAGAATCTTGAACTCCATCTAAAATAATAATATTTTCATTAGAAATGTTGGCTAATTGTTTATTTTGATACTGACTAATATTTACCAGAGCTAATATACCTTGTGATGTTTTAATATCTGAAATTTTTTTTAAATCCTGATTAGAAATAATTCTTAAATCTTTTTTATAAAATAATTTTCTTTTTTGTATTTTGTTACATTCTTCTTTAGTTAAAACAATATATTTAATATCAATATTAGCTTTGATAGCTTCTTCTATTAATCTATACCCTTCAAGAATAACTTGTTTGTGTTTCAGTCTATTTTTTTTAAGTAATAATGATTTAAGAAATTTAATTTGATTTTTACTAATCATTCTAATTCCATAACTACTGGGGTGTGGTCTGAACCCAAGACATCTTTTAATATATATGAACTGATTAATTTGGATTTAAGAATTTTTGATATGCAAAAATAATCAATTCTCCATCCAATATTCCTTTTCCTTGCTTGAAACATATAACTCCACCAAGTATAATGTCCTCCTTCTTTTGTAAATTCTCTAAAGGTATCTATAAATCCAGCATTTAAAATATTAGTAAATCCTTTTCTTTCTTCATCTGTAAACCCAGGATTAAAATGATTAGTAGATGGATTTTTTAAATCTAATTCAGTATGTGCTACATTGAGATCACCGCAAAATATGATAGGTTTTATTTTTTCTAATTTTTTTATATATTTCAAAAAATCAATGTCCCATTCTTGTCTATAAGCCAATCTTAATAATTCACGTTTTGAATTTGGGGTATATACTGTAACTAAATAGAAATCATTAAATTCCATTGTAATTACTCTTCCTTCTTGATCATGTTTAGAAATGCCTATATCATTTGTAACGTTAATAGGTTTTATTTTAGAAAAAATAGCTGTACTAGAATACCCTTTTTTAATAGCTGAATTCCAATATTGGTATGGATAATTTATCAATTGTAAATCAACTTGTTCCTTACGTGCTTTTGTTTCCTGAATACATACAATATCTGGATTGTACTTATTAATAAAATCATAAAATCCTTTTTTTATCACTGCTCTAATTCCATTAACATTCCAAGATATGAATTTCAATTTATTTCTCCATTATATATAAATTCTTGAATTTCAATATTATTTAATGTTTCATTATAAACATCTTTAAAATTTAACATATCATCAATTTTATTAATTTCATTTAATTTAGCTTTTGTTTCTGGATGAGTAGGGACAAAAAAAGAACAACAGTCTTCATATGGCTCAATTGATATTTGGTAAGTATTAATATCATTAGCCTTATTAATAATTTCTTCTTTATTTAATCCAGATAAAGGTCTAAGAATAGGTAATTTGCTTATATCAGATATTGCTCTCATATTTGATAGGGTTTGAGAGGCTACTTGCCCAACACTTTCCCCAGTAACAAGAGCTAATGCGCTGTATTTATTTGCAACATCATTAGCTATTTGTATCATATATCTTCTAAAAAAAATAACCCAGTATTTATCTGGAATTAATTCCATAATTTTTTGCTGTATTGATAGTAATGGGACAAGATATAAAGTACTTTTTAACTGATATTGTAAAAGTATATTTAATATTTTTTTTACATTATTAATAGATTGTTTATTAATTGCTGGGTAGCTATGAAAATGTATATAATCCAAGGAAACTCCTCTTTTAATCATTTCAAAAGAGGCAACAGGAGAATCAATTCCAGAAGAAATTAGACTTAACGCTTTTTCCTGACAATTAGCAGGTAGACCTGAATAACCATTATTTTTATCAATACCTACATATGAATTCTTTTTTAGTAATTCAATATGTATGTTTAATTCAGGGGCATTTAAGTTTACTGGTTTATGGGTTTTTTGTTGTATGTATTCTCCAATAATTATATTTGTGTCTTGTGAAGTAAATTTTAATTGTTTATAGTTTCTTTTAGTTGAGATTTTAAAACTATTAAATGTTTTATTTGTTATTAGATGTGAGGCTGCCTGTTTAATATCTTCAATTGTTGTTTCTGTTTGAATCGTTAAAATAAAATTTTTAAGACCCATCACATGTAAAAGTTTTTTCTTAAAAAATTTCCACTCTTCTGTTTTGATATTATTTATAAGTACTCTTGCTTGATACAATATGATGGTAGAATATTTTAAACCAGAAATTTGTTTTTTAATATTTTTTATAAATATTTTTTCAAAAAATTGTCTATTATTTTTTTTTAATGCTATCTCACTGTAATGTATTACAATTGAATAGTTAAATTTAATTGGCATTAGTTTTATTTATTGAAGTAAGGTTCTATTTGATCAAAGGGAATGTTTTCTTGTTTACCACTATCCATATTTTTAATAGTTGCTTGATTATTTTTTAATTCATCATCGCCTATAATAATAGCATACTTAACATTTAATTTATTTGCTTCTTTCATTTGAGCTTTTATACTTCTTCTTAAAGTATCAGTTATCACAATAAACTCTTTGTTGATTCTAAGTAGTTCAGCAATATTTAAAGAATACTGTAAAGCGTCTTCCCCTATTGTGATAATATAAATATCAGGCCTTTGGATTAATGTTTCATCTTTAACATTTAAAGCTAAAATTAATCTTTCTATCCCAGCTGCAAAGCCTATTGCAGGAGTAGATTTTCCCCCAAGATCCTCAATTAAATAATCATATCTTCCACCTCCACATAGTGCATCTTGTGCTCCTAATTGGTTGCTTTGAATTTCAAAAACTGTTCTCGAATAATAATCAAGTCCTCTAACTAGATTATGATCAAGAATATATTTTATATTTAAATTATCTAAAAAATTTAATGTTTGATCAAAATGTTTTTTATCATCCTTACTTAAACAATCAACAATATGTGGCGCTTTATTAATTATTTCTATTTCAAAATCTACTTTGGTATCTAATATTCTAAGTGGATTTGTAATTAATCTTTTTTGGCTTACCTTAGTTAATTTATTTTTATAAGGTAATAAATAATCATGTAATTTTTTTCGATAAGTAATTCTAGTTTCTTTTGAACCTATACTATTGACTTTTAGTACTAATTCATTTACTCCTAAAAAATTATAAAAATTATATGCAAGGGCTATAACCTCCGCGTCTTGTTCCGGAAATGGGGATCCTATAACTTCAATTCCAAACTGATGAAATTGTCTATATCTTCCTTTTTGAGGTCTTTCTCTTCTAAATAAAGAATCAATATAATATAGTTTATTAAGTGGATTTTTTTTTCCCAAACTATGTTGAATGTAAGCCCTTGCCACGGATGCTGTTACTTCGGGTTTTAAGGTTAAATGATTTCCACCTTGATCTGTCCAACTATACATTTCTTTTGCTACTATATCAGTTTGTTCCCCAATTGATCTTATAAATAAATTGGTATTTTCAAAAGCGGGTGTTTTTATTTCATGAAATCCATATTTTTTTAAAAAAGAGTGTATTTTAGATTCAATAAATTGCCAAATAAGAGTTTCATTTAATAAAACATCCTTTGTACCCTTAATATTTCTTATAATTGTTGACATTTAAATGTTTTCATTTAATAAATATTGTTCTTCCCATTCATTAATTATATAAAAAATTTCTTTTTTTGATTTGCAGTCTAACATTTTTATTTTAATATTTAAATCATTTATAAATTTTTGGAATCTATGTATAAATTTTCTATGCAGATTAGGATCATTAGTAGGATCTAATATTAATAAAATAAAATGAACTTTTTGTTTATCGGGGGATTGATAATCTATCCCTTCAATTGATACACCTAAAATAGCTGTCATATCATCGACTTCGACTGAACTTGAATGATGAAAAGCAATTCCTCTCCCAACAGCTGGGTTCATTATTTTGTCATGATTTTTAATAAATGAAAATAATTTTGTTGTTGCTGTTAAAATTCTCTCTTCCAATAATTTATTTAAAAGCTCTTGAATCGCAGTCGATTCATCTTCAGATTTTAAAGGAAAAATGATAGTATTATTAGTAATTTTATCTATTAATTTCATACTATTTTAATTATAAACAAATTTCCTATTTGTTGAAGAAGATCTAACTCTAACATCCTTTAAATCAGGGTGTTTAATATTTATATTTAATTGGAACCCTTTGCTAAAACCATCCGGCCACCAAGTAAACATAAATTCCCAGCAATGTAACTCCCTATACAATTTAATACTTTGTGAATTAATTTTCATATCCATTAAATTAATTCCTGTTGCATATGTAAATAACCAGTTTTTTGTTAAATGCATTGTATTATAAGTATCTAAATTAAAATAATTAAATTCCCATTTTTTTGCTTCAATGTTATAGTCTCCTTGTATAGAAACATTTAAATCTGATCTCCATATTTCATTATTTTCTATTTCTGGTTTAAATTCATCCATAAATAAAAGTGAATTATATTTGGTTGTATCTTGTGAAGAAATGGTTCCCTGATTATTATCAGCATCTTTTATTGAATAACCATTTAACCTAAAATTTGATGACATTTGAAATCTTAAAGATTCTAGCTCTGGAATTTTACCCTTTTTAAGAAGTAAATCATTTGTATTTTTATCATACATATTATGCTGCATATGAACAAAAAATAATTCTCCTCCATTTGACTTTTTAAAACTCCATTTTGAATCAATAAGTGAAAATTGATCTTTATCTTGTCCATTACTACCATAATCAAATGTCATAAAAATATTTAATAAATCAATTTTATTTATATTACCATCAATATCTTCTTTTTTTGCTTGAAATATATTTCCTAATGAAAATCGTATCTTTTTATTTTGAGATGTTAGGGTTTTAGCATAAGCACCCCCCAAAATATCATAAGAGTACGTTTCTCCATCTTCTATATAGGTTTTAAATTGCTGTTGATAAGAATTGATTAAATTAGGAGAATAGCTTATTGTAATCTGAGGACTAATTTTGTGTCTTATAGATACAAAATCCCCTATGTTAAAAGGTATAATACCATACATTTTAGTATTTAGGCTTAATGAAGAATTCCAAGTTAATCTTCTATTAAAACCTGGAATATTATTATATGTACCATCTAAGTTTCGTTCTCTATATTCAAACGCCCAATCTTCAGTAATATTTATCCTTGGAGAAATTGTAAGCCATGATAGGGAACGACTCATTGATAATTGAATAATATTTTTTGCACCACCTTTTCTAATATCATGAGAATCATTAGGGGCCCAATTAAATGTATCTGTTTCTTCAATTATATAATCTTCACTTATATCATCACAATTTTTATCTTCATTATTATCAATACAAGAATTTTTTGTATAACTTTCCTTCCCATGATCATAGGATAAATTGTATGACAAATAAATATCATTATGCCATTTATCTCCATTCCCAAAAATCTTTCGTTGTGGTAATGAAAAGGAAATTTTTGGACCTGTAAACCATTTGTAAATATTTATTTGTTCAATAGTACTTGGGGGTGCAATATATAAATCTTCATATTCTTCAAAACCTATTGAAATCGAATTTCTTGTCCATCTTTTTTGATATGATAACGTAGTTAATTGATTTTGCTCTAACCTATTATTTAGATTTATTTCTTTGGAATCTAATTCTGATTTATATCTATAATTAATTATTAAATGCTGCGTAGGATCAAATGATTGCTTATGCTTCCAGTGTATATTATGAATTGTTTGAGATGTTTCTCCAAATAAATTAGATATATCATTATCATTATCTGCTAAATAATATTTATTTTCAGATATAAAATACCCGTCTAAATAATAATTATACCAATACTTTCCGGCTCTTCTTTTATACCTGTAATCATGCTTGGTTATAATACCTTTTTTATCATGTATATCAAATAAAAAGGTGTAATCAGAATAATCATTTATTACATAATAATAACCTAAATTATCTAGATAAGTTCCTGTATTTGATCTATGACCAAAAGATGGCATAATCCAACCACTTATTCTATCTCCATTTTTATTCGGAAATACCGCAAAAGGCATATAAAAAATAGGCAATTCCTGTATATATAAAATCATTGGCTTTGCTATAATTCTATCATCAGGAATCATTTTCATTTTATTACTATGAAAATAATAGTGTGGATCATCTAAATCACAAGTGGTAAATATGCTGTTATTTATATAATACAATTCATCTTTTTGTTTTGTAATTGTTTTCCCAGTATAAAAACTTTCATTAAATTCTGTTTTTCCTTTGGTAATTTTTCCTTTTTTTGATATTAAATCAAATTCCATTCTTTCTCCATAAATGGGACTTTCACCAAAACCATTAATAGATGGAAATACAGAATCTTTGGTCTTTGTCTCAAGTAAATTTGCTTCCCAATCAACAAAAATTTCTTCAGATTTTAATTCATTATAATCATAATTTAAAACAGCATTATTATATAAATAGCTTATCTCATTATTTACTTGATAATCTATGTGTTCAGCGCTATATACAACAGTTGAATCTACTCTTGAATTGTTTTTTTCTGGTTCAAAAATACCTTGAACGCCTCCAAACATTTGCATTCTATCAATAATATTATCAAAAATATTAATATCAATCGAGTCTCCTGATGAAATGCTTCGACCCATAACTAGCATATCTTCAACTACGTTAAAAGTAGTAGTTGCCATACCACTTAATTGCATCTTAATGGGATCTCCATTATAAAAATCTATAAACATTTTTTTACTTGTCATATTATCTTCAATTTTTTGTGATTTTTTTTCTTCACCATATTGAGCAAATCTATAATTAATAAATTTTGCATTAGATAAAACATAAATATTGTTGATAAGAGAATCTTCATAATTAATATTTAAGGTATCTCCAAAAACCATTCTTGATGAATCAATTAATTGTGCATTGTCATGTAAATGTAGAATAAGATTTTTCCCTTTTAATGATTCTTTATAATCTAAATATTCACATTTAATTAATTGATTAATTTTATAAAAATTAACATCACCTTCTGCTATAAATTCTTTATCAATTTTATCATATAAAACAAGATTATTACACTCTAAAGAATCTTGGCCACTATACATTTTAACGTTATCTATTAGTATAACTTTATTTGAATCAGGAATGTAGGTTGCATTATCAGAAAATAAAGTCATATCATTTTTTTTAATTATCACATTATCTTTAAAAATTCTTTTTTCAACTTTATCTTCAACTACATTTTTTAAAATATTAGCAGAAAATTGTATTTCATTGCTCGATAATAATATGGAATAAAATAAAATATAAATAATGGAATATTTAAATGAAAGCATCAATTTAATTTTTAGTCAATAATAATTTTATATCTTAACTTTTAAAGTTTCTCAATTTATTTAATATATCTAATTCAAATATAAATTACATATTTATTATTATACTAGGTACTGAATTAATAGCGCGGTGTTACATTTTGTAAATATTAAATTGTATATTATTATCAAATAATTACATAATTTTTTTATACTCTCGACAATAAGGAAAGGGGTTTTATGAAAATAATGACAAGAATGTTTGTTTTTTTGTTGATTATAAGTGTTTCTTTTGCTATAAATAATATCAATTTAGATTCAAAAAATGAATTTAATTATCAGCTAGATAATCCATATCAAATTATTGGAGATATAACAATTGGTAATATAGAATATTCTACTATTAGTAAAGAGAATAAAGAATATATTAGGTTAAATGTAGATAATGCTTATAAGGCTAGAACCCCAGGGGCACCAGAACTTCTTCAAATTAATAATTTAATAGAAATTCCTAAAGGAGCGACTCCATATATAGAAATTATTAATGATGACTTTGTAGAATTTGATATAAATTCTATCTTGCCTAATGTAAAGCTTTTCCCTAGTCAACCCTCAATTTCTAAAAGTGAGCAATTAGATGACAGAAAATTTGTTATTGATGATAGCATATATTTAAAAGATGAAAATTTTGGCTTTAATTTAATTGATATTATTGATAAAGGTACCTTGCGAGAGGTTAAAATTGCAAATTTAGTTATTAGTCCTATTGAATATAATCCTGTTTCAAATAAATTAATTATTCATAAAAATATTAAATTTATTCTTCATTTTAAAGGAGCTGATTTTACTTTAACAAAACAAATTAATGAAAAATATAGTTCTCATTATTTTGAAACAGTTTTTTCAGATAATCTGATTAATTATAATTCTTCGCAGTTAAGAAGTGATGATTTTATTCATAATCAAATAACGTATCTTATTATAGCAGATCAGGTTTTTGATGGATATCTTGATGAATTTATTGATTGGAAAACACAAAAAGGATTTAATGTTATTACAGGATATACTAATGAAATAGGATCTTCTTCTTCTTCAATTCGTGCTTTTATCCAGGAACATTACATGAATCCGCAGAGTGGACTATCTCCAGTATCCTTTGTTTTATTAGTTGGTGATACTAATCAGATTCCTGCATCATACTCAAGTGGAGGCCATGTTTCAGATTTAGAATATTGTGATATGACCAATGACAATATGCCAGATATATTATGTGGAAGATTCTCTGCTCAAACTCCAATTCAGTTAGTTACACAAATTGAAAAAACTATAGAATATGAAAAATTTGAAATGTCTGATCCTTCTTTTTTAGAAAATGTTATTTTAATATCAGGAGTCGATGCTAGTTATGCTCCAACTTATGGAAATGGTCAAATTAATTATGGAACTGATTATTACTTTAATGGATCTTCTGGTATTAACTCCAACACATTTTTATACCCAGCATCTGGTAGTTCTGGTTCACAAATATTAAATTTAGCAAGTCAAGGAGCGGCGTTTATAAATTATACTGCACATGGATATGAGCAAGGTTGGGCTGATCCTTCTTTTGATAATAATGATGCAGAGAATATGAGTAATAGCCAAAAATATCCTACTATGGTTGGGAATTGTTGTTTAACAAATGCTTTTGATACTGGGACTTGCTTTGGTGAGGCCTTATTAAGGAAAAGTAATGGTGGAGCAATTGGGTACATAGGTGGCTCTGATGTAACTTATTGGAATGAAGATTATTGGTGGGGAGTAGGGAACGGGAGTATTTCTTCTAATCCATCTTATGGTTCTACTGG
>Ga0187827_10008293_pt1 | contig 11316 bp, 7 predicted proteins | sample ETNtaG_39_FD_167969 | JGI IMG/M metagenome (GOLD analysis project Ga0187827, IMG submission 167969) | Marine microbial and viral communities from oxygen minimum zone, Eastern Pacific Ocean - ETNP2014_SV_150_PacBio MetaG (Illumina Assembly) | ecosystem: Environmental > Aquatic > Marine > Hypoxic... | reverse complement strand
TAATCCTTTATTTGTTGCTCAATGTCAAGGCTCACATTCTTTGACCACTGATCTAATAAGGATTTTACAACCTCACCCATTTTCCCATCTCCAATCCTGACATTATTAAGAGAAGTTACCGGCAAGATGCAAAATGGTGTACCCGTCATAAACGCCTCATCAGCAGTATAAACATCGTAAGGCTCAATATTCTTTTCAATACATTCAAGACCTAATTGATTAGATATTTCAAAGACATAATCTCTGCTGATTCCTCGCAAGACATTTCTTCCTTCAGGAGTGATAATGGTATTATTCGTTACAATAAAAAAATTATCTCCAGTTCCTTCTGCTATATAACCGGAAGGATCAATCAGGAGGGCCCAATTATTTTCACCTTTATATCCGGATACTTCAATATTTGCCATCTGATAATGAAGACGGCTTCTGTTTTTAATTTTAGGATCCAATAAACTTGCAGGAATTGCTCTTTGTGCAGGGATTACAGCGTTAATACCGATTTCAAAGAGTCGACCCATACCTGAAACCGTCCATTTCAGTGGGAAATCCGCAATAATAACGGTAGGTTCTATCTTATTTTCAAAGACTGGAGCATAGATAGACAAAGGACCTCTACTCACGTTGATCATCAATCTATGCTCATCGTGATGATCAAAAAATGGTTCATTTGCCTCAACTGTTTTGAAACAAGCCTGCTCCATTTCTTCTATCGTCATTTGTAGAGGAATCCTTAAGATTTTTACCCCTTTATACAATCTGACTAAATGCCCGCGCAGTTTAAACTGCTTTTTGTTGAAAGAACGAGTCATCTCAAAGACCATATCTCCAAACATCAAAGCAGAGTCATAGATAGAGATTCCGGCTTCTTTCTCTGGAATTAATTTACCATTTTGATAAACTACTCTCGACATTACACAATTTTCCTTAAAGCATTATATTAGATGTTTTCCGTTCAACCAGACTGCTCGTCCACTGGGTTTATTCACGACCTCATTTTCTTTCCATAACCGACACAAACCAATCCTCGTTGCCATCTGACATTTTATCTTCATACCAGATAGCTTTGAGAGGTTTAAAAACACCACCAAACAAATCAAGTATTGCCTGGGGTCCGGGAATGACCTCTTTGCCGACAAAGCTTGAATGCAGAGGAGGAAAATTTTGAGAAACTAAAAAATAATCTCCTATTTCGAGCATACGGCTTATGTTTCTCACTACATTTTCAATTTTGGGGAAAACATACCATAAGACACCCCTAAGCATAAACAGACATTTAGAATTTGCTTCTTTACTACTAATGTTATATGTAAAATCCTTTCCCACATCTTCCATAAGATTTAACTCATGAAATTTAATATGAGGAAAGATTTCTTTTCCTTTGTTACATGCCGTTTCTGAAATATCATATCCATGCAAACCACATTGATTTGATCCACATAATCTACCTATAATGTCCAAAAAATAGCCTAATCCAGCACCCAAATCAAAAATAGAACCAAACGAACCATATTGTTTTAAAAGCATGATGGACAATTGGATGTCCAACCAATCTTTCTGCGTGTCTTGATGCCATGGAATATCACGAGAGTTTTTGTACATTTGCTCAAACTCTCCGATCAAACGACCGTCTTTAATAACATAATCGTGGTAATCATCACTTTTTATTTCTCGGTTTTGAAAATCCATCAACACCTCTCCTGTGTTCTTTGAGGATTCAGCAAAAAAGCTTTCATTAAGGCCTCACATATCCTCAAATCCTCCATTGAATCTACTTCAAACATCTTCCAGAAATCCATAAGTGTTATTCCAATCTTTCCACCCAGACGATTGTTATGTTTCCTAAGAACATTTGGTTTAAACAAATAGAATGAGCCGTTTTCAATAAATTTATCTGGTATGTCCTGACGACGCTGTCTACTCTTATAATCATAGTTTACACTCCTCAAATTGTCTGATGGAGTCTTTTCCCAGAGAAACAAATCTTTAACTACACTGCAAGAAAACATTGAGTCAAAATGCTGCTCTTGGAAATCATTGAGACCTCTTTCAATATCACTTGATTCTCTAAGCGGAGATGTCACCTGAGGAGCAAGAACAAGATCAATATTTCCTATTTGTTTTTCAATGAATTCTAGTGCATGAAGCCATCCGGATTCTGCTGTAGAGGTGTCGCCTGCAATCCCGGAAGGGCGTTTAACAGTTTTTATTCCATAATCATGACTTATGGAAAGAATCTCCTCACTATCAGAACTTACCCAAATCGAATTAATTCCTTTCGCTTGTTGTAATTGTTGGATAGTCCAAGCAATTAACGGTTTTCCACAGAAATCAATAACATTTTTGTGCGGTATTCCCTTTGACCCACCTCTTGCAAGAATAATAGCAACTACATCCATGATTTTTGCAGAATTTTCCAGTTAAATATATATATGGTATCGTTTGCAATCAACTATATTTCTTCACAACATCCAGTTAAGCAAATCGCTCTTATGTCTATTTCCTAACATCAAGATAATGTTGCATTATTATTGTAATAGCATAGCTTTTACTCATGTATTGCACTTCATCATTGAACTCGTGATTACAAAATCAGAACAAATTGTATTTATTCAATACTGCTAGATTTCCATGGTACATGCGACCTTAGTATTCGGGCAATTGGTATTTCCTTTTCGCACATCCGAATAGCTCCATTCCCCATTGAACTTTCAATCTTTCTGATGGCACCAACAAGCACAGTGAATCCACCAATTTCAACAGACGCTGCCTGATCTGATCCATACATAGCACGATCAAGTGTAATGTGTCTTTCGATTGAAGTAATTCCAAGAGCAGCAGCAGCATAGGATACTGCCAATCCAACTTCATGCCCGCTATAACCAACATCACACTTATAGAGCTCACGCAATGAAATAATACAGTTTAGATTAGCATCCTCATCATCCATTGGATAAGTAGATACGCAGTGCATGAGTTCAAATGGACAGTCTGCGTTTTTAAAGATTTCAACGGCTCGGCCAATATCATTTATACCTGCCATTCCGGTAGAAATAAAAGTATGTCTCTTTTCTGAAGCTACTTCCTTAAGTAGTTCCTCATATACAATCATTGCAGAAGCAACCTTGTTATATCTCATTCCAAACTGATTTAAAAACTTCTGACTCTCAATATCCCATGCCGATGCAAACCACTCAATACCAATTTTCTTGCAATATGAATCTATCTCCATATATTCTTCTTTCCCAAACTCCAGCCCCTCTTTTTGTGCTCGTTGAGTTTTACCCCAAGGACTTTCTCTTGGAGAATCAAGAAATTCTTCCGAATAAACCAAATCAATAGTCCTCTTTTGGAATTTAACAGCATCAGCACCCGCAGTCTTTGCAACATCAATCAACTGTTTAGCAATATCTATATCACCATTATGATTAATCCCGATTTCAGCAATAATAAAGATTCTTTTACTTTTTTTCCCATTCATAACTAGCTTTCCTTTAATTTATTATTCAATTTGAACATCTTTATTTAAGATATCACTTCCGTTAGGCACTCCCCAAAAATGGCAATATGAACATAATGGAACTTTATCTCTTCTCCCTTGCCTATGATATTCTAACCATTTCATCCTCTTAGGGGAATTCCAAATCTCTTTTAAAGACTGCTCTTTAGCATCTCCTATTATACCAAGTCCCTTAGGGTCATATCTTACGCAAATTGAGACTTCACCTTTATTATTAATAGATAAATGGTGAAGAAAATCCAAACATATACCTATTTCTGGTATTGTTGGATTCTTTTTATAGTTAAAGCTTCCCAAAGGAGAGTGAAGTACTCTCGTTGCCATAATAAGACCTAGCTTTTTATACCTTTCAAGCTTAACGAGACCATTAATCCTTAAAATTGGGAAGGGTTTCTTGTTCCCTTTTATTTTGAGAAACTTTTCAATAATCGTATACTGATCATCAGCTTCAGGATCATTTTCTATAACAGAAATTGTTATTGTGTCCAGATTGTCTATTATTTCATCTGCCTTCTCAACCAATAGCTTTCCATTTGTAACAATATTGATTATCTGTTTGTTAAAAAGTCTAACCGCATCACCAAGCCTTGGATATAATAATGATTCACCATTATTATGTAATTGGACAACTATATTAGATGGCAACTGTTTTGATATATTTTCTAATAAATCAAAATCTGTGTCACCATACTCTAAGGCCAGCGCGGGGAATTCTCTTTCTACTTTTCTCCTTCCGCACATCCAGCAACTTTTATCACATCTACTTGTAAGTTCAATATGAATATTTCCGAATCCATTTAGGTTGTTATTATCCATTGATTATATTACATCTATGAACATTGCTATCATAGTAATCCAGATCATTCTATACTCTTTAATTTCTTAAACATCCCTTCTCATCCCAACATTAGAATCATAATGTCTTGCACCCTTAAAAGCATAGTCATCATTAAAGTAAAGATTATAGAACTGATCAATTAGACAATTTGCCGCTTTCATATCGTTGTTTGTATTCCGATAGTGGTCCATAATTAAATCCTTATTTACCTCGAACAGCATCTGATAAATTTCATTCTCAGGTATATCCATAAAATTAACCATATAAAGATCAGTATTTTTGAATCTCTTAAAAAAATCATCGGGACCTTTCAAAAAACCCCGCCGAACCGCCTCGTAATAGAGAGGACTACCGGGAAACGGCGTTACCGGCCGAATAGTTCTAATATAGTCATATTGGTTATATTTCTTTATAAATCCCGCATTGTCTCTCAGGCTTTTTTCACTGTCCCCTGGCAGCCCCCAAATAAAATTAAGACCAAGACCAATGCCATGTCTCTTAGCAATTTCAGCAGCTTTTATATTCTGTTCAACAGTTACCCTTTTATCCAATAGATCAAGCACCGCCTGGTCAGTAGACTCAAACCCTATATTTAAGAATACGCATCCTGAATCCTTTAACGCTTTTGCAACATCTTCGTCAAACAAATCCACCCTACAATCCATTCTATACATTATATTCAGTTCATTATCTTTTATCGTTTTGGTAAATTCTAAAACCTGTTTTTTTGAAACGATTGATAATTCATCAGCAAAGAAAAAGTAATTCACCCCATAAATATTATGTAGTGTTTTTATCTCTTCAATTATGTTTTCAACAGTCCTGACCCTGATACCAACTTCCATACGATGGCAAAAACTGCATTTGCTCACACAGCCCCTGGTAGTTATCATTGCTAGAGATTTGTCTTCATCCTTCATGCCTGCAAGTTTAACGGAGTCAGTATACCGATCCATGGGAAACAATTCCCACGCAGGAAAGGGTATAGTATCCAACTTCATAATCGGCTTACGCCTTTGATTCTCTATGATTTGATCTCCATTTCTATACGCAATGCCTTTAACAGTAGAAATTCGCCCAGGGTCACTAAGTTTACATTGTAGTAACTCAACAATCGTCTCCTCTCCCTCACCGATTATGGCTACATCCGCACCGGTTGCCTTAATCGCAAATTCCGAAATTGGAGTCGGCCCATGGCCCCCTATAACAAACCAAGCATTTTTCTTATGAGCATTTATCGTTTTGCACAATTCTTCAACACCACGTTTAAATCTAGGGGCCATAAAGCCAAGCCCGATCAAATCAAACTCATAATCCAATAAAAATACAATGAGTTGCTCATTGGAATAATGAAAGACGTCCATACAGAAAACGGACACCTCCGAGCCATACCCTTTAAGCATGGCCGCAAGATATCCCGGACCTAATGGAAATTCATTGTCATCTTGATAATTATCATGAATTACAAAAAGCGCCTTGCCCTTTCTTTTTGTCATTTGAATCCTGTCTTCATATGCCCTATAGGACTAAATAAAATCTAGTTTCCTACTTTTGCATTAACACAAAAATATTTCTAATTCTCTCAATTGTCTTGCCATAATAATGTTCATCAAGGAGCAGCTTTATATATTAATCCTGAAATTCCAGGAAGTGTATATTGCCACACTTATACAGCCAATAGCACATAAGTTTTTCAAGTTCATCATAATTGAGTGCAGAAAGTTTAGGAAACTGCTCTGTAAGGAAATGTTCTTGTGGGTACCGATGGATACTGTCTTAATCACACCGATTACCGATTCATAAAACATGACGTCAAAGGACTTAACACAATAAGGATAGAAGTGCCCATCTGCATGTATATGCATATGAGGGAGTGAGATATGCAATCATACCTTATCAGCAAGTCATTGATTTAACAATTCCTTAATAACTTCATTAGTATTACCATTATTAGGATAAACCATCTCACTCCACAATAGATTCCAGTCAACATCTAACGGCTTATCATTAATAAATCTTTCAATGATTCGGTGTAAGTCCTTTGCATTGTCTGTATACAGATCTTTTCCAAATCTTATCCAATCATCTTCTAAATAACCAAACATATCATAACATACAACCTTAACTCTTAACAAAGAACACTCGCAGAGAATTCCCGAACCTGCATATGCAATTACAAGGTCAGACTGACTTATTAGATCAGCAGTTGTATAATGGTCATTTGCAACTAATATCACGTTTTTATTATCAATAAGCTTTGAAAGCTTATCTCTACCTCTCGTATCAGTGTTTTTTAAATAAATATTCGCTTTATCAACGATACAGAGATCAACCGATTTTAGAAAATCCAAGTAGCCTTGAATATTCTCAAGTTTACCACCTAAAAAATCCTTGGTAAGTGGTGCCGTAAATATTATATTTTTTTTCTCATTGTCTGCAAACCCAAAGCTTTTCAGGGTTCTTGGTTGCTTTACAATTTGCCTTCTCTTAAGCAATTTATCTATTCTATTATAACTATACTTTACCAGGGAAAGATCGTCCCAATAAGGCTTAAATAATTTAACATAAAACGTACCCCATACTAAATACTTGTCAAAACATACATAGATACGTATTGGAGACTCCTTGATACCTGTCCCTGCAGAGTGCTGTATTGCAAATGTTTTAATGCCACGCTGGCGATAGAGCAAAGTTCTCGTTATGTGCAAAGCCAAATAGTCGTCAAAACAGAGAATAGCTTTACAATTATAATTTGATAAATAAAGAGATTCTAAACAATACTGGTAAAGGCATAACACATAAGTATAGACCTCTATAAGCGAATTAAATTCCTTTCTGGAAGAAATTATCGTAAAGACAAGAAACTTTAAGATATGCATAAATTCATAAGTTGTAATAACTAGCTCTTTGATATCAATATATCTTATTCCTTTTCTTTTCAATTGAATTTTGTAAATATTAAGATCCGTTATTGATGGACGCCATAGGCTTGTAATTAACAAAGAAACTTTTTTTTTGTCAAATACGAAGTCCTCTGAAAGAAACCCCATTTTACTTTCACTAAAAAAATGGGTTACATGAACCAACAAGTCTGAATAGAATATCTTTCTTCTTTTTAAACAAAACCTAAATTGACGTTTAATTTTTAACAGAATATAAACCATTAAAACCAAAAGAACGGAATAAAATAAAAAGATGTTTCTGAAGGCAACGTCGTCCTCATAAATCTCTTCTGCTCCTTTATATATGTCTAATTGATTTCTGTCTGTTATTATTAAGTAATTATTAGTTGATAGATCTGCTTTTATCTCTTCAAGAATATATAGCCTCTTCTGAATATCAGATACTAAATTATGCTTTATATACTTTAAAACATCCTTATCAGATGCCTTTAAAATACATTTTAAGTTTAATAATAAAGATTTGTTTATCTTGCCTGAGTTTTCCTCAATATACTTAACTACTTTATGATTTACTTTATGAAACATACACTTTTTAAGAATTTTTACCTTAAACTTCTTTTTTAAAAATACTCTATTCATGTATTTAAATACTGCAATCCAAACTTTATCAAAAAAGGACTTTTCTAGTCTGTATAATGTAATACTATCTGCTCTTTTTAAATTTCTTAGGTTTCTAAAAAAACCATGAATTGAAATAAAATCACAAATTACCTTATTTGACATTATTGTATTTGTTGAAAAGTGGTTTTATATTACTTTTTATATTGACAAGTAACATGTCTTATCGCGTGAGTTTTTGATGAACCACCCTCTGAATCTCAGCAGTACTCCGAAAAGCGCCGTCTAAGATTGTTAGGCTATCGTATTTCCCTTACTCAATTATACGCCCTTTCTGAAGAACATAAATAAAATCAGCATTTACTATTGTTGATAATCTGTGAGCGATTACCACTAAAGTAGTTTTATGTGTATAACACCAATCATGTTGTTGCCATCCGCTTTGGTTTAAACCTATGGAATAAGATTAAGACAATTAACCAGCCTAACAATAAGAAAGACACCGTATTCATAGTTATAATGGAGAAGAGAACATTACTTTTATAGAAAAATTCAATATCATGAATTCCAGGGGATAGATCTATTCCTTTAAATGTGTGAAAAACTTTTCTCACCGGCACATTACTGCCATCAACTCGTGCCCTCCAGCCCTCATCCCACATGTCCGTATAAGTTAATAATCCTCTTTGGTCCACAGACACATTAAAACGTATACTGTTTGCATTATATTTAATGATTTCTATATCTAGTCCGTTTTCACCTTTTTCAACAGGAATGCCCTCTATAGAATCTGGGTGAAACAATCCTAGAAAAACTTTTGGGTCTTTATTTTCAACCTGATCCACCATCCCTACTCCTCGGTCAATCATAGATGCTAAAAGTCCCGGATCATTCTTAAAAGCCATCATATCCTTTGCCTGCTTAGAAACAAAATATTTATTAAAAAAGAAGAATTTTCTTCTCATCAATTGCTCATGGCCCGGCAAAGACATAAAAAGATAGTAATTTATCAGTACTGGGAATCCAGCCATCCCATGTCTACCCATAATACTTTTATAGGAGTTATCCTCCAGACTAGCCAAGGAATAATATTCATCCATCCCAAAGTCTATATTATAGGCTATTGCGTATCTATCATCAAATCTTTCAATCTGATCAGGCCTTTCAAATAAAAACTTCAAGGAGTGGTCTTCTCTTTTCCGAAGATCTTGCATAACTGGATCATCATATATCCCTCCCATAATAGGAAGTTCTATGAAAATAAAATTGTACATAGCTATAGTAACTACACTTGTAAGGATGAGAATTGAAGCAGACGTATGTCTATAAGATGATTTCTGAAAAAAACAAATAACCAGAAAAACCACCATGGCGGCAGATGAGATAAAAAGCCCTAACAGATTATAATTAAGATATGAAAGGGGGAGAATGCATATCAGGTAAGTAATTAACAGTATCATCACTGCAGCCTTGAATGTTCTTTTCAAACGTAACGAGGCATCCTCCGCATAAAAATGAAACCCATATCCAGCAATTATAACAGAGACAAAAATCAAAAAATTAAAAAGAAAATGAGTGTTTCTAATAAGGCTAAAAGCTGGAAGCTTATAAAACAAATTTAATGGAAATCGATCTGCGCTAAGACAGAGGATAAAAAAACCAGATAATGCAATACACCATGGAATCTTTTTAAAAGAAAACAATGCCACAACTAGAAATGGTGCGACAATAGGCCCAATATAATACCTTAAGTCCCTCACACTAGAGGAATTTATTCCAGTAAAAAAGGTTAGCCAGGTAATAGGTTTGCGGAGTCGGGGACCATACCCTCTTCTTGAAAAAGAAGTCTCACTCTCAACTGTATATTGATCTGTTATTCGTACCTCTGTCAATCTATTACTGGCAGATAAATACTTTCCAGTTTCCATATCATAGAAAATAAGGATTTGTGGAAACGTAATTAAAAACATTAAGATACCGGACGCAATCCAATGTCTGGCAGGGATTTGCTTCAACGCACCAAACAATTTCCGCAAATCCTTATAAAAAAATATTGCAGCAGAAATACCTAAGACTAACAGGAAAAGTAATCCCATAACAAATTCATATGAATACAGGGCAACACTATAGGACAGTATAAGAATTATCATGTATTTAAACTCAAATTTCCTAAAATACATAGTAATGCTGTAAAGGAACCATGGTATAGCGTGAATAATTAACACGAAATTAATATGATAGCCATACCAGAATACAGTAGCGGATCCTAATGCTAGAATGGATGCAAATGCTCCAGCGCGCTGATCTTTCGTCCAACAGCCCACTAGAAGATATACTCCATATACATACAAAAGAATACAGACGAATACATAAAGAGTATATGAAAGGACGATGTCATTAATTCTTAATGCATTGGAAATTAATGCAACCATATTTAATGTAGGACTGGCTAATTGTAATGCCTGAAAAAGATCCTCTGGCTCACCCGCCCTTACTAGGGGATTCCACAAAGCGTATTCACCCCTTACAATACCTGAGAAGTGGTAGGAATACCTCCCAACACCGTTTAATGTGTCCCCGCCATAATTCCAACCTGGTTTGCTTACCTGTGAAAAAAGAAAATATGCGAAAACGAGCAACATAAAAGCCATCAAATACTTATGGAAGACCGACGGAGAAGCTGTATTATCTTTATGATTGTAAAGCATATTATCTATACATCCGAATAAGCAATATTTACGAAATCATACTACTCACAGGCTTGGTATGTCATATTTTGATGCAGGCTTGAGCCTACTGATTCCATATATAATTTGGCGCACTTCGTCCTAAATTGAATAACATATCGATTATTGAAACCTCATGAACGAAATTGCTATATAACTGTGCATATTCAGGATAATCATAGTTATGAATGATAACATCAATATCATGCTTCTTGAAATCTTTCAAAGAAAGATAATTTAATCCAGAAGGCCCTGAAATATAACAATCTGCACCAAGGTGTAAACAGACATTCAATATCTTTTCAGATTTCTTTCCTGGGCAGCGCAAATTAGAAGACAAGAGAAACTCTGTCCCATATATTCCAAGTTCACGAGCGAGCGCAATCGTCGTCTCTGTATCTAGATCGGAAATGGTTTTATATGACTTTCCAAATAACAGACCTTCGATGATATTAACATAGTCATTAAAAAAAGGAGCTTTCGAGTAATTACGGTATATGGCGTGCATCATCTTTCTTTGCCAATTTATGCTGTAATTAATTATAGTTTTATTGATTATGCTTTTATGAGAAATAGAGTGAGTAGGAACACTGAGCCATTGGGTGCCATTAAAAGTCTTAATCTTGTTTCTGTTTCGCCAATCTCGATTTGTATACTTTACATCGTCTAGAAAAACGAAAGTGTCACATCTTTTAATGATGTGAAAATATCCTT
>Ga0187827_10008291_pt1 | contig 11317 bp, 11 predicted proteins | sample ETNtaG_39_FD_167969 | JGI IMG/M metagenome (GOLD analysis project Ga0187827, IMG submission 167969) | Marine microbial and viral communities from oxygen minimum zone, Eastern Pacific Ocean - ETNP2014_SV_150_PacBio MetaG (Illumina Assembly) | ecosystem: Environmental > Aquatic > Marine > Hypoxic... | reverse complement strand
GAAGGGACCTTTGACTTCTCCAAGAGCGACTGATATTGCGTCCCCGACACCACCGGGCCTGTGTTGGATGTGGACCGTGATTTCCACACCCTCGATGTGCGGGGTCAAGGCGGAACGAGGAAGCTCTGGCCTGACGTCCTGTCCGAAGGGCGGTTCTACAGACTCTAGGGGGCTTCTCAGTAATTCTGATTTCCTTTCCGAGAGGACAAGATGGATCCTATGTGCGCCTGCTCTGGCCGCCTCCCAAATCAAATGGTGAAGAATCGGGGTGTCAACTAGGGGGATAATCTCCTTGGGCATGTAAATGCTTGCAGGCAGCATCCGAGTGCCCCTGCCACCGGCCAGAATTATCGCGTCAGTGACCTTTGTCATCTATTAGGGCCAAGGGCGAGTGCTATTCAAGCAAACGGAGAATGCACTAAGTTTCAATGGAACCACTGCTATAGTGAAAAGCAATTAGCCTCGGCCAAGGGGGATGAAGCCGGTAACGGTCATCATCCCGGTCAAGGATGAGGAAGATGGGCTTAGGTTCCTCTTGGAAGACTACAAGGAGTCTTCTTTCGAGGGGAACTCATTTGTCGAGTTCATTTTCGTCATCGACGGCAGGACCAGTGACGACTCGAAAACCATCGCGAGAGAGTTCTCTCAACACATCATCAATCAGGAAGAAACACATGGCAAGGGGGCGGCGATCAAGCAAGCGATTGACGTGTGGCGATCCAATAGGACGCCTCACGTGGTGTTCCTAGACGCCGACGGCTCGTACTCATTCAGTGCAGTCAGCTCTGTTCTCCGAGCATTGGACGAGGGGGCCGAAGTGGTTTCTGGATCCCGCTTCCTTGGTGGAAGGGGCGGGCCCGAGGGAATGGGGCGGCTGCACAACTTTGGCAATCGGACACTATCGAGAATTTCTAGCATCAGAAATGGGCGTAGATTGACGGACCTGTGCACTGGGCTATGGGGGTTCAATGCAGAGGCACTGGATAGTCTTGACATCCGCTCGAACGGCTTCGACCTAGAGGCGGAAATTGCCGGCAAGGCCCGCAGGCAGGGGCTCGATCACAGGGAGATTGCAGTCGATTGGAGCCAGAGGAAGGGCGGAACGAGCAAGCTCCGCTCGTTCACGGACGGCTTCATCATCCTGATGAGAATCCTCAAGACTTAGGTCCGAGCCACCCCGTCACAGTCTCGTTTGGGTTGACCATGGTGCCCGGGGCGAGGATGGTGCCGGGATTGGTGACGACGTTGCACCCCACCTCGCAACCGTCTCCCACGAGCGCCCCCAACTTTCTCAGCCCGGTGTCTGTACGAGTGCCGTCTCCTAGAGTAAGGCGAATCTCCCGACGATCGTTCCTCACATTGGACAGCTTCGTCCCAGCGCCGAGATTGACTCCAAAGCCGAGGATTGAGTCGCCTACGTAGTTGAAGTGGGGTGCCTTCGCACCAGGAAGGAGCACCGAGTTCTTCACCTCGGTGGCGTGACCGACGACAGCCCCATCGCAGATCCAGCTCCCCCTACGAAGGTATGCCACGTGCCTCACCTCCGCATTCGCACCGATGTAGCACGGTCCTTCGATCCTCACAAATTGGTTAACAGAGGCGCTCGGGTGGATGTATACCTGGCCCGCGCTGGTGTCTATGCGGACATCCGAGGGCACCTCAGCCCCTGCCGCTAGGCCTTCGGTCAAACGCTCCATCTGCTCCATCAAGCCATGCTGTGAGCCCGGCTCGAGGATGGACCATGGCAAACTCGGCTCGGGCCATTCGGGCAACCTCGTAGACACCTGTGCCGTCGCGAGTCCCGGAAAGAGCGCATCTAAGTCCACCATCAAAAGGACGGCGCCGGATTGGAATGCATAACTGTTTTCTGATAATCAGTTCAAACCTTTGATTCTGCTCAATACTAGCATTTTCTAACCCCCCACTCGTAACACACACTTAGTGCATAAATCGCATTTAGGTGAATAAATCCCCTGTTCGGTGCCATCTTGATATATGGGGCGTCGACCTCGATATCCGGTGTGTGGCATCTATGGCTGTATTGCCGACGAGGCGGCTGGCAGGGTATTGGAGGGGCTCAGAAAGCTCGAATACAGGGGCTACGACTCAGCCGGTCTCGCAGCCCTTTTCCCTGAGCACGTGGGGCCAGTGGAGACCGAGCGAACTACGGGATACGTGGCTAATCTGGTCTCCAAGGCAAACGGGCGCCTAGATGGCGCCAGCATAGCCATCGGCCACACCAGATGGGCAACGCATGGTGGCGTGACGGACACCAACGCCCACCCTCACTCTAGTAACGACGGAACCATCACCATTGTCCACAATGGAATCATCGAGAACGCTGTTGATCTCCTAGAAAGGGTCGAGAAAATGGGCTACGACGTTAAGTCCGAGACCGACTCCGAACTAATCGTCCACCTCCTCGACAACGAGCTAAAGTCCCTGCCTAAGAGCATGTCTCCTCTCGACGCCTTCGAATCCACCGTAAGCAAGCTCAGTGGATCCTGGGCTATCGCCGTCATCATTACCGGGATGGAAGGCATACTGATCGCTCGTAACGGTGCCCCGCTGATTGTGGGCCGAGGCCACGACTGCATCAGCATCTCTTCTGACGTTCAGCCATTCTACGGAAGCTGCTCCGAAGTAGCCTACCTCAACGACGGAGACGTTTTCATGGTCACTGAGAACGAGATAGAGGGAAGCAGTGGAAAACTGGTTCCGGAGTTCGAGACCCTGGAGGGCGCCTACGAGGAGGAGGATTCTGGAATCTTCCCCCACATGATGCTCAAGGAGATCCATGACCAGCCAATCGCCCTCTCAAATGTGCTCGGCGGACGCATCAGCGCCGATGGCGCACGAGCCGAGCTCGGCGGATTCGAGTTAACCCCCGGGCAATTAAGAGGTCTTGACAGGTTGAATTTAGTGGCATGCGGCACGGCGTACTACGCGTCCCTGATTGGCGTGGAATACCTCAGGCAGTACACGAACCTCACGGTCGAGGCCTTCAGGGGCAGCGAGTTTCCTGCCAGGAAGGTCTGTGGACCTAATACGCTGACCATTGGCATCAGCCAGTCGGGTGAGACCAAGGACACTCTCGATGCCTTACAGGAGGCTAAGCTCTCTGGGGGGCACATCGCCTCCTTCTGCAACGTAATCGGATCAACCATTGCGCGACTTACGGGAAATGGCGCATATCTCTATGCAGGTCCCGAGTACGCGGTCGCCTCGACCAAAGCATTCACCAACATGGTTGCCGCCCTCCTGCTCCTCTCACTCACAATTTCAGAAGCCCCTCTCTACGAGAGGAGGGGGATAGTCCAGAAACTTAGAGAGCTACCGAGCAGAGTGGCAAGACAACTCCAGGAGGAGGATGGCGCAATCGAGCGCGCGATCCAAATTCTGAGTGAAGCAAACAACGCAATCTTCATCGGTAGGGGAATCTCAGCACCTCTCGTCCAAGAGGGCGCACTCAAGATGATGGAGGTAGCATACCTCCCCTGCCTCGCCTATCCTGGAGGAGAGCTCAAGCACGGCCCAATCGCTCTGATCGAACAAGGAACTCCAGTAATCGCTGTCGCTCCTTCCGATGAGAGCCTCAGCCTTATGGAGTCAAGCATCAGGGAGTGCAAGACTAGGGGCGCTAGTGTGATCCTCATCACTGATAACGAAGGCCCCATAATCCAGTTCGCTGACGTCGTCATCCCGTCCCAGTCTTCCCACGGTGACATCTCACCCATAGTTAACGTGGTTCCCCTGCAGTTGCTGGCATATCATCTCGCGGAAAGCAAGGGCCTATCGGTCGACCGCCCAAGAAACCTTGCAAAGTCAGTCACAGTAGTGTAATATTATATTGAACTAATTTTAGGGGGGCCCATGAGGAGGGCCCTAATCTCTGGCATTACCGGTCAAGATGGATCATATCTCGCAGAATTTCTTCTCCAAAAGGGCTATGAGGTCCACGGCATAAAGAGAAGGTCATCTTCGTTCAATACTCAGAGAATCGACCATATCTATCAAGATCCACATGTCAACGAACAACAATTAGTATTGCATTACGGGGATTTGACCGATACATCAAACCTCACCAGAATACTGAATGAAGTTAGGCCAGATGAGATATATAATTTAGCTGCACAGAGTCACGTTGCTGTCAGTTTCGAATCACCAGAATACACTTCTGATGTCAATGCTTTGGGCACACTACGACTCCTTGAGGCTATTCGATTTCTTGGTTTGGAGAAGGAAACTAGGTTTTACCAAGCTTCAACTTCTGAGTTATTTGGATTAGTACAGGAGATTCCCCAAACAGAGAATACGCCCTTCTACCCTCGCAGCCCCTACGCAGTCGCCAAACTATTCTCCTATTGGACGGTGGTTAACTATAGGGAGGCCTACGGAATATTTGCCTGCAACGGCATACTCTTCAATCACGAATCTCCAAGGAGGGGTGAAACATTCGTTACTCGCAAGATCACGAGGGGCCTTGCCAATATTGCTCAGGGACTAAATGATTGCCTTTACATGGGCAACCTCAACGCCAAGAGGGACTGGGGGCATGCGAAGGACTACGTCCGGATGCAATGGCTGATGCTTCAACAGGATGAGCCAGATGACTTTGTCATAGCTTCCGGTGAGCAGCACTCAGTACGTGAATTCATACAATTGTCTGCAAAGGAATTGGGAATCACCCTTGAGTTCAAGGGCGACGGACTCGAAGAGATTGCAATAGTCTCGAAAGTTACCGGGGAAAGTGCGCCAGATGTATCGGTAGGAGACACAATCGTAAGGATCGACCCTAGGTACTTCAGACCCACGGAGGTCGAAGAGTTGCTTGGTGATCCGACAAAGGCAAAGGAGAAGATTGGTTGGGTTCCCAAGATATCTCTAGAGGAGATGTGCGCTGAGATGATAGAGGAAGATTTGAACACGGCGATCAAGAACAAACTATTGGCTTCTCACGGCCATGAAGTCTCCCTTTCTAGAGAGTGATGGGACTTGTCAATTAAGAAAAGAATCATCTACATTGCAGGCCACAATGGCATGGTTGGTTCTGCGATTGAGCGAGAATTGCGCTCCACTGGACATGAGGATATACTGACTGCGGGTAAGCACGAGCTTGACCTTACAGATCAGCAAGCGGTGAACTCATTCTTTGAATCGCAGGAAATCGACGTGGTGGTACTCGCTGCAGCGAAAGTGGGCGGAATCCACGCTAACAGCGTGTACCCCGCCGAGTTCATCTACCAGAACCTGATGATAGAGGCCAATGTCATCAATGCCGCCCACTCTAATGGCGTGAACGATCTACTATTCCTCGGGTCATCGTGCATTTACCCAAAGTTATCCCCTCAGCCTATGAAGGAGAGTTACCTTCTCAACGGCCACCTTGAACCTACGAACGAGCCATATGCGATAGCTAAGATAGCGGGCATCAAACTGTGTGAGAGCTACAACAGGCAGTTCGAAAGGAACTACAGGTGCGTCATGCCCACGAACCTATACGGCCCAAATGACAACTTCCATCCGGAGAACTCCCACGTCATCCCTGCTCTGATGAGACGCTTTCATTTCGCAAAGGAAGAGGGGCAGGAAGAGGTTTCTATTTGGGGCACCGGAACTGCTAGGCGTGAATTCCTTCACGTTGACGATTTAGCGTCTGCGTGCATCCACATCATGGGTCTGAATTCGGAGGATCTTTCAAGAGTAGTCGACCCTATGCTATCTCACATTAACGTTGGTATGGGCCTCGACAGCCCCATTTCCGAAATTGCTGAGGTTATTGCGAGTGTAACTGGGTTCTCGGGTAGGCTGGCTTTCGATGCATCCAAGCCAGATGGGACTCCTAGGAAACTGCTCGATGTATCTCTGATTAACCGCTTGGGTTGGTCTTACTCAATCTCTCTGGGGGATGGATTGGCATCGACATATCGGTGGTTCCTCGAGAATATGAATAGACTTAGGGAGGGATGATTTGAGCGTAAATCATGGAATGATTGATTTAGAGAAGTTCCGTTTAGTCGTGGAGTCTGCCCCACTCGTCTCAGTTGATCTGCTAGTTGAGAACGAATTCGGTGAGTTCCTATTCGGCAAGAGGCTTTACAAGCCAGCAGAGGGGTTTTGGTTTGTCCCTGGGGGGAGGATTAGGAAAGATGAAACCATTGTCGAGGCTCTTTCTCGGGTCATGATCGAGGAAACCGGAGTTGTTTCAGATTCTGTAGAGGCACGATTTATTGGAGTATTTGAGCACATCTATGAAGACAGCATATTCTCAACCACTGACGATTATGTTGGCACCCATTACATCGCATTGGGATACCATATCAATTTTATTGGGGAGCTTAAATTGGAGCAGATGTATGAGCAACATTCCGAAATCTGTTGGTTAAAGCATTCCGAGGTCATTTCCGATGAGTCGGTGCACGAGAATAGTCGAGCCTATATTGAAAGACTTCTCCAGATAAAATAGCGCGACTCGGGGCATTCTCAATGTGCTAGTTGAACTGTGAAGTTTATTAGAAATAATTTATTAGGTCTAGCCACTTCATAATCCCATGGCGACCAAAGTGACATCGAAATACCTTACTGTAGGGGCTGAGAACACCGGCCGACTTGACAGCAGGGTGAACACGAAAATGAAAGATGGGTGGAAGATCACTGGACCACTAGTCGTCGTGGGAGCTAGCCCCGGCCAGTACTTCTATCAAACGATGACGAAAGGCGGCAGGTAGTCAATGCCCCTTGTGGTTTGAGTTATTTGATTCATTGTGTGGTTATTCTCGCAGAATCATCAGTTGCTGTTCTTAGTCTAGGCCGCAATTGGTGGCCAACCGTCGACGGCTGTGAGCCCTAATGTATGCCGAAGATGATTATTAATAGCCCTCCTCAATCGCCCTGTCATGACTGGAAAGTTAGTCGTTTGCAAGGGCTATTACGGCCTTGGTGGTAACTTGGCCGTTCTTCTTTGTGCCAAAAGACTTGCAGATTCCCTTGGCAGAGAATTAATAGTCGACTGGAGAAATAACAGAAACTATGGCCTTTCTGATGCAGATATTTTTTCTGAACTATTCGATGCCCATGGAATTTCCTCATTTGATAAATCACTCAGTGATTTGTCCGTTTGGCCAGAATATTGGCAAGCATTCATTGACATAACTCAGCCGTATGTCAGTGAATTTCCCTTGACAACTGTTCGTACTACAGATGTGGAGGAATTACCAGAAAGTGAGATTAACAAATACGATGTTATTGTAATTACACGAGATGACACATATTGGCACAGTCGAAGCCACGTTGAAGAATTTTTCAAAGCCTCGGCCTGCATCTCACCGAAAAAGGAAATCATGAGCATCATCGACGAGTTCCAACGGTCCAATTTCTATGAGTACACCATTGGAGTGCACATCAGACACGGAAACGGTGAGCGAACAGTAATCCCACCGGACATAAATTGGTATTTTGAGAATATTGATGAGAGAACCAGTCACTTGGATGACTTCAGAGTGTTCGTTTGCACTGACTGTATAGCAGTCGTACACCGCTTTGAGGACAGGTATCCAAATAAAGTGATTCACACCGACAAAGAATACCTGCCGCTCGGCTCTGGGGGGATGCATTTTGCAGAGGGTGATCAAGCAAGGCTAAACAGTGCAATCGAGGCAGTCGTGGACATTTGGCTTCTTTCCAGAAGCTCGATGATTATTGGTTCAAAGAGCTTCTTTTCCAGACTAGCGATAATTTTGAACTTCCCCAACAGCAAGGATAAATCGTTTGTTTGGCAGCCTGAAATTAGGAGCCATAAACCATATGAAGGGCAATATCCCATATCAGAGATGCCCGATTTATTAGAGCACTTGCAGGCAAATAACATTCTCACTGATGGCCTATTCACCAGCTCTGAGAACGGTGAAATTAGCTTATTCTATCTGTGTTGGAAACTAACTTCTTTCAGTGACATGGAACACTTGGATATTTCCTCCGTATACGGAAAATTATTGAACTTCAGATCGTACTAAACAGATTTCCCTCCTAATTGTTAATATTCGCTAAATTTCCCTCCCGGAGAAGCTCCTCGTATAATATTCCCAATCGTTCTTGAGCCCTCACGATGGAGAACCTTTCAGATTGTTTTTTGAGATCGTTGACCACATTTGCGTACACCTCCGGCTGAACAATCTCCATCACACGCTCTGCCCAAATTGAGGGATTCTCCAAACTAAGAACGAGTGAAGGGACCCCAATCGTTTCGGCATTAGCCGGGGAAGCTAAACAAGGCAATCCACAAACTATTGACTCTATTACTGCCATGGATGAACCTTCGAACTCACTCGGCATTAGTAGAATGTCTGACTCAAGCATCAAACTCTTCTTCTTTTCATCTGAAACCCATCCTAGAGCCCGAACGCACTTATCTGGTAAGGATGAACTGAGTACTGAGGTAACACCAGTCATGTTCAGTATGGCATCGAACCCCTTCTCATGCAACGACTCTAGCACACGAACAGCAAATTCATGCCCCTTGCCTCGACTATCCCTTGACATCATTAACAGTCTGACCCTACTTTCTATGTCATGGGATCCGCGTTCTACGACTTTACCAGATGCATTGTATACCACCTCTGTGTCACTGGGAATCCACTGACTCAGAATTCGGCGCCATCGTTCCTCAAGTACGACAGTTTTCCGAGGCCTAATTCTTAGGGCCCGAAACACTGATTTTCCCGCAATCCCCTTGCAGAAGTCATCGAACCTACCGGAGTGAATGTGGACGACCGACGGGACTCCAGCCTTCTCGCACATCCACATAAGCATGCGCTTTCTCCACCAGCTGATTGAGTGGGTAACGTGGAAATGCGCGACGTCGATGGAACTATCCCTAATGAATCTCCTAAGTTCTCTCCCGGCCAAGAAAAACGCTTTAGTTTTTGAATAGATTTTCCCATCTGAGTGGGTTGATATTGCCATTGCATTCCACCCAGATGGGGGATTTGCAACTAGATTTGAGATTACTGACGCCATGCCCCCACGGCTATCCGAAGGACCGAGGTGAATGACTCTCCGGTCTGCCATTAAGCCGAACCGACCATATCCCCATTCATCATGCTGATGCTCATGAGCCCCACCGAGACTCTCTGGGTCCTAGGCATTCTTGTCTTCTTCATATCTCTGATACCGCCTGCGATTCACTATTCAAGATCGCGAATCGCCTCGCGTGCCTTCGAGGCCCCACCTGCTGTTGATTTCCGACCATCCCTAACAGTTCTGTTGCCAATGAAGGACGAGAAGACAAACGTCAGTAGGAAGATAGACGAGTTACTTTCCATGTCTTACCCGAAGGACCAATTGAGATTGCTTGTAATCGACTCCGGATCCACAGACGGAACGGATAGGTTGGCACAGACACATCTCGAGGAAAATGCAAGTGGTGTTAGATGGAAAGTAATCTCCCTTGATAGGCCCGGGAAGTCAGTTGCTGTCAACCACGCACTAGGAATTGTTGATTCCGAGGTATTTGTTATGATGGATGCTGATTCCATTTCCGGACAAGATACTTTGGAGCGTCTGGCTAACTGGTTTGCACAACCGGAAATAGGCGCTGTTTGCGGACAGCTCAAGCACCAATGGCCGACCCATGATTTGCCATACCGGAGGCGATTCAACACCATCAGGGTCGGCGAGTCAGTCATGGACTCAACCCCAATCTTTGAGGGTTCAGTATGTGCCTTTCGTACCAAGGCAATTGGAGATTCAAGAATAGATCCCAATATCAATGCTGATGATTCACAACTTGCGATGCTTGTTAGGACCAATGGCTACAGGGCCTTGATGGACCCAAAAATATTGTTCATTGAGGATTCGAATGCCAACCCTTCCCGAGGAAGGAAGGTAAGGAGAGCCCAAGGATTAAGCAGGGCTCTAGTCAGCAACTTCTCCCTGATACGTCAACAAGGTAAGTACAGCTCAATTGTGCTTCACTCCCTTTACTTCCATCTCGTGATGCCGTGGCTTGTCCTAGCCTCCCTCACCTCTGTAATTGGCGCGTCTGCAATCGAGTATCTATATTCCCCACCAGCACAGGAACTGACACCGAATGGAATAGTGATGTTGGGTGCAATCCTTCTGTTGTTTATTTCAAGCACTGCCAGAGGTCTTTTAGTAGGAATTTCCATTCTATTGGAGTCTCACATTAGGTTATTATTGGGTCAGAAACTAAATGTTTGGAGCACTGACAGGCAAGACTAGGATATGGTGTACTCGAGTCTTATCCGGTAGGAAAATATACGAGTGTCGCTATAGTTAACCTGTGCCAGACGACTCGGGGGTTGAGGAAGTCGATGCAGGTTACATCATCGTCAGGAGCTCCTCCACTGCTCTAGCGTCTGCTTCGAACAAGCTAGGAATTTGGGTAACGATGAAGATGGAGGGAGGTTGGGCACCCCATGGCTCGCCCCAAATATTCAGAGATGGAGAGAATTTCTACCTAATACAGGCCATGACCAAGTCATGATTGTTGCACCATTTTTTCCATTTCTCCGATCATTCTCTTTGCAATCACATCCCAGTGGTACGCGCGTGAGGCTTGCACGGCCCCCTCGACAATATTTTCCGACCAATTTCCCACTTCGATCTTATCAACTAGTTTTCCTGCGCAAGATTGCACCCAGTTTTCATCTTCTGAAAGTAGATTCCATTCACCACCCACTCCTAATTTATTTCCAGGATGGGAAGGCCCAATTATTGCGAGTCCAGATGCAGCATACTCGGCCAGTTTTATGGGGCTAGATATTCTCCAAACGGCAATATCTGGCATTGGCATTATCCCAACGTGTTGATTTGCCAATACGCGCTGAATCTCATTCTGTTTCAACTTTCCAAGAAATGAAAAATGCGGGTCTTTTTCTGATCTAATGCTGAATTCCTTTGCCATATCCCCATCTCCCACCATTACTATGGAATGACTGACTCCCTTGTCTCCGAGAACCTCGGATAGACTAAAGATGTCGCCTAAACCCCTCTTTTTGTCGATCCTGCCGATGTAGGCTAAATTTAGGTGAATTGACGGATTTGTTTTCTCTCTCAGCAATTGATTGGGCTCAGCTCCTGATGGCAATACGGATAGTACCAGACCCCCCCCAGTCACACTGTTAACTAATTTCTTATGTTCCGAAGAAACTACAAATCCTCCAGACGAAAAATTCGCGGCAATCCTCCACGCGCCTTTCCAATATAGCTTCTGCAAATTTCTTAGGAGTTCTCGTTGTATCCTACCGCCACGGGTGCCCGACGAAGCAGGGGGCCCCCGATCAATAATGGCCCAATT
>Ga0187827_10008290_pt1 | contig 11317 bp, 10 predicted proteins | sample ETNtaG_39_FD_167969 | JGI IMG/M metagenome (GOLD analysis project Ga0187827, IMG submission 167969) | Marine microbial and viral communities from oxygen minimum zone, Eastern Pacific Ocean - ETNP2014_SV_150_PacBio MetaG (Illumina Assembly) | ecosystem: Environmental > Aquatic > Marine > Hypoxic... | reverse complement strand
CAACAGCAACTCTTACTCCTGTTAATATTTCTGGTAAAGAGTTGGGAAATATAACGTTTCTCAATATTTGCCATCTAGAGGCACCCAATGAGTGTGCAGCATGAATTTTTGATAATTGAGTTCCTGAAGCTCCAGCTCGTGCAGAAATAATCATAATTGATAAAGAAACCATAAATAATAAAAATACTTTTCCAACGTTATCAATTCCAAAAACAGTAATTACCAATGGAGCCCAAGCAAGTGGTGGCACAGGTCTATATAATTCAACTAAAGGATCGAAAAATCCTTTGGCAAATCTATTTAGACCCATAAATAAACCTAAAGGAACACCAAATATTATTCCAAGAGATAATCCTAAAAATACCCTTAAAAAAGAATCCCAAATGTGTCCTGTAGGAACCGGAATTTTGAAAGCTTCAAATTTACCAGTAACAATATCTAAGGCTTTACTTTTGAAATTTGGATAAACCGTTCCATCTTGATTATGAACCGGGTATTTACCTGGCAATATATCCGCTATCCAATCAGGAAGAATAAAACCAACTATTTTGTTAACTCCCATCATTTCATACCAAAGCATAGGAATTCTTTTAAATCCAACACTGGGTTTTAAAAGTTCGCCAAAAATTCTGAAAGTGTCAGATGGTTTAGGTAACCATCTACCAGGACCTGCTTCTGAACAAACAGGACCACTTGCAACAATTGTTCCAGATGGAAATAAAAAGATATCTATAATTCTTAAATTTCCCTGTTCATTTTTTTGAACTTTATCAAAATCTCTAATTGATTTTTCTAATTCATCTAAAGTATTAGGAGGAAAAATACTTGCGTACTCAATTCTTCGGACAAGTTTTTTAATATCTTTTATATAATCTAGTTCTAGACCGTCACCTAATCCATCCATATATTCTTTTATTTCAGCAAAAATCGCTTCTGATTGTCTTAAATACTCAGGGTTATGATTTCTCATTGCAAAAAAATCATCACTAATAGAATTTAATTCTGCTGCTGCTGCATGAAATTTTAAACCTCTTTTACTTTCAGGAAGAGGAGGAACTTCCATACCAGTTGCACCCCATCCTGTTTGTTTTTTTAAACCCTCATTTATTTCATTTTCTTCTTCCTCACTCAAATTAGGATAACTATCTTTTGAAAAATTTGCCGTTAATTGATTTATTCTATTGGTTAACTCTTTTATTATATTTTTTGTATCACCTTCTAAATATCTCTCATCAGTTAATGATGGAATCATTAGCTTAGTTTTACGAAGTATATTTACAAATATTTTTTTATCTTGATCTTTTAAATTTGGTTCGTCTTGTATTAGAATTATTTTGTTTTTTATATTTATGTTTTCGCGTTTAATGATTGCAGTACTTTTGTGCTGTCTTTCTACAATTGGAAAAAGGTACTTTAATGATAGTAATGACTCGGTAACTTTAGCAACTTGACAAAGTTCATTTGCAGATTTTGGATAAAACGATTTTGCTATATCCCATGAATAATAAAGCCATGACAATATAAGAAAACTAGCTCCAACTACGACCCAGTGCACTCCTCCCTTAGCTCTTTCAGGATTTCCAAAAACAGCATCAGTTTTTTCAGTTTTAATTAATCTTCGTCCATAAAGAATAGCGCCAACAACAGCGAAAATAATAAAAAATGTAATAAATCCCGTAATCATTTTAAATTTCTTTGCCCATTATTTCTTCTTCCATGTTCCAAATCATGGATAGAATTTCTTCTCTTTTACTTACAAAATTTTTATTGTTTTTAATTTCTCTAAGATCTCCAGTTAGACCCATTGTTGCAAATGGAAGATTGTATTCTTTATGTAAACGTCCAGGTCTGGGTGCCATTACATATAGTCGTTCACCTAATAATAAAGCTTCTTCAACTGAGTGAGTAATTAGAATGACAGTTTTTCCAGTCTCTTTCCATAATTTTAAAACTAAAGACTGCATTTTTTCTCTAGTTAAAGCATCTAATGCACCCAAAGGTTCATCCATTAAAATTAAGTCGGGATCGTTTACTAGGCATCTTGCAAGTGCTACCCTCTGTTGCATACCACCGGATAATTGATAAGTAGGTGTATTTCCAAAACCTTTTAATCCAACTATATCAAGCCACTCTTCAACTTTTTTTGCTGTTTTAATTGGATCTTCTTTTTTCATTCGTAAACCAAAATTTACATTTTCATTCACCGTCAACCATTCAAACAAAGCACCTTGTTGAAAAATCATTCCTCTTTCAACTCCCGGACCATTAATTTCTTTATTACCTAAAGTAATACTTCCAGAAGTTGGACGAAGAAAACCAGCAGCGATGTTTAGTAAAGTTGTTTTCCCACAACCTGAAGGACCAAGGACTGTTAAAAGTTCGCCTTTTTTAAGAGTAAACGTTATATCTTTAAGAGCATGAACCGTTTCTCCTTTTCCTTTAGGAGATTTAAAAATCATGTTTACTTTTTGAGAAACTAGATCACTCATAAAAATAATATAATAAAGTTTTTGTTAAAAAAATAGGCACCAATTTGTTAAAATTGGCGCCTATTAATATTTTATCTAACTCTTAAGTTACGGTAGGTAGTCAGTAGTAACTACTTTAGAGTAATTTTTAAGAGCTGGGTTTTCTGAAGTAGCAAACATGTTACCCATAACATCTAGATATTTCATAAGTATTCCACCTTTGTTCATATACTTAGATTTTATCTCAGCTGCATCTGGGAATGCAAAACCACCCATTTGTTTTTTAGTACCAGCAAGATCCATAGCTGCATCACTAGCTATAATGTTATAATCAGATTTACCTGCCCTAAACTTAGCATTGTACTCGTGAGTTATTTCTACGAAAGTTTGAACCATTCCAGGGTTCTCTTTTAAGAATTTGTTCATTACTGAAACAATATCAATACCAGAAATTCCAGCATCGCTAGCTTCTTTAACAGTTAACATTCGCGTACCAGCTTTAAGTGCATTTTCGATGGATTTACCACCAAATAGACATGCCATAGCAACGTCACCGTTAACAAGAGCAGCGGAACCGTCTTCAGGCACCATATCAACAACTGTTACTTTACCAGCATCAGCTCCGACAACTTTCATTGTTTCTTTGAAAACGTAGTCAGCCATAGTTCCCACTGGAACAGCAACTTTTTTACCTTCTAACTGAGCAGCATTCGCTTTTGTAATGCCGGATGCATTAGATACTATACACGTTGTATTTCCCATTCCGTATGTAACCGCGATATCTACAAGTTTGATGGGCGCTTTAGCATTAACAGCATTTACAAAAGGTGTTAAACCTTGTGAGTAAGAGATATCAATACTTCCAGATAACATAGCTTCGGTCATTTCACCACCTGTTTTGAAGTCAACCCATTTAACTGGGACTCCCAAAGCATCGTCATAAACTTTTTTAACTTTTGCTTCTTGGTTTGGAGTTGCCCACTCTAAGAAGAATGCTACTCTAACTTGATTTGCAGCTGCAAAAGCAGATACCGACCAAATTAATGCAAGCAAGCTCCCTAGCAGTAAACTTATTATTTTTTTCATATTTTCCCCTTAATAATTATTAAGTTAATTTCGTTATTAAAGATCAAATCTCTTTATTTGACAAGATTTAATTATATATTTACTTGAGGTTGTATTTTTGGTCTAATTCGTAATAAATGAGAGCTGAAAAATCAAATTTTAAGGCTTATCCCTTTTCGTCAATGATTGGCACGATTTCCTGACCAACCAACATAGTGGATTTGGTTAAAAAAAATAAGATAGAAAAAAAAAAGGAAAAAATACTAAAAATCTATACTCTATTTGGTTTTGTTGGGCTATTTCTTATTTTTGTTATATTTATGTATCTATAAATTTTACTTATTTTAATTTATTTAAAGTATTTCTTTAATTTAAAATAATATTTTATTTTTATTATAAAGTTATGAGTATAAAAAAGATATCTTATAATTTTTTTTAATAATGGTAATTTTTTGAGAATTTGTAAATTTTTGCTAAGAAAATTATCTACTTTCGGAAAATAATCAACATGTCTCAAATCAGCAACTTTTATTGATTCGCTTTCGCTATTTTTTAATATTACAGGTTCTATACTTTTTTTTGAATTTATTTTTATTGCTACAATAGATTCGTAAAAAGAAATAGAATGAATCTTGTTTCTAAAATCATTATTTTTTTTAATTTTTGTCTCAGGAAATCTAGAATTAATAACATCCACTAAATATTTTGAATAATTTATGAACGAATATTTTGAGGGGTTTCCAAATTTTTTAAAATAACTAGTATGCACATCTTCCGTTAATATTATTCCATCATCATTCATGTTGTGTAGCGATTCACTCAAGGTAATAATTTGTTGATCATTTACATGTCCTCCATCATCAAGCAAAACATCAACTTTACCAACTTTGGAATAAAAATTTTTCCAAAAATTTTTATCTGACTGACTACCTATATAAATTTCGAATCCATGTTTTTCTAATTCTTTAGCATTAGGATGTAGATCAATTCCAATAATTCGTGCATTTTTTCCTAAATATTCTCTCCACATAAATAATGATCCACCTTGCAGGACACCTATTTCAACAAAAGTAATTTTTTTGCCCACATATTTACTAAACAATTCTTCGTAAACCTGGAAATATGTGTCACATTTAAGAGATACACGTTTAAGATTTTTATAAATCTGAAATAATTTAAGATTAGAATTTATTTCTAAACTTTCTTTTGATAGATCTTTGGGATTAATGGACATTTAAATAACACTATTTATTATATAATGTTATTATGTTCAATAAACTATAAAATAAAAGAAAATGAATATATCAGTATGAATTCTAGAATTTATAATGAAAAATTAACTGTGATTATAGTTTCTTTTCACTCGAATCACGTTATTAAAAATTTAATTAATGGTTTAAAAAAAAATATTAAAATAATAGTAATTGAAAATTCGCTTGATAATAAACTTAAAACTAAATTAGAGAGTAAATTTAAAAATGTTCAAGTAATTATTCCAAAAAAAAATCTGGGCAATGGTGGCGGAATCAATCTTGGTTTGAGTTTGGTTAAAACAGAATTTTCATTATATCTTGATGCTGATACGATTCCGGAAAAGGATATGATTGATATTCTTTTAAAAAATACAGAAAAAATTAAAAATTTTTCAATACTAGCCCCAAAAGAGCAAAATTATAATTATGGAGAAGGTCAGTATGTCGAACATGATAAAAGCAAGAGTTATCATAAAATGAAATTTATTACTGGTTGTGCGTTACTTTTTAATATGAAATCTTTAAATAAAACCGGTTATTTTGATGAAAATATTTTTTTGTATTATGAAGAACATGATTTATATCACCGATGTTTGAAATTAGGTTTAGATATTTATTTAATCGATGATGCAAAATTTATTCATCACGGCACTTCATCAACTAATAGCAGCTATAATCACGAAATATATTTAAATAGAAATTGGCATTATTGTTGGTCAAAATTTTATTACTTTAAAAAGAATTATGGGTATTTTTATGGAATAAGAAAAACAATCCCTAATTTTTTTAGAGCTTTAAGAAAATATATATTTTATAAATCTGTAGGTAATAAAAAAAATTCATCTTTGCACATGGCTGAAATACAGGGGTTAGTTACATCCTATTTTTTGAGAAAATCTTCTAGGAGACCAAAAATCGATACATGAGATTTTTGAATAAATTTCTGGCTTATCAAACCAATAATTTTATTATAGTAAAAATACAAAAAAAAATAAGAAAAATATTCAATGTATATTTTGTTCCTACTAATATTCAAAAACTACCTAAAAATAATTATACGACCAGCTCACATTTTGATCATCAAGAAGAAATAATAAAAAAGTTTAATAAGATAAATAATTTAGTATCTTTCAACACCTGTCCAAAAATAGTTCAAATGTTAAAGATGTTATTTTTGGATGAAAATTTAAAATTTAATTTTTTAGATTTTGGTGGAGAAAATATTGACTTCTATCTTTATCTTAAAAAAAATTTTAAAAATATTAATTATTTTGTTCATAATAAAAAGAATATCAATCAGGATTTTATTAGGTTAAAGGAAAAATATAAATTTGAGAATATCACTGTTTTAGAAAATATAGATGAAATAAGTAATAATAGATATGATTTTATTTGTTTTGGATCTGTAATTCAATATGTGAACAATTATGATCAAATATTATTAACAATAATCAAGGCTTCAAAAAAATATATTTTTTTTTCTGGTACTCATTTTTTTTCGAAAACTCTCAACAAAAAAAAAAGAACAATTGTACGGCAAGTAAATTTTCTACCAAGTGAACTTTATTGTTATTTTTTTAATTTTGATAGTTTTGTAAGAATTTTTATCGCAAATAAATTTTCTATTATTTTTAGAGAAAAAAATATTATAGGAAATGTCAATTATAATAACTTTAGATCCTCTTTGGGCAATATAATATATACCGATTTGTTACTTTCTTTGTAATCTAAATTACTTTGACTACATTTTTTAAGATTTTCATAAATCTGAATGCTTCATTATATTTAAGTTTTGATTATAGCAGTAGAAAAAATACCTTTTGACATCTTTTCAGTAATTGGTAGGTATAAATTTTTTTTCTTAACCACATTACTATAAGCTATAATTTTATAATTTTTTTAAATTTATCAATGTTCATTGAGGGATTAAGTGGGTATCCGTGTCCTAATATTTTTTTTGCAGAATTTTTTTTAATTTTTGGGTTATATTTTTTTACAAAATTGTAAACGCTTTGTATTTTTCCTCCAACATTTATTACTCCTTTTTTATTAATTAATTTTAGCAAATATTTTACTATATCTTCGTGAAAAATAAAATTTGTAATAAAATCACCAAAGGCTTTTTCATGAACGAATGGTTTTTCAGTCATACATACTCTAAGAATCAGGGAGTTAGGATACATATGGACAGCGCTTTCTCCACCAAGTTTTGACCAGGAATAATTATTTTTGGGCAGCAATGAGTTTTCTTCTTTATAATTACCTTTAGTTCCGGGATACACGTAACTTGTAGAAAAATAAATTAGTTTTATACCAAAATCCGAACAAACCTTTGTTACGTTTGCCGTTCCAATAATATTTAAATCTATACTTTTTTTAATAAATTTTTCATGAATTTCCATAGGTCTAGATAAACCCGCTAAATGAATTAAGTATTTAGGTTTTTTTGATTTTAGAAAACTTGTAATAGAGTTTACTTTTAAAATATTTAATTCATTTTTTTTAGGAAAGAATAATTGATATTTACTTTTGATTTTTTTCAATTCTTGAGCAAAACGTCCCGTTCCTCCAGTAATTACTATTCTATTTCTATTAAGTAACATGAGAAAACCACTCGGCATCTTTATTTAAAAATTTTTTTTCTTTAGAAAAAGTTTCTTCTTCAAGATTCAACGTGAAAAGGTAAGTAAAATCAAGGGTATCTGTATTTAAGTAACAATAATTTAGAACAGTTGTGCTTTTTACTGTAGCTGCATAACCACAAATTTTTTTACTATCTTTCTTTATTTTTTTTAATGAGTTTATAGCTTTTGTTTTGGAATTTTTACAATTTTTTTTAAATTCTAAACATGATACTAAATCACCTAATTTTCCATTCTTTTTTTTTATTATCTCTTCGTTAGATATTTTACACTTCATTTAGTATAGTTTTTTAAACTCAGTAAATTTTATATTTTTTTTATCTTTTTCGGAAATTACAGGGTTTTTAATAGGCCATTTTATTTTTAAATCTTTGTCATTCCAAAGTATACCGACCTCATGTTCCACTGATCTATAATTTGTGCATGTATAATAAATTATATTTTCTTTCTTTAGAGCCAAAAAACCATGAGCAAATCCAGCTGGTATAAATAAGGATTTAGCATTCTCATCAGATAAAATAGTTTTATAATGTTTACCAAAGGTCTTTGATTTTTTTCTTAGATCGACAACAACATCAATAATTGCACCTTTTAAGACCGAAACATATTTTTCTTGTGAGCGTTTTGTTTGTAAGTGCAATCCTCTAATAACATTTTTTTTTGAACTAGAAGTACATCCAAAAACAAAATTTTTATTTTTAAAAAATTTTTTTTTATAATCTTCTTTAAATAAACCTCTATTGTCTTTATAGCTTTTGGATTGAATGACTTTTAACCCTGAAAATTTTGTAGATATTATTTTCATTTAAATCTATTAATTGAACAAAATTATTTCTTCCAAACTCTTTATATACGCTAAAGATAAAGAAAAAAAAACAAAATACGACCTAAAGTTGTAGCAGTATAATTTTTATTGGTAGTTTTAGTTAAAATGATAGTCTACAAATCTATCGGAGGAATGTTAAAAAAAATATGAGCTCTGCAAACACATCAAAAATACCCAATTCATTGCAAGAGCATTGGATGCCATTTACATCCAATAGAGATTTTAAGGAGCATCCAAGATTGATAACAGAAGCAAAAGGGGTTTATCTGAAAGATCATCATGGACAAACTCATATAGATGCAAGCTCTGGATTATTCTGTAATCCACTTGGTCACAGCAGAAAAGAAATAACAAATGCAGTTACTAAACAGTTAGAACAACTTGATTATGTTCAACCCTTTCAACAAGGTTTTGGAGGTTCTTTTACATTGGCTGGAAAAATAGCAAAACATACACCGGGAAATTTAAATAGAATTTTTTTTACCCTTTGCGGATCATCAGCAGTTGAAACTGCAATTAAAATAATAATTGCTTATCACAAAGCAAGAGGACAAGGACAAAGATTTCGTTTTGTTGGAAGAGAACGTGCTTATCATGGAATGAATATTGGCGCCACATCAGTTGGAGGTATGATCAATAATGTTAAAACTTTTGCCAGTGTTTTGATGCCAGGTGTTGTTCATATGCGCCATACACATTTGCCAGATCATAAATTTATTAAAGGTCAACCAACAACTGGAGCCGAGATGGCAGAAGATTTAGAACGTATATGTATGAATTTCGGATCAGAAAATATAGCAGCCTGTATTGTTGAACCAGTTGCTGGGTCAACTGGTACATTGGTTCCTCCTAAGGGATATTTAAATCGTTTAAGAGAAATTTGTGACAAACATGGAATAATTTTAATTTTTGATGAGGTAATAACTGGTTGGGGAAGAATGGGATCAGCATTTGCGTCGCAAGAATTTGGTGTTATTCCAGACGTTATAACTATGGCTAAAGCAACAACAAACGGAGTTGTTCCAATGGGAGCTGTTGCTGTTAAAGAAGAAATTTACGACGCTGTTATGGATGCTTCTCCAAAAGGAGCTGTAGAACTATTTCATGGATATACCTATTCAGGTATTCCTGTAGCCGTGGCAGCAGCTCTTGCTGTTCAAGATATTTTTGAAAAGGAAAATATTTTTAAAAGATCAAAAGAAATGTCTCCGTATTTTTTAGAGGGTTTATTTTCATTAAACGATCTTGGTGCGGTAGATAATATCAGAGGTTATGGTATGATGGGAGGCATTGATATGAAATTAAAAGTGAAACCAGGTAGAGCTGGATTTGAATGCTTCAAGTCTTGCTATGATGTAGGCGTTAATTTCAAAGCTACTGGAGACTGTTTGATTATTGCACCACCACTTATTTGTGAAAAAAAACATATAGATGAAATAATTGAAAAATTAAGAACTGGTATTTCTAATTACAATAAGAAGTGATCATGCGCATCGGAGTTCCTAGGGAAACTAAACCACAAGAAAGCAGAATTGGTTTAACTCCAAATAGTGTTAAAATTCTTACCTCAAATGGACATGAAATTTTAGTTGAAAACAATGGCGGTTTTGAAGCTGGTTTTTATAATAATCAATATATTAAAGCAGGAGCTAAAATTGTTGATAAAGCAGAAGATATTTTTAACGATGCGGACATAATCGTAAAAGTAAAAGAACCACTAAGCAATGAAGTTAAAATGATTAGGGAAAATCAAATTGTTTTTACATATTTACATTTGGCGGCAGCTAAAGAACTAACAGAAGGGTTGGTTAAATCAAAATCAATATGCATAGCTTATGAAACGGTTACAGATAATAATGGTCGTCTGCCATTATTAGCTCCGATGAGTGCTGTAGCTGGTCGAATGTCAATTCAAGCCGGTGCACATTCATTGGAAAAAAATCAAAAAGGAAGAGGATTATTACTAGGAGGAGCTCCCGGCGTGGAACCAGCAACAGTGGTTATTCTTGGAGGTGGAGTGGTTGGAGAAAATGCTGCTCTAATAGCCACAGGAATGAAAGCAAAAGTGTATATAGTGGATAAATCGATTCAACGTTTAAAACAACTAAAAGAAATTTTCGGAGATACAATTATTTCACAACAGAGCGATAAAACAGATTTAAAAAAATTAATTTCAGAAAGCGATTTATTGATTGGTGGAGTATTAATTCCAGGCGCAGAAGCTCCAAAATTGATAACAAAAGATATGCTAAAACTTATGAAAAGAGGTGCTGTTATTGTCGATGTTGCTATTGATCAAGGCGGCTGCGTTGAGACTAGTAAACCTACCACTCATGCTAATCCTACATATATTGTGAATGATGTTGTTCATTATTGTGTAGCGAATATGCCAGGAGGCGTTCCGAGAACTTCGACTCTTGCTTTAAATAAAGCGACACTTCCTTACCTTGTTAAATTGGCTGACAAAGGTTACAAAAAAGCTCTTCAAGAAGATAAAAATTTTTTAGCAGGTTTGAATATTTACAAAGGCCAAGTTACCTACAAAGCGGTTGCAGATGTTTTTGGCTACAAATATATTTCTCCTGGCGAAGCGTTAGCTAATTAATTAGTATATTTTAATGGAAAAAGAGTTACCAAAAAGCACTAAAGTTGTAATTATTGGTGGCGGAATCGCCGGTTGTTCAGTTGCTTATCATTTAGCAAAATTAGGTTGGAAAGATATAGTTTTGTTAGAAAGAGATCAATTGACCTCAGGAACAACTTGGCATGCCGCAGGTTTAGTTAGTCAGTTGGGAGCAACCGCAACTATTACTAAGCTTAGAAAATATTCATTGGACCTTTATAAGGAATTAGAAAAAAAAACTGAACTTTCATGTGGTTTAAAGCAACATGGAGCAGTTTCAATAGCGACCACAAAACCTAGATTTCAAGAACTTTTAAGGCAAGCAACAACCGCGCAATTATTTGATGTTAATGTTGAAGTTTTAAATATTAAAAAAATTAAAGAACTTTATCCAATAATCAACGAAAAAAATGTTGTTGGAGGTATTTATATGCCTCTAG
>Ga0187827_10008285_pt1 | contig 11321 bp, 10 predicted proteins | sample ETNtaG_39_FD_167969 | JGI IMG/M metagenome (GOLD analysis project Ga0187827, IMG submission 167969) | Marine microbial and viral communities from oxygen minimum zone, Eastern Pacific Ocean - ETNP2014_SV_150_PacBio MetaG (Illumina Assembly) | ecosystem: Environmental > Aquatic > Marine > Hypoxic... | reverse complement strand
TAATGGAACACCTTATGTATTAAAATATAAAAATACATTAGTTAAAAAAGAATTTGAAAAAATATCTAATTTTATAACTTCACAAAATAAAAAATAAATTGATAATTAATAAAACACCTAATCATATTGCTATTATTATGGATGGTAATGGAAGATGGGCTAAACAAAAGGGCTTTTCTAGAATAGAGGGACATAAGAAAGGTGTTAAGACTGTAAGAGAAATTATTTCTTATTGCAGTAAGATTAAAATAAAATATTTGACATTATTTACATTTTCTGAAGAAAATTGGAATAGACCAAAGAAAGAAATAATAGGTTTGATGAATTTGCTTGTAAAATCATTGAAGAATGAAACAGATTCTCTGCAAAAAAACAATATAAAATTATCTGTAATAGGTAATTTAAAAAAAATAGATCCATATACTAGAAAGAAAATAGCTAATGCTATTTCTTTAACAAAAAATAATAATGGATTAATTTTAAATTTAGCAATTAGCTATGGAAGTAGACAAGAGATTATCAGTGCAATTAATGAAATCTTAAAGGATAAAAAAAATAAAATTACAATGGATGAATTCTCTCAATATTTATTTACTAAAGATATCCCTAATCCAGATTTATTAATTAGAACTGGTAAAGAAAATAGAATTTCTAATTTTTTATTATGGCAGATTCCTTATACAGAAATTTTTTTTTCTAAATCTTATTGGCCTGATTTTAAAGAAAAAGAATTGGGTAAAATTTTATTAGATTTTGGCAAAAGAGAAAGAAGATATGGTAAAATAATTGAATAAAAATAAGTATATATTATTTTTCTTAATTAATATTCTATTTATGCAAAATTCATTAAAAATAGAAGTAGAAGGTTTATCAAGACTTAGAGTTGAAGATATATATAGAATAAGTGGTTTGTATCCATCTTTACATTTTGAATCAGATGATGATTTTAATGTAAAAATCAATGAAGGGATGAAAGAATTATGGGAAATAGAACGTTTTGCTAATATTCAAATATATGAGATTGACAACACCTCTACTTCAAATAAATCAAAATCAATAAAAATTAGATTAGAAGAATTACCAGTATTTGGTAGTATATCATTTTATGGAAATAAAAAAATATCAACAAAACAATTAATTGATATTGTTAGTATTCAGAAAGGAGAAATATTATCAGATAGAATTATTTTTGATTTAAAAAATAGAATAATGGAAAAATATTATGAAAAACATTTTCATAATATTGATGTCAAATCAGAATTAGTAGAATCCAATATAGAATATATTAAAAATATTGATATCTTTATAAATGAAGGAAAAAAAATTAGAGTTAAAGAATTAAAGATTATTGGAAATAATAGTTTTAAAAAAAAATGGTGGCAAAAAAGTTGGTTTTCAAATTTTAGCGAACATCAAGGCAAATTAATGTATAGTTTTAAAAATATAAAAGGAGAGCAAAAACAGCATGCTATTTGGAGAGGAAAATTCTCAGAGTCAGGGTTTGAAGAGGATTTAAAAAATTTAGAGCAATTTTATAAAAATGAAGGCTTTAAAGATTTTAGTATTTTAGATAAAAATGTTGTTTTTACAGATAATGGAATTGAAATATTATTAGAAATTGATGAAGGTGAAAAATATTATTATAAATCTTTTAATTTTACTGGTAATAATAAATTTTCAAATGATGAGCTTTTAGATATTTTAGATTTAGAAATTGGAGAGGTTTATAATGAAACGAAATTCAATCTTTCTGTATATGAAAAAGTAAGTTCAATTTATATGGATGAAGGTTATTATAAATTTAGAATTATTCCTTCTTTCATTTTAAGGGATGATTCTTTAATAGTTGATTTTATTATTAATGAAGATCAAAAATACAATATAAGGAAAGTATTAATTTCAGGGAACAATAAAACAAGTGAAAATGTAATAAGAAGAGAATTGAAAATTTTCCCAGGTGATATATTTAATAGACAAAATATTATGGAAAGTGCACGAGAATTGTGGATGTTAGGTTTCTTTGGTGATATAGTCCCACAAGTCAGTGAAGTTAAAAATAGGAATGAAATTGATATTACTTTTGATGTTACAGAAAAAGAATCAGGTAGGGCAAATTTTAGTATGGGGTATAATGAATTAAATGGAATAACTGGAGGTGGAGGTGTTGAATTTCCAAATTTTTTAGGAAAGGGTCAAATGTTTGAGATAGCATATCAAAAAGGGATTCAAAATCAATTACAATCAAATAATCTTATTTCTTCATCAAGCAATGCTTCAGATTATGAATCATTCAGAATTAGTTTTAAAGAACCAAGAATAAATGATACTAATAATTCTATTGGTTTTTCTATTTCAAAAACTGAACAAGGAAGAGGTTCTAGTAGTTCTAATGTTAGCTTGTATGATTCAGATAGAATTGCAGCTTCTTTAAGTTTTGGAAGAAGATTTAAATGGCCAGATGAATATTTTAGGGGGAGTTGGTCTCTTAGTATTCAGCAATCAAAATATTTTGGAACTGAAGATCAATTAGCTGAAAATTTTGATGAAAGTGATATTATAATAAGTGGTAATGAATTATATGTTGAAAGAAAAGGTGTTACGTTCAATCAAATTATATCAAGAGATAAAAGAGATAAAGCGGATTTTCCAACAAGAGGCTCAACAGTAACTTGGTCAAGTTCATTCTCTGGAGGAATATTTGGTGGTGAATTCAATTATAATAAGCATGTATTTAATGTCAATTGGTATACACCAGTTATCAATAATCTCATATTTTTTCAAAATTACAAATTTGGATTAATTACTGAATTAGAGGGCAATGAATTTTTACCTTATAGCGCACGATTTAAAATGGGAGGAAGTGGAATTCCATATGGAGAAATGCTCAGAGGTTATCCAGATAACTCTATTGGACCAAGAAATTCAAGCTATTCATATTATGCTTCTTCTGGTGGAAAAATTATGTTAAAATATGGCATAGAATTAAGATATTTATTGGCTAACAATCCTCTAATATACATGATATTTTTTGCAGAAGCTGGTAATGTATGGTCCGAATTTGAAAATATTGATATTTTCGATTTAAAAAGATCAGCTGGACTTGGAATAAGATTAAATATGCCTATGCTGGGAGTATTGGGATATGATATGAGTTATGGCTTTGATAGTGTTTTTGAAGGTGAAAAGAGAAATGGTTGGGAATACCATTTAATTTTTGGTATGCCATTTAATTAAAAGGAGAAAGAAAAAGTGAAAAAAATAATTATTTCAATTATAATGTTATTAAATCTATCTTTATTGTTTTCTGATGTGAAGATTGCTTGGGTTGATGGAGCTGCTCTTATGTATTCACATGAAGATATGAGAACGGCACAAGCAGAATTAGAAAAGGAACAAAAAAGAGTCCAAATAGAATTTGAAGATAAAGTTGCATCTTTAGATAGTTTACGTTCAGAATTTGAAAAAAGAAAAATGCTTTTAGATGAAGAAACTTTAAGAACAATGCAAAATAGAATTATAGCATTAACACAAGAGCTGGAAGGATATCAAAATAAATATTTTGGACCTGAAGGAGAATTTTATAGAATGCAAAATGAATTACTTGAACCTATTATGAAAGAAATAAATCAAGCAATTACAAATGTAGCTAAAAAACAAGGTTTTGATTATGTCTTTGATGTGACAACTCAACAAGGTGTAGTTTATGCATTGGAATCTTATAATGTAACTGATCTTGTTTTGGCTGAATTGCAAAAGATGATTCTGGAACCTACTGAAGAGTAGTGTATAATATTTCTAAAATCAGTAAATTTTTAAATGGTACTATAGCAGGCAATAAAAATTTGCTAATTAAAGGTCTTTGTGATATTGAGGACGGTAAAGTAGAGCATATTAGTTGTGTTATACATAAAAATTATGAAAAATATTTAAAAACTACTAAAGCATCCGCAATAATAATAAATCATAATCTTGAAATTCCAGAAAACTCTAGTAAAACTTTTATTAAAGTTGATAATCCTTCAGTAGCCTTTTTGAAATTGTTAGATTTTTATAACCCTAAACCAAAGCTAAAACCAAAAATTAGTAAAAACGCAATAATTAGTGAAAAATCACAAATAGGAAAAAATTGTTTTATTGAATCTAATGTTACTATTAGAGATAATGTAATTATTGAAAATAATGTTACGATTAAAAGTGGCACTGTAATTGATTCAAATGTTTTTATTGGAGAAGGAACTTTTATTAATACAAATGTGTCAATTAATCATAATGTTATGATAGGTAAAAAATGTTTTATTGAGTCTGGAACTGTTGTAGGAAGTGATGGCTTTGGTACAATAAATGTAGATGGTAAACATATTAAAATTCCTCATATTGGCAGAGTAATAATAAAAAATGATGTTTTATTAGGAAGTAATTGCAGTATTGATAGAGGAACAATTAATGATACAGTAATTAATGAAAATACAAAAATTGATAATATGGTTCATGTTGGTCATAATGTTGTAATTGGTAAGAGTTGTTTAATTTGTGCTCAAACAGGAATTGGAGGAAGTTGTAATATAGGTGATAATGTAATGATAGGAGGAAAAGTTGGTTTTATAGATCATATAAATGTTGGAAATAATTCTATTATTGTAGCACATTCCATGGTATATAAATCAATAAAATCTGATTCATATTTTTCAGGTGATCCTGCTCGAAATCACAGGGATAGGGTAAAAGAAGACATTCTAGTAAGTAAACTTCCAAAAATATCAGATAAGGTAGCAGTATCAGCTTCAGCTATTAAAGCTTTAAGAAAAAAATGAATCAAAAAACTATTAATAAATCAATAGATTTTAAAGGATATGGACTTCACACTGGTCTAGAAGTAAATATGAAATTATGTCCTTCCGAGCCTAATACTGGAATAATATTTAAAAGAATTGATTTTAAATGTCCAATATTCATTAAAGCAAATTTAGATAATGTTGTTGATACAATTAGAGGAACAACAATTGGAAATTCAGATGTCAAAATTCATACAGTAGAGCATATTTTATCTGCATTAAATGCTCTTGGAATTGATAATGTATTAATTGAAATTGATAATCCAGAAATTCCAATTTATGATGGAAGCTCTGCTGTTTTTATTGAAAAAATCCTAGCATCTGGATTAAAAGAGTTTGATTTGCAACAAGAGTGTTTAGAAATAAAATCTGAAATTAATTATTATAATACTAACAACAGCTCTTATATAAAAATATTGCCATATAATGGATTTAAAATTTCTTTTGATATTGATTTTGAAATTAATTCTATTGGAAAGCAGAATTTTGTTCTTGAAAGCATGAAAGATTATGAGAAAGAAATCTCGAAATGTAGAACATTTTGTACGTTTAATGAAATTTCTAATTTAGAGGAATCCAATCTTGCAATAGGTGGTAATTTAGATAATGCTATTATTTTTAGTGATGATACAATTACTGTTGATAAAATTAAAGATTTCAATAAAAAATATAATTTAAATATTATTGAATCTGTAAATAATAATAATAAAACTATCAATAATAAAAATTTATTATTTCATAATGAGCCTGTAAGGCATAAAATATTAGATTTAATCGGAGATTTTGCATTAATTGGATCTAATACTAATATCAAAGGTCATATCATATCTTATAAAGGTGGTCATGAGGCAAATATAGAACTTCTTAAAAAAATTAAGAAGAGTGTCAATAAAAAACAGAATTTTAAGTTTAATAAAGAAAAAATTCAGGAAGTAATACCTCATCGCGATCCTTTTTTGCTTATAGATGAAATTATTGATGGTGTTGATGGAAAATATGTATCAGCTTTAAAATATGTTAATAATGATGAAAATTATTTTCAAGGTCATTTCCCTGGTAAACCAATTATGCCAGGTGTTTTAATTATTGAATGTATGGCGCAAACTAGCTGTTTTTTAGATATGAAAAATACACATAATAGGAACAAGAAATTAATGCTACTTTCTGTAATTAAAAGTGCTAAGTTTATGAAAAAAGTTGTACCGGGTGATAAACTTTATATTAAAACAGATTTATTAAAATATAAGCTTGGAACAGCAAGAGTTAAAGGTGTAGCAAAAGTAAACAATGAAATTGTTGCTGAAGCAGAATGGATGGCAACAATGGTTGAAAGAAATTAATGGGAATAAATAAAACAAGTATTATTCATCCTAGTGCTCAAATTGATCAAGATGTTAAAATCGGACAATTTTGTATTATTGATGAAAATGTTAAAATTGGAAAGGGCTGTCATGTATATCCATATGTTCATATTATGAAAAATTCTATAATTGGAAAAAACAATACAATTCATCAAGGTGCAATTATAGGGGGTTTGCCGCAAGATTTAAAATTTAAGGGAGAAAGTACAAAAGTAGTTATTGGAGATAATAATATAATTAGAGAACATGTAACAATAAATAGGGGCACAAAAGCAAATGGTAAAACAATTGTAGGAAATAATTGTTTATTAATGGCATATGTTCACATTGCTCATGATTGTATTGTTGATGATAAAATAATTTTAGCTAATGGAGTACAGTTAGCTGGACATGTCAAAATTGGATATCATGTTACTATAGGTGGAATAACAGGGATACATCAATTTTGTAAAGTTGGAGAGCATTCTTTTGTTGGTGCATGTAGAGTTATATTACATGATGTGCCTCCATTTATTTTAGCTACTGGAGAACCGTTACAATATTCTGGTATTAATACTGTGGGATTAAGACGTAGAAAGTTTAATTTAAATACTAGAAATAAAATTAAAAATGCTTATAAAATATTGTATTCTTCTAATTGCAATGTAAGTCAAGCAGTAAAAGAGATTAAAGCTACAATAGATAATTCAAAGGAAATAAAATCAATTTTAGATTTTATTAAGAAAAGTGATAGAGGGATTATCTAAACTTTTATTAATTTTATTTTTATGTAATATTTGTTTTTTACAAGATACCGTTAATCAGTCAAAAGCTGTAAATCTCAATATTATTCCTTATCAAGAAAATAATACAATACTTGGTTTCAATATTTCAGATGATAATGATTATAGATTATCCATATCAATTCAAAATTGGTTTACAAACAACTTATATTTACAAGGAATCTTATCTCCTGGCAAGAAATCTGATAATTTATTTTTAAATTATAGTTTAAACCTTGGGTATAGTTTAAAAGTAAATAATAATGTAGTTAATGATATAATTTTTAATTTTGGTTATAATAAAAAGAAATATGAGCTAAATAATTTTAAAAATATATCTATTGGCCAAATAACAATAATGAATTTTAAACCTATAAATATTGCTCTTACATATAATTTTATTGATGCAGAAGAAAATAATTTTCATCAGCTAGGAATTGAATTATTTAAAGATTTCAAAAAAAAATATATTATAAAATTTGGTTTTAAATTTGATTATGGTGATAATGAAAATATAGACTCTTCATATTTAACATTTAATTACTGCATATGAAAAAAATTGGAATATTAGGATCAACTGGATCAATTGGAAGTCAATGTTTGGAAATTATTAAAGAACATCCTCAGGAATTTAATTTAGTATTTATAGCCGCTAATACAAATTCAGATAAACTTATTGAACAAGCAAAATATTTCAAACCAAAATATGTATGTTTGGCAAATAAAAATGAATATTTTAAAATAAAAAGCAGTTTATCAAATAGTATTATTCTATCAGGTATGGAAGATATGCATAATTTATGTGTAGATTCAAAACCTGATATAATTCTTAATGCTATTTCTGGATATAAAGGTTTATCTTTATCAGCAAAAATTTTAGAAAATGGAATTGATCTTGCATTATCAAATAAAGAAAGCATTGTTCAAGCAGGCGATTTATTAGTTAATTTATCAAAAAAATATGGTTCTAATATCTTTCCAGTTGATAGTGAACATTCTGCATTATGGCAGTGTATTATTGGTGAGAAAAAAAATAATATTAAGAGAATCATATTAACTGGTTCAGGTGGACCATTTAGAACGTTTCCTATTGAAAAATTACAATATGTTACTAAAGAAGATGCTTTAAAGCATCCAAATTGGAAAATGGGCAAAAAGATAACAATAGATTCTGCAACAATGATGAATAAAGGATTTGAGGTTATAGAAGCTTTTTGGTTATTTAATATTTCATATGATAAAATTGATATTGTTATTCATCAGGAATCTATTATTCATTCTATGATTGAATATATAGATGGTTCTATTAAAGCTCAATTAAGTGAACCTAATATGCGTATGCCAATACAATTTGCTTTAACTTATCCGGAAAGATTAAAAACGGAATCTGATAATTTTGATTTTATTAAAAATCATACATTACATTTTGAGAAAGTTGATTATAATAAATTCCCATGTATTCAATTAGCATATGAAGCTGGAAGAAAAAAAGGAACGTATTCTACTGTTCTTAATGTAGCTAATGATTTATCCGTAGAATTATTTTTAAAAGATAAAATAAAATTTATTGATATTCCATTAATAATTGAAAATTGCTTAAGTAAACATGATAGTATTAACAATCCAAATTTAGATGATATATATAATACTATTTACTGGACAGAACAAAATTTCAAAAAGGAGTTAGTTAACTTATGATTTATTTTTTATCGTTTATTTTTATTATTTCTTTACCAATATTTTTGCATGAATTAGGCCATTTTTTAGCAGCAAGATCTGTAGGAATAAAAGTAGAAAAATTTTATTTTGGTTTTAATTTTTTTGGTTTAGGGATTAAGAAAAAATATAAAGAAACTGAATATGGTATAGGGCTTTTTCCTTTAGGAGGATATGTTAAAGTAGCCGGTATTTTAGATGAAAGTTTAGATAAAAATACAGAAACAGAAAAAAAAGATTATGAATTTAGATCTAAAAATGTTTTTCAAAAACTTTGGTTTCTTTCAGCTGGCGTGATAATGAATTTTATTTTATCAATTTCTATTTTTACATGTATTTTTTACTCTATTGGTATTGAGGAAGTTATTGATAAACCAATCATAGGCGGTATTCAAAATGAAGTTACAACTTTTGATGTCAACAAAGATTTTATTCCAGTTAAAGCTCCAGCTAAAATTCTTGGGCTAAAGGAAGGTGATGAAATTGTAACAATAAATGGATATCAAATTAATAGCTGGACAGATATTGGTAGGATTGTAAATGCTAATCGTGAATCATTAGTCCATATTACATGGAAAAGAGAAAACAAACCCTACGACGGAGAAACATATATAGTAAGTACTCCAATTCCAGAAGGTTTTTCAATTGAAGAAAGAGGCGTATTAGGAATTATTGCAACTACTAATCATAAGAATCTTGCAATATTAGAATCTATTAAATTTTCAGTTTTTAGAACTTTTCAAATTATAAAAGATACGTTTTATGGATTTATAGGATTAATTTCAGGTAATTTTCCTTTAAAATATATGACAGGAATAGTAGGAATAGCAAATATAGCTGGAGAAACAGCTCAGCAAGATCAAGCTTTGCTTAAATTGTTTTTTTTGATGGCATTTATTAGTGCTAATTTGGGTTTACTTAATATACTTCCAATTCCAGGGCTTGATGGTGGTCATGCTGCTATTGCAATTGTTGAGGGAGTTATAAGGAGAGATTTGCCCATTAATATTAAATATGGAATACAATTTATTGGCTTTATATTAATTATGTTTTTATTTGCTATGACTATATACAATGATATAGTTAGGTTGTAAAATCTATTTTTTCATTACTAAACTAAATGCAGTTGTTAACTTTAAAACATTTCTATTTTCTTTTATTAGATTTTCAGTAATTATATTTGTAAGATTATATATTACTTTGTATCCTACCTCATAGTTGGAATTGCAAATATTAAAGAAATCTTTATTTGATAAAAATCCAACCAAGCAATCAGAGAGAGCTGTAACTGTAGCAGTTCTTTTTTTCTTATTACTGAATAAAGAAACTTCACCCATTACAATATTGTTTTCAGCGTTTAATCGTATAAATTCTTTTTCTATATTATCAGAATCATCAAGATTTTTATTTTCTAGTAATGTTAAAGATTTTGTTATACTTATATTGCCTTTAATTAAAAATAAAAGGCTATCACCATCTTCATTTTCTTCAATTATTTTATCATTCATTTTAAAATTTTGTTTTTCAATTTTAGAGTTAAATAGTTCTATATTTTCATGTGATAATCCTTTAAATATTTTGTAATTCTGTAGATTTTTTATTTTATCATTCATTTTAGTACTAGAGCTCCTTGTCCTTTAATAATTAAGTCATTTTTATCTGGATTTAAATTGATATTTAATTGATTTTTTTCATCTAAAGAATGACCAGCTTCCTGCAATTTTTTTTCAATAAATTTATCTAATGCAGATACATCTGATGATAAAAGTTCCGAAATATCCATAGTTTCTTCCTCAGAATAGGTCCCAAGGCATATTTCATTATTTTTAGTATAAAAATAATTGAATAGCTCACTAAATGTTTTTCCAATAAAACTAGGTGGAATTTTTCTATTTTGAATTTTATTATTAGAATTATGATCTATTATTTCATTAATAGTTTGTGCTACACTTGGATTTACTATATGAGAAATTGCCATAAATGATTCAAAATCATCATTTGTAAGGACAGCATCAACATTTGCTCTTTTAAGAAATGAAACCTTTTCTTTATCAATAATTTGAGCAATTACTTTTATAGTTGTATTAATTTTTTTTAATGATAATGTAGTTAATATTACTTTTTCATCATTTGCAATATTTTTATTATTAAGAATAATTGCATTTTGAGCATTTTGAGCATTAGCTTTATTAAGTATAGAATCAATAGAAAAATCTCCCCTTACAAATTTTAAATTTATATTTTGAAATTCTGAAATAATATTATTCATTGCATCTTCATTCTCATTATTTATAAGAACTATATTTGAATTTTTATTATTTTTGATTAATGAATTGATAATATCATTAATATTGTTACTCCATCCACAAATCAAAGTATGATTATTAAAAGTGATATTTCCCAAACCTTTACCCTCCATTATTTTATTGGCTGTAAAAATTGAAGAAATTGTTCCTGTAACTACTGCAATAAGACTGATTCCACAAAACATTATTAAAATTGCAAGAATTCTTCCTAGTACTGAATCCGGAGCCATATCTCCATATCCTACTGTTGTCATTGTTACAATTGTCCACCAAAGAGAGTTCCATATATTTTGAAAAGCTCCATCTTCAATGAATGATATTATTATTGCACCAACAACCCAAATG
>Ga0187827_10008283_pt1 | contig 11325 bp, 9 predicted proteins | sample ETNtaG_39_FD_167969 | JGI IMG/M metagenome (GOLD analysis project Ga0187827, IMG submission 167969) | Marine microbial and viral communities from oxygen minimum zone, Eastern Pacific Ocean - ETNP2014_SV_150_PacBio MetaG (Illumina Assembly) | ecosystem: Environmental > Aquatic > Marine > Hypoxic... | reverse complement strand
ATATCGGAGATCATAAAAAATGTCTGGTTCATCGGCTTTGGAGGGTCTATAGTTTTCCTGGAAATAATGTATTTCGATCGTTGCTGTCCAGCATTGAAAAGAATAAAGATGTACCAAAGGCGCCTAAATTAAATAGGCTTGACGTAACTGGTATTGACGAATATCAATTACTATCCTACCGAAGCGCATCGGATAAAATGGCTATACTGACGCACAGCAAAGGTCGGATAATTATGGTCCTGGCGCAACAAGCGCTTCGTTCTCTAACATCCCATTGAGGAGAAGGAGACCAGGCTCTGCTTTGTATTCCTGATGGGGCGGGATATTCGACTGACCACGGACAGTGGAGAAACGGAACGGAGACACAGGTCTCTTTTTTTGGCCTCTATCTTCTTTATGATCGTGGTAATCATCGGATTGGCAGTTTTCGGATTCGGGGTGCTTTATGTCTTGAAATCGGAATCAGGGATTGATATCTTTTCTGATCGGCACCTCTGGGAAATCCTTCAAGGACAATGATGGACCATTAAAGGACTAAATATATGCACATGAGATATCTGATTTCGGGAATAACCATTATGATGCTGAGCGCCTGTGCACCATCCCCTCCGAACGACCTGGAACCCGGGGTCTCGTGGGATCTGGCGGAACGACGGGCACAGACCATTTCTGAGGTGAGTTATGATCTTTCATTGACGATCCCGGCCGATCGAAATGATCCTGTCGAGGGGATTGAAACTATTACGTTCTATCTATCGGATACAACCGGTGGGGTCGTTCTGGATTTTCGTCAACCGGCAGAAAATGTACAGGAAATCCGCAGCGATGACGCGGAAATAGATTTGGATATGAGGGAACAGCATATACTCATTCCTGAATCGACGCTGAAGGTAGGACCAAACCGCCTGACCATCTCCTTTCGCGTCGGGGACATGTCCCTTAATCGCAACACTGAATTTCTGTATACGCTGTTTGTCCCGGACCGGGCGGCGACGGCCATCCCCTGTTTCGATCAGCCCAATCTGAAGGCGCGTTTCAAACTGACGTTACATACGCCGCCCGATTGGGTCGCCGTTAGCAATGGGGCCCTGGACGAGGAGATGAAAGAAGAGACAGGACGTCTATTCCGGTTCAAGGAAACCAAGCCTATCAGCACCTACCTGTTTGCTTTTGCCGCGGGTGTGTTTCGAACCGAAACGGCTGAACGTAACGGCCGATCCATGACTATGTATCATCGGGAAACGGATGTAGAAAAAGTAAATCGCAACAAAGATACCGTATTTGATTTACATGCTTCGGCGCTCACCTGGCTGGAAGATTACACCGACATACCCTATCCGTTCGCAAAATTCGATTTCGTACTCATTCCTGGATTCCAATATGGCGGCATGGAGCATCCCGGCGCCATATTTTATCGGGACACAGGGCTCCTTCTGGATGAATCCGCGACTAAAAACCGGTTCCTGGGACGGGCCGGCGTTATTTCCCATGAAACCGCCCATATGTGGTTCGGGGATCTGGTGACCATGAACTGGTTCGATGATGTATGGACCAAAGAGGTTTTCGCTAATTTCATGGCCGCCAAAATCGTCAATCCTTCCTTCCCCGAAATCAACCATGACCTTCAGTTTCTGCTGCGTTATTATCCGTCTGCCTACGGCGTGGATCGCACCGACGGCGCCAACCCGATCCGGCAGCCGCTGGAAAACCTGAATATGGCCGGGACGCTATACGGCGCCATTATCTACCAGAAGGCGCCTATTGTGATGAAACATCTGGAATTACTGGTCGGCGAAGATACGTTCAGGTTGGGGATGCGCACCTATCTGGACCGGTTCAAGTTCGCCAATGCGACCTGGCCTGATCTCATCGACATTCTGGACAGGCTATCCGATGAAGATCTGAAAACGTGGAGCCGGGTATGGGTTGAAGAACCCGGCCGGCCAATAATAGAGACCGATATACGGTTTAATGATGAGGATATGATAGAGGAACTGCGATTGATGCAAACCGATCCATTAAAGCGGGACCGTTTGTGGAATCAACGGCTCTCGGTCTTGCTCGCCTATCCGGATCAGGACAGGATTTTAGCGGGGCATCTCAATGCATCATCAACTATTATACCCGGTGCCGTCAATCTTTCGAAACCAGACTATATCCTGCCCAATGGTCGTGGCCTCGCCTATGGCTATTTCAAGCTCGATCCTGACAGCCGGACCTATCTGCTCAATCATCTGCCGGAATTGGATGATCCGGTCCGTCGGGGCATCGCCTGGATGACCCTCTGGGAGGATATGCTGTATGGACATACGACCCCGGATGATCTGATTGATTTAGGCTTACGCGCGCTGAACAGGGAAAAAGACGAACTCAATATACAACGGGTCTTGAGTTCTCTCTCCGGCGCCTATTGGAAATATCTACTACCGGATCGACGTATGGCGCTTGCGTCAGACCTTGAAGATGTATTGTGGAAGCGTATGGATCGCGCGGCGGCCAGTTCGCTCAAAGCGGCGTTTTTCAATACCCTCCGTTCGGTTACTCTGACGAAGGAAGGGCTTGCCCGGTTGCATGATATCTGGGCACAAAACGAGACAATAGCCGGTTTGAAACTATCCGAAAGGGATTACATCGGGATGGCTGCTGGCCTGGTGCTGCGCGGCGTCTCGGCCCCGGACCAAATTCTCAAAACACAGCAGGAACGTATTCAAAATCCTGATCGGATAAGCCGATTTGCGTTCGTGATGCCGGCTTTGTCCGCCGATCCTGAGGTTCGGAATGCTTTTTTCACCAGCCTGTTTGAAGAGAAGAATCGGGCGCGTGAACCCTGGGTGCTGGAAGCGCTACGCTACATCCACCATCCGCTCCGAGCCCGTTCATCAGAATCGTATATTCGTCCCGGCCTCGATCTGCTGGAAGAGATACAGCGAACGGGCGACATCTTCTTCCCCAAAGGATGGCTCGACGCCACTCTGGGCGGTCATCAGACGGAAACCGCCGCCGATATCGTACGTGGTTTTTTAGCCGATCATCCGGACTACCCGCCCCGATTGCGCGCCAAAATCCTCCAATCCGCCGACACCCTGTTTCGTGCCGCCCGGATCAATAGACGGAAATAATAAGGAAAAAGATGGCCCAACCCAACATCATCATTATACTGAACGACGATATGGGCTTCTCCGATTTAGGCTGTTACGGCGGAGAAGTGCGGACCCCTAACCTGGACCGCCTGGCATCCGGTGGGCTTCGCTTTACCCGATTTTATAATACAGCACGATGCTGTCCTTCGCGCGCCTCCTTACTGACCGGCCTCTATCCCCATCAGGCGGACGTCGGTCATATGATGAATGACGATGGCGTAGATGGCTACCTCGGGGATCTCAATACCAATACGGTCACGATCGCAGAAGCGCTTAAACCGGCCGGATATGACACTTGCATGTCCGGAAAATGGCACGTCACCCGCCACGTCGACGATCCGAAGCACAATTGGCCTTGCCAACGTGGATTCGATGATTTTTACGGGATCATTACAGGCGCATCCAACTTTTTTAATCCTTCGACACTGACGCGTAACAACGAACGGATCGCCACGCCACCCGGAGACTATTTCCTGACCGATGCGATCAGCGACGAAGCCATCAGGCAGATTCGAGAACACAACCAATCCAAACCCGATTCGCCGTTTTTCTCTTACGTCGCGTATACGGCCCCACACTGGCCGCTGCACGCCCATCCGGAAGATATAGAACGGTATAAAGGCCGTTTTGATGACGGATGGGACATCTTACGGGAAGAAAGGCTTTCGCGGATGCGGGAAATGGAAATCATTGATCCCCTATGGCGATTGACCCCGCGTGACCCGACCCAACCCCCCTGGGATGAAGCAGAACATAAAGCCTGGCAATGCCGGCGCATGGAGGTATATGCCGCCCAGATAGACCGAATGGATCAGGGCATTGGGCGCATGGTACAAGCGCTTGTAGACACCGGGCAGATGGACAACACGCTTGTTCTTTTCCTCGCGGATAATGGCGGCTGTGCTGAGGAAATCAGTACGAGTTGGGGACAGAATCTCAGGGGGCGTATCGCTCAGAAAACCACACGGGATGGAGCGCCGGTTCAATATGGGAACGATCCGTCTGTTATGCCGGGCGGGGAAGAGACCTATCAAAGTTACGGCGTACCATGGGCGAATCTGAGCAATACGCCTTTTCGGGAATACAAACATTGGGTTCATGAAGGAGGCATCGCCACCCCGTTGATTGTGCATTGGCCTGCGGGCATATCAGACCGGGGCGCCTTGCGCCGACAACCCGCCCAGCTGCCGGACATTATGGCCACCTGTCTCGATGTAGCCGATATATGTTATCCGGATACCTATGAAGGACGAAAAATCCAACCCGCCGAAGGATATAGCATGCGGCCTATTTTAGAAGACCGTCCTTCTGGGAGGCCGGTCCTGTACTGGGAACATGAAGGCAATAAAGCGGTTCAGCGGGACCACTGGAAACTGGTGTGTAAATACCCGGGAGACTGGGAACTGTACAATATGACCGAAGACCGTACGGAACTGCATGATGTATCCGCACAGTTCCCGGAAATCATCAGAGAACTGTCCGCATTATATGAGGTATGGGCAACCCAGTGCAGCGTCATGGCCTGGGACGAGGTGCTGGCCCTGCGTAACGAAAAACGCGGATAACCCATGTATCTCCAATTGCCTTTACAAATGCACATTTGTACCCGGAAACAACCCGATGAAATAAAACTGATGTACGGGACATCACCACGTTCGGGCGGGAGATGGCATAGGAAACGGCGTTCTTATAGTCAGGATCTTTCACAAAATCGATGTAGGCCTCATCAATAATAACGGGGACATCATCCCAAACATTATCGGGGAACCAGCCTATGTCCCCATGCGACACCAGCGTAAAAGACCGGATCATCCCGTAAACACTGTTTTAATAAACGCATCAACTAATCGGTTGAATGCGTCGGGGCGTTCCATATGCACCAGATGACCGGCACGAGGAAAAATGATGCGTTGGGCCTGGGCAATACCAGCCTGAATGGCACCAGCGTGGGCATGGATGTCCGGATGATCCGATTCACCGGTGATGAGCAGCGTAGGCACATCAATCTCCGAGAGACGGGATAGGATGGGCGGGTCCATATTTTGCGCAAAGTGAGAGAGGTGTGATATATTCTGAGGATGGCTGGATAACAGCATCTGAAACAATTGACCGGCATGATCATTTCCGGGGGCGATCCAATAGGGATCGTGGGTCCAGTTCTCGATGGTGGTCTCTATATCCCCCTGGTCGACCAACGGTTTGAAATTGGCCTGCCCTCTATGAACAAAATGTTCGGACGGCGCCAACCCGCCTACCACCGGTCCGACCAGGATCAGTCGTTCAACCATCATCGGATACGTGACCGCGAATTCAAGGGCGATATTACTACCGGCAGAAGAGGCGACGATCACCGCGTCCATCACTTCAAGATATTCCAGCAACAGATGCAGGTCTTCTACATCTGAATAAGGCGCAGTAGGCTCATCGGAATGTCCGTAGCCACGTCGGTCATATCGGATCAAGGAATAGCGATCGACAAACGCATCCCATTGCGCATCCCATGTAGCACGATGAATCAGACCATCATGAAGCCACACGACAACCGATCCATATCCCTGGTGTTCGTAGTAAATATGCGTATCTTCGTCGACCGACAAATATTCCATAATTCATAAAGGGCTTTAAAGTCTCACCCAGATCGCGTAGAAGGCAAAAACAGCCATGACCAGGGTGGCGATGGTCAGGAGAATAATAAAGGTGTTTGATGGGGCGATACCTACGTCTCGAGCCGTGGTTCGGCTGTAGTACAAGGCAACCCAGCCGATGGCCGGCAGCAGGACGGTTTGCATTAAGCCACCGATAATGACCATCATCACAGGAGCCGCCCAGACGATGTAGAGCAACGCATACAACAACGGCAGGATGATGCTGATCGTTCGGATCATACGCTGCCGCAATCGGGGGTCCTCATAGGAGACCAGGCCAAGAACCCCAATGGCATCAGCCAGCAGGCGCGACATACCGGCTATGGTCACAAAATAAGTGGAAAACAGAACCACAAACGCCCCCACACCGAATAGATAAAACGCCCATCCGCCTAACGTTTCCGTATACATGCTGGATAAGATCTGAACCGCATCAAACCCTTCCGGTATCAATCCCTGTGTATGAAGGACGCTCGCTCCCAGAAAGAAGAAAGAGATGGTGGCTATGGTATACGTGGCCATGGACAGCCATACGTCTTTTTTCATCACGCCGATCCATCCGATGGCGCGCTGCCGCCAAGCTTCACTACCGTCAAAGGCGCCCGTTGCACGGGCATATCCTTTTTCTAAACACCAATATGGATAAAGCAATAGTTCCGTTGCGCCCACGCCGGTGATGCCGAATACGGCAAAGGCCGTCACCGCACCATTGGAAGGTAAAGCAAATCGTAATCCGTCGATAAGAACTTCCGGGGTAACCGCATAAGGGGTCCAGAACAACATAATGGCGCTGCCCAATGTGGTAAACGTGAACAATGCCACCAGAATCATAGTCGTTCGTTCTAACGCCGCATAATGTCCAATCAACACAAGGGCCATACCCACCCCGGTTATGATGATCATCCAGAGCGTGCCACTTACAAAAGGAAAAAGCAATTCCAGCGTTAGACCGATGGCGCCCACAATACCACCGGTCTGCATGGTACTCCAGAAAATGAGGAACAGACATCCCCATACCAGCCAGGAAACACGCCATCGCGGTCCGGGTACCTGGTTGAAAGCTACGAAAGTGGTCTGGCCCGAGGCGATCGTATGACGACCTAACGCGCTCTGCACTGGCACTTTTATCGCGCAACTGAGCAGGATAAGCCAGAGCACGACGAAGCCCACCTCAGCCCCCAGACGCGTTGTGGCAATGAGCTCACCCGATCCAACAATCGACCCGGTCAGAATTAATCCAGGGCCTAACTGTTTAATCGTCGCCCAACGTCCTTTGGGTGGTTCCTGAATATCTTCAGGATTTAAACGATAGGGGTCATTCGGATAAATTGATTGATCTGCCATATAAATCTCACTGTAAAGGGCCAATACCGGGCAGGAAACAGCGTACCACCTGCCCACCTGCTCCTATAGCGGTATCGCTTCATCAATCAACATAATGGGAATCTCATCCCGTATCGGATACATGTATTTTCCGTCTGCACGCACCAGGCCGCCGTCGATGGACTCGCTGATCTCTTCACCACCTCGGTTTTTAAGCCCACCGGCTTTTATTTTTTCATTTACCGAATCAACAAGTGATTGGTCAGCCAGCGAAACATCCTCTTTTGTTTCTGGACAGGCCAGAATGTCTAGCAGTTCCTGGTCGATCATAACAACCTCCTGTGGCTCCATTTCCGATTTCGGATTTCGGATGGCGGATTTTAATAACGATCCGTATTTTCTATATGCCAAACTATAGCTTGAGCTATGCTATTGTGCAAGATATTTCTACTTTGGCACCGATATAAGAACCTCAACTCTTTAAAGACTGTTATGTAAGATAACCTTTCAATAAATCGAAATCCAAAATTGTAAAAGGGGTTTTCCATTACATTTGAAGCCAGCGGCGCCCTTCTCAACGCCAGCCTGGTCATGCAGGATAAGAAAACTGCCCGTTACTGGTCTATTGTGACCGACGAAGCAGTGTATGGCGAAGCGAAAGGAAAGAAATTGGAGCTATTGCCCGGAGCAACCAAAACAACCTGGGGGATATGGAAAATAAAGCACCCGAATTCACTTGTCCTGTCCTATGGCGGACGGGAACATGACCACGCCGATTCTTACCTGTCTTATTTCAGATCGAACCGTGGATTTCGAGGCATGCAAACGAAAGATGACCGTCTTGCGAACAAAGAGATGATTTACAGCTTTCATACGAGCGGAACGCCTCAAGCGATTCCTCACAAGAGTTTTATCGACGGTGGTGTGGTGCGCATCAAGGACAGAGCACTCTTTTTATATCGTGGGGAACAAGATTCGTTCTATCAGGCTACCACCGTATTCCACGTCCCATCGGAGCGAAATTCAATAAAGAGGGACGGCAGTGGACCCTTGAACGTGATCAGAAAGATCCTTTAATATGGGATCCGGCCGTTCGAGCGTTTGGTCCGAACGATGGCGATGTGCTTGAATCGTTTCAAGGATTTGATACCTACTGGTATATCTGGAGCCTGACCAACAAAAACACCAACATCATGGAAGCCCGCCAACCGTAGAGACGAAACACATGAGGTTTCTGTGGTGTAAGATCAAACAATACAGCCCCTGGAATATCCACCAGGGGCTGTATCATCTTGAATTTTCGATATTGGAACAATTCGACCAGGTGCAGCGTCTGGGAAGGCTTTGCAATACCTCGCCGCACCCGGCCGACCGTTCCAATAGGGCGTCTGAAAAGAGGATCTGTAGACAATAGTCATGCGTTACAGTATCCGTATATATCTACGCTTTCGGCGTTAAAAAGTTCCATGATATCGCCCCGATTTCGTCAAGTGATGTGATATAGAAAAAGATTGACTTTGTGCATGTCCATTTGCATTATGCTCCTTTGGTTTATGATGGTAACACCCGGATAGCAGAGCAAAATAAAGGCGTTGAATTAAAGGATGAGGTAGGTGATGGCAAATCGTTTGACAACGTTAATCGGTAACGTGACGTTGCTCACCGTGTTTATCGTATTGACGATGGGATTTTGCGAAATCGCAGTCAGAATACTATGTAAGGCTTATATTTTTTATGATATCGAAATGTGGCGTTATGCGGTAGATCTGAAACAACCCAGTAAAAGCGCCGAACTTTCTCATGAACATCGTCCGGGCGCATCTGGATATTTCATGGGAGTGGATGTCGCTATCAACGCAAAGGGCCTCAGGGATACCGAATACACGTATGAAAAACCGGATTCGACTTTCCGAATTTTGCTTCTTGGTGATTCGATTACCTTGGGGTGGGGAGTTCGGCAGGGACATATTTACGCTGATGTGCTGGAAAAGCAGTTAAATCATAATTTAAATTTACCCCGGTACAAGCGGTTTGAAGTGATTAATGCCGGCGTTGGTAATTATAATACGGAGCATGAGCTGTATTATTTAGAGTCGGAGGGACTAAAATATCATCCCGATATGGTGATGATCTGTTTCTTTGTTAATGATGGAGAGATTATTAAACACCGTGAATCCATCAGTTTTCTGGATCGAAATTCATATTTGTGGACGATGATGAAAGGTCGTCTGGATATGATGACACGGATGATGTCCGTAGAAAAGGATTATGTTGATTTCTACAATGATTTGTACATCCCCGGCAGCCCGGAGCGCACTGTTTTTGATCGTGCGTTTAATCAAATACTCCAAATTTGCCGGCGGAATCAAATAGACCCTTTTGTGGTTCTCTATCCAGAATTGCATGGCACCGATGAGACCTCCTATCCATTCAAAAAAGTACATCAACTTGTCCGGGACCTATCCGCTGCGTATGAGGCGCCTGTAGTCGATCTGCTCCCCATTTATCAGGGAGAAATACCGGAATCCCTTTGGGTCGCCCCCGACGACGCCCATCCCAATGCCCGAGCGCATAATATGGCTGCGGACGCCATTTATCAACATCTGGCATCTTATATCCAACGGTCAACAACTGAGGCATTATCCAACTGATACTTTTTTTATTGTCCAGAGCAAAATAATAACAGGAAACTAATTATGTCGGTATGGACAAAACGTTTGTCGGCCCTGGGTATTAATATCATATTTCTGGCCGGGATTATGGTTTTGACGTTGCTCTTGATGGAGGGGGGCGCGCGCCTGTTCGGTGTCAATAAAGTATATGGTTTTCACCAGTTCATTCAACCCTCACAAGTACTCCATAACGAGCTGATCCCCAACGCCGTCTCCCGGTATATATCCGAACAGGGTGAGTTTGATGTAGATATTCGTATTAACAGTTTGGGATTACGGGATGAGGAATATACGCTGGATAAACCGGTAGGCGTTTACCGTATCCTGGTGCTGGGAGACTCTCCAGTGGTCGGTATCGAAGTCCCTGGAGAGGAGACGTTCCCCAACCGAATGGAGCAATTATTAAATCAAGATAATCCCGGCCGGTTTGAAGTACTCAACGCAGGGATGCAAGGCTATTCGCCGATTTTATATTATCTGTTTCTAAAAGAAAAGGGATTGGACTTCAATCCGGATCTGGTTCTGATCAATTTCAGTATAACGGATGTGACAGATGACTATGATCATGCCAAACGTGCCAGGTTTGATGAGGAAGGGATGCCTGTTTCTGTAACAAAAGATGTGCAGCTTGAGGATCAAGTGTCTTATGTGCCTTTTAAGCAGTTTTTACGGAATAACTCCGTGTTGTACCATTTCATTAGGGATCGATATCATCGGTTTCAATACGGGTTGAAAACCGAAGAAGCAAAGATCATTGGGGTTGAACAGACTACAAACGCACCGGCAAATAGTGAGGAAAGTGAGATAGGCCTTGCCCTCGCGGCGCATCTGGCTCATCTCGCGGGGAAAGATCTACGGGAAGATTATTTTGCTATATTTAATGAGACCTTTTTACCTGAAGAAGAATCGGCCTGGCAGCAGACGTTGGTCTGGTTGCGAGGCATCCACCAACTCTGCCTCCAGAATGGGATAGCCATATCACTTATTCCCGTTCCTCAGCCTAATCAGGTCAGTACAGAAGAATGGAAAGAGGGCAAGCAGTTGTGGGGGTTCGATGCGGATCATATAATTACCTCTCCGCATTTCCAGGGTCGTTTGCGAGCCTTTTGTGAACAAGAACGTATTCCTTTTATAAACCCCTTGCCTCGATTTCGGGAGGTAAGTCTTCACAAGCAACTCTTCTATCCCTATGATGGGCATTTCAACAAGGATGGCCATCGGCTGATGGCCGAACACATCCTGAACGCATTGACAACCCGGCATTTTTTTCCACAGAACTAAGATGCCGGAATGAAATGGAGGAGATGGGCTATGCCTCGGTTGAACAAACCAAAAGAGCCGGATAAAAAATCAGCGGAAGACCAGTTGCAATTCGGTACCGTTGCTGCTGCCAGAGGAGACAGAAACGCCTATCCAGGACTATTTAAAGAAAGATCGTCCTGGCAGCGCCTGAAAAAAATCTGAAATAAATACTTTGTTAACACGTTCGTCCTTAGGCAACTGAGGGGCGAACGGAGCTGATAAGCGGCATCCAGGCATGTGACG